>Ga0256843_1001097_pt1 | contig 21914 bp, 22 predicted proteins | sample AlvinellametaG_FD_191572 | JGI IMG/M metagenome (GOLD analysis project Ga0256843, IMG submission 191572) | Pompeii worm associated microbial communities from hydrothermal vent at the East Pacific Rise, Pacific Ocean - Alvinella | ecosystem: Host-associated > Annelida > Integument > Unclassified ... | reverse complement strand
AAACACGGTTCATACCCATATCTGCTTGAATAATCGCAGCAGGAACAGCAAGACCAAAACCAACTAAACCACCAAGAAGATATTTTAACTCCATAGTCATTTTAAGTGGACGCGCTTTCCATAATGTTACAAGCGTAATGAAAAGTGCTAAACCTTGTGTTAAAAGTTCAAATGCTGTTACCATCTCACCAGAGATAAGTTTCATCATTTCAGGTTGTCCTTGATCTGCAAGAAGGTGGTGAGACCATACCATCCAAGAAACAAGAAGTTCAAGCATTAACGCAGCACGAGCAACATTTTCCATGAAAAGTTTTTGCCCAGTGATAAGCGTAGCAAGTAAATACCAAGAACCAGCAACATAAATAAGTACAAGACCATCAGCAACAAGGTCAAGACCCCACCAGAAGTAGTTCTTGTAAAGTAATGAATCAATCGCAGCAACATCAAGAGGATGTCCACTTGCATCAAATAAAAGATACACAAGAACTAAAACACCAGCACTTAAGATAACAATCGCATCTAAGAATGTATCAACAGTACCACGGAAAATAGCAACAACAGGAAGTGCTAAAGCAGGCTCTTTTGTATATGGAGGTTTCCCTTGAAGTTTGTTGATAAGGTTTAACATACCATCAATACCAAAACCAGAGATTAAAAGCTCTTTTGTTGTTTTATCTTTATGAACACCTACACGAGCGAAAATTGTTGCATAAATGTTATAGATAAAACCAAGTGTACCAACCATAATTAAAGCAACACCAACAATAAATACAATACCACCAACAACACTAAACTGTTTAGTATCAGCTGGAAGTGGCCAGTATAATGTATAAAGTGGAGCATATTGCCATACAAATGCAGCAATCCATGCTAATGCAGTACCAACAGTAATAAGAATCCAAACAGCATTTGCAAGCTTCACACTATAAAGTGGTTTCTTTGTTAAGAAAGGTACTAAAAACATAAATGCAGCAAAAACTAACTGATATGTTGAACCAAAAATACCAACAATCGGGTGCACTGTCATAATTGAAAAATAATGCTCAGGATGTGAAAACATTTCAGGAAGTGGATTCGCTGGTCCTGTAACAACAAGACGCATAATCATACCCTCGATAGCAACTAAACCAAAAAATAAGAAACTCATTACAACAGCACGAAGTGTCACTTTCTGTAATGCATTTAAACTTTCATGGTCAAAATTTGTTCCATTCATTAAGTTTTGCATAAAACTCATTTAGCACCTCCATCTTCTTTACAACCTACAACTTTTACGAAATCTTTCACTTTCATTAAATCTTTTCCATCTTCTGTATATTGTGCAGGTCCTGAGTACTCTGTAGAAGTTAAATCAAATACACCATTATGGTTAAATGTCCATAAGATATCATTTGAATCTAAAATTCCATTAGCATCTGTACCAGGGTTGACCTGCATCTGCATTACCATTGAGCCATCTTTTCTGAAAAGTCCAAAACCATAGACTAAATCTCTACTTTGAACATCAAACTTGATTGTTTGTCCACACTGTACAACAATTTGCTTAGGTAAACCTACCCATTTATGGTCTTTAATCTCAAAGTTATAAGAAGCATCAGGTGTAATATGTTCTCTCATAATATCTTGAGAAACCCAAGGAATTGCATTATATGTAAATATATGGTGTCCAACACCACCTGCCACCAAAAATGCAATATATGCATAAAATGGAATACGAAATACTGATTTTGCATCTTTTCTTGTAAGATTATACCCAAACCATGCAACAACAGAGATAATCATTGCTGCATAAATCGAATACGCTACCCAGTGAAAAGACAACAACTCAGCCGAGTTTGAAAATGTCATTTTACTTCTCCTAAATTTTAGTTCTTTTTTTACAGTCCATTAATACAAGACTGCATGCTTTTTGTCCACTAAAAGCATTACCATTACCTATGAATAGTATTACCATTCATAATGACACAGGCGAATTATACTCTATTGTATTGTGGTTTTTTTTGATGTATATCAATATTTTAGGGTATGTGTTACAAAAAATAAAATTTTTATAAAATTTAGAGATTAATCGTCAAATATTGACTTATATCAAGATTTTTACAGGAATAAATATATAAAATACGACAGTTCTAAACTATAACACGCAATAAAATTATAATAATTTTTGCTGTTATTTTTAGATAAAGATTTACTTTGGTGCATTTTGATGAAATGCTCTTCATCTTTATTCTTTAAAGGAGAAATAAAATGAGATTCAATAAACTAGTTATGTCAGTTGCTGCTCTATCAGTAGTAGCATCGGGATTATTTGCTGGAACATCACACATGGATGTTGCTAAGATGTTCGAAAAAGAGTGTCAGGGTTGTCATGGACCAAATCACGAAGGTGGTGTTGGTGCTGATTTACGCCCTGCTCGCATTGCGAAGAAAAACTCTGAAATGTTAGCAGAGACTATTCTTAATGGTCGTCCAGGTACAGCGATGCCTCCATTTGCAAGTAAAATGGATAAAACTGACGCTCAAAAAATGGTTGATTATCTACAACATTTTAAAGGTAAGAAAATGGAAGTTCTTACTTTGGAAAATGTGAAAAAAGGGTGGAAAAAACTTAACGACAGAATGGCTCTTCTTAAAAAATATCCACATGCTGCAGATGTAAAAAAAGTAACAGATATCTGTTTTGTTACAGAGCGTGATGCAGCTCGTGTTGTTTTCTTAGATGGTACAACAGGAAAAGTTCTTTCTCGCCATCCTGCTGGTTTTGCAGTGCATGTAACTGTTACAAACAAAAGACAACCTCGTTACGCATACTCTATCTCTCGTTCAGGTTTAGTAACAATGTTTGACCTTGCGTCAAAAGGTCAACAAAAAATTGCTCAAGTACAAGTTGGTTCGGATTCTCGTGGTTTAGCAGTTTCTCCAGATGGTAAATACCTTATGGCTGGTAACTATGTTCCAGGTGGAGCAATTCTTATGGATGCTATGACACTAGAGCCATTAAAAGTATATCCAACATCAAGTGTTATTGACACTGAGGGTAACATCGGTTCTTCTCGTGTAGCTGGTATTTATGACACACCATATGGTCCATACATTGCATTTGCACTTAAAGATGCTGGTCATGTTTATATCATAGACTATTCAAAACCTAATTTCCCAATTGTTGGTGATATTCCAAACATTGGTAAAATCTTACACGATGGTTTTGAAAATGAAGGTAAAGAGATGGGTCGTTACCTTATGCAAGCATCTCAAGGTTCAGACCTTATGGGTGTAGTTGACTTTAAAACTAAATCTTTAGTTGCTAAAGTATATACTGGTCCAGGTTCTAAGCCACACCCAGGTCAAGGTTCTTCTTGGTATAATGACAGATATGGTCAACTTTATGCTACAAACAGTATGAATGTTGGTGATGTTGTTATTTGGGATAGCAACTGGGATGTTGTAGCACATGTAAGAACTGCTGGTGGTGGTTTATTTGTTGGTACAAGTGAACATACTCCATTTATCTGGTCAGATTGTGTACTTGGTGGTCCAGAAAACTGGAATAAAATCTATCTTATCAATAAACAAACACTTGAAACAGACAGAATCTTAACTGTTGGTACTAAAAAAGGTACTATTACAGATCCTGTAACACATAAAGTACTTTACAGCTGGAGAGTTCCAACTGTTAAAGATAAAAAAGGTCATGTAGTTACACCTCGTATCTTACATGCTGAGCCTGCAAATCATGGTCACTGGACAATGGTTTCTGAATGGAATGCTGGTCGTATCGGTATCTATGAAGCAAAAACTGGTAAATTTGTTAAATATATCAAAGGTTTAACAACTCCAACTTTTACTTACTCTATCGAACACCGTCAATCTATTCCAGGGGCTTAATCTTCCCTTTTATTCTTTCCCCTTTTTATGGGGGAAGAATCTTTTTTTATATCTAACCACAAAAAAGAGAAACTATGAGACTATTTTTACTTTTTACATTTACTCTATTAAGTCCACTTTTGTCTGCAAAATATTTAACAAATAAGTCCTGCAAAGAATGTCATGAAGATATTTACTACGAATATCAAAGCTCTTTTCATGCGAAAACTTATTTTAACGATGAATTGCATAGAAAAGTAGCTAATGCTGTCAGCAAAAAAAAGTATGACTGTGCATCATGTCATATGCCAGCAGCACCCAATAGAGAAGCATTAGAAACAGGAAAAGAGCAACCTAGTGAACGCTATACAGAAGAAACAGATGCAATTAGCTGCTTTTACTGTCACCAAATCGGCTATGTCAAACAAGCGCATAAAAAGAACATCATCTATATTTCAAAAAAACCAGACGGATATAAACCTTCCATGTTTGGTTCTTTAGAAGATCCTGATGACAGTGATAAACATGAAATGTTAAATAATCCTATCTACAGAAAAAATGTTTGTTTGGGATGCCATTCACATAAAAGAAACGACCATGATGTTATGATTTTTGATGCTATGAAGAACAATCAAGATTCTACAGAGTGCATAAAATGTCATATGCCATACATTAGTGGTGGTGCTGAAAAAATGAATAAAAGAGGTCGTGAAAAACATCATAGTCATATTTTTGCAGGTATTCATAATATGGAGATGAGAAAACAATCTGTAGATATTGCACTTCACGCAGATGGGTCAACACTTCAGATTACACTAACAAATAAGATGCCACACCCTCTCATTATTCAAGCATCACGCCTGAAATATCTACAAATTGATATCATCCGTAATGGGAAAGTAATTTGGAAAAATTTCAAAAAATCACCTCTTGAAGATAAACAAGGAGCATTTGTCACAGACTTTGTAGACAAGGAGGGAAAACCTGTTGCTATTCCAGCTTTCGCTTTTAAAAGAGGTTTTGTCAATAATTTAGCAGCAAAAGAGACAAAAACTCTCACTTATCATATACCACATATACAAAAAGGTGATATAATCAAAGTGTCGATGTTTGTTATACTGGCAAAGCCTAGTTGTGCTGATAAATTGCACCTCAAAGACAAAAGTTTGACACAACCGTTACTGATGAAAGAAGTAACAACAAAAATATAAAAGGTCTTTTATGAAAAAGCTAGCTCTCATTATTTGCCTCCTGTCTGTTTCGCTCAATGCACAAACACTCACAGGCAAAAAGGTTTTTGAAACTTACTGCTGGGGATGCCATCACCAAACAGCGATGGCTTTTGGTCCCCCTTTTAGTCAAATAGCAAAAAAAAGAACCAAAGCTGAAATTGAGGCATATATAGCTTCTCCAAAATCAATGTATAAAGCATTTGGCTATAAAAGAACAGTGATGACGCAACTCCATCTCAATGCAAAAGAGTTAGATCTCATTAGTGATTATATACTCTCTTTTAAAGGAAAAAAATAATGTTCAGACTCTCAAACCTCATCGCTTCTGTTGTAGAAGATAAAAAAGAGAGGGTACTAGATGGAAGTATAGCTATTTGGAATTTTACAAATCGTTGTAATCTTTCATGTCTCCACTGCTACTCTAAATCAACCCTTGATGAAGTAGATACACTTACAACACCACAAATAAAAAAAACCATTTTAGAGATGAAAGAAAATGGAGTAAAATTCATCATCTTTTCAGGAGGTGAGCCACTTACAAGAAAAGATCTTTTTGAAATTGCAGATTTTTGTAAAGAGCATGGTATCATCACTTATCTTTCAAGCAATGGTTTGTATTTTACAAAAAAGAATATTGAACGCATCACTTCTACATTTAACTATGTAGGGGTGAGCATAGATGGTGATGAGCCTACACACGATTACTTTCGAGGATTAAAAGGTGCTTTTAAAGAGACCCTTAAAGCTGTTGATTTGGCAAATGCTACAGGTGCCAAAGTTGGTATTAGATTTACAATGACAAAAGACACTATCAATTCTCTTGAATATATATTTGATTTGGCAGAAACACACAATATACCAAAAATCTATGTTTCTCATCTTGTTTACTCTGGTCGTGGACTTGATAATCTTAAGATGGATCTTACAAAAGAGCAAAGACGCGAAGCTGTTGCATTTATTTTAGATAAGGCATTTGAATACTATGAAACAGGTCGTGATATAGAGATAGTCACAGGAAACATGGAGATGGATGCTGTAATGTTTCTCAATAAATTTACTGAAAAATATCCTCACCTTAAAGAAAAAATGAGACACAGACTTGTACAATGGGGTGGTAATTCAGCAGGAAGGAAACTGCTAAATATTAACTCTGAGGGAGAAGTACGACCTGATCCATTTTTTCCTCTTGTTGTTGGCAATATTTTACACCAAAATTTTGGAGATATTTGGCAAAATGGAGAACTTTTAGATAAACTTCGCATCCATCCAAGAAAACAACTAAGTGGTATATGTTCTACATGTAAACAGATCGATATCTGTAATGGTGGTAGTCGAGCACGAGCATATGCCATCAGTGGTGATTTATGGGCAGAAGACCCATCATGTTATTTAACAAAAGAAGAAAGAGAGACACTATAAAATGGTAAAAAAAATTGTATCTACTGTAACACTTATTGCATCTTTGTATGCTCCATTAAGTGCAAATACACTCAAAAAAGAAAAACTCTTTGTTGTAGAGAGAGAAAGTAGTTCCGTAGCTGTTATAGAAGATGGCTTGCCTCGAAACCATATGCAACATATGCACAATATGAATCATGGTGTTATGAAGTTTTATGAAAATGATGGGTATCTTATCTCCCGTGATGGCTATATCATGAGATTTAACCCTCTTACAGAAAAAAAACTTTCTGAGTATAAAACAAGTAAAAGTGCCATTGGTTTTGTGATTGCAAAAAACTTTGTTGCTGTTGCAAACTACGATGACAAAAGTGTAGATATACTCTCTCGTGATTTAAAAATGATACAAAAAATCAAAACAGATTCTCGTAATGTAGGTATTAAAATCTATAAAGACTATCTTGTTTTTTCAGAGATGGACAAAGATACTATCGCTGTTTATAAAAATATGACACCAAAAGAAAAAAAACCACACTTTCAACTCTACAAAGAGTTTAAAGATGTTGGGGTAATGCCTTTTGATGCACTCATTGACAACAACACTTATGTGAATGGTTTTTTCAATTCACCATGGATAGGAAAACTTAACCTTGATACAATGCAGTTTAGTAAAGTTCCTCTTAAACTCGGAGAGAGAGAACCAGTCCTTAAAGTACCTCACTTTGGTTTTTGGTCAGTCAGTAACGCAAAAGTATTTATCCCTGCTGTAGGAGATAATAAAGTATTTGTTTTTACACCTGATTTTAAATATATTACTTCTATCAAAACAGAGGGTATGCCTGTTTTTACAGCACTCTCACCAGATAAAAAGTATCTTGCTGTAACTTTTTCTGGAAAAAAATTTCCTGTTATTCAGATAATTGATACTAAAACACTTAAGATTATCAAACGCTTTCAATTCAAAGGAAAAGTATTACATGTAAGATGGTCTAACATACGCCCTGAACTTTATGTCTCTGTTAATGATGCAAATGAGGTAGTTGTACTAGATACTAAAGACTGGTGGATAAAAAGAGAAATTTTAACAATAAAAAAACCATCAGGAATTTTTCTTTTTGATTATGAGGAAACAAAATAATGAGTAGAGTTTATTTAACAGGTGCAGGTCCAGGAGATATAGAGCTTTTAACAATGAAAGCACATCGGGTCATTACAGAAGCTGATGTTATCATCTATGACCGTTTGGCAAATCCTGAAATTTTAGAGATGGCAAAAGATGGTTGTGAGTTTGTTTATGTAGGTAAAGAGGATGGTCGACATACTCTCCCTCAAGATGAAATCAATGAAGTTATTTACCAAAATGCGCTCAAATATAAAGTAGTTGTTCGACTTAAAGGTGGTGATCCTTTTGTTTTTGGTCGAGGTGGTGAAGAGGGAGCATACCTTAAAGAAAGAGGTGTCAATTTTGAGATTATTCCAGGAATCACCTCTGCTATAAGCGTACCTGCTTATGCAGGTATTCCTGTAACACACAGAGGTGTTGCTGTAAGTTTTCGTGTTGTCACAGGACATGAATCTCCAAAGAAAAAAGAGTCTCAAATACCTTGGGAAAACTTTAAAACAAATGACACTATCATCTTTTTAATGGGATTACATAATCTTCAAAAAATCTCATCCAAACTAATAGAGATTGGAAAGCCAAAAGATTTCCCTTGTGCTGTCATATCAAAAGGAACAACACAAGAGCAACAAGTCATTGTAGGAACACTTGAAAACATTGTGCAAAAAGCTCAAAATTTACCAACTCCAGCACTTATAGTAGTTGGTGAAGTTGTAAAACTTAGAGAGCAACTTGAATGGTTTAGCTCTAATAATTAGAGAGATTATAATCATTCCACAGAAGCTGTGCTTCTGTATCTCCTCCATCTATCGCTTTTTTAGCATAAATTTTAGCAGTTTTAAAATCCCCTTTTTCTACATAAATTTCAGCAAGAAGATAATTTGCTTCATTATCTCCATTTTTTGCATTTTGTTGTAACCATTTTTGAGCTTTATCAAATTTTAAAAGTTGCATGTAGATTCTACCAATATTCTCTATCGCTTTTGAATAACCTTGCTGTGCTGACGATTCTAAAAGTTCTGCACTTCGTGAGATATTTTGATCAACACCATCACCCATATAATACATAAGAGCCAAATTATACTGCGCTTCACTACTCCCCTCTTTTGATGCTTGTTGCAGTAAAACAAAAGCTTTGTGTTTGTCTTGCTTAACACCATTTCCAAGAAGATATGCCATTGCTGTATCAAATGTTTTCAAAGAGTCCTGTGCATAAATAGAAACACTCAACAATACAAAAAATAAAAAAGTTTTTTTCATTACAAATACCTCCAATAAGTTTTTAAAATTTCTTATAAATTCAAACTATCTTTATTATTATTATTATATCATATAAGCATCTTAACTCATTTATAAGGAAGGGAAAAATAATGAAAAAGAGACTTATTACAACTATCGCTATCACACTAACGACACTCTTTAGTGCTTGTAGTACACACACCCCAGCTGTTGAAGATGCACAAAAGGTAGATTACACTCATTTACAACACCCTATGCCTCTAAAAACACTCAATCATCTCATTATGCAAGCAGGTGAAGAAGATGGATGGAGAATGACACCGTTTAAAGAGAATGCTATTATCGCTGAAAAAGTTAAAGATTCTCAAACAACAGCTGTTACAGTTAAATTTTCATCTGAGTACTTTCATATCACACCACCAAATGATGACTTGGAAGATGCTATAGAAGATGCTCTCGAAAAACAGGTACAAGAGTAACCATTTACACAATTTCGATAAACTCCCTTTAAAAAATAAAAAAGGGTGTTTATGAATTTTTTTAAATATATACATGCAGTAGGTACTGGTCCAAAAGGGAATCGTGATCTAAGCTTTGAAGAAGCAAAAGATATGATGCAACAGATTTTAGAGCAAGAGATTCCAAGTGAGCAAATAGCTGCTTTTTTACTTGGTTGGAGACTCAAACCAGAAACAACAGAAGAGTTTAGAGGTGCTATTTGTGCATGTGATGAGTCTATCATACAACAAGATATTCCCCATTCTATAGAGCTTGGCTATCCATTTGATGGAAAAGCTAAAAATCCTTATCTTTTTCCTCTTATAGCACAAGAATTACATAACACAGATTTACAACTCATCGTTATCGGTGATGAACAACAACCTGCAAAAGGTGGTATCACAACAAAAGATATAGCGACAAATATATCACTAGAAAAAAATATTCACTTTTTTGATAGAGCAGATTTTTTTCCACAACTCCACAAACTTACAGAAGTAAGAAATAAACTTGGACTTCGTACAGGATTTAACACTATAGAAAAACTTCCACATATAGCAAAAAGTGAATTTGCAATTACAGGTGTTTTTCATAAACCTTATGTTAAAAAATATATAGATATTTTTGCAGACAGATATAAAAGATTTGCACTTATTCAAGGGAATGAAGGAACACCTGAGCTTTTTTCAAAAGGAAGACTCTGGATTACACAAAATAATGAAACGCAAGAGTATATCATAGACCCACACTACTATGGTATAGAGTATAAAAAATCTTGGGAAGCTATTAGTTTTGAAGATTCTTTAGCACAACTACAAAATCCCAGTGATGATTACCTTAAACTTGCTCGGCTCAATGCTGCTGTATACCTTTTTGTCGCAAATAAAGCAAAAAGTATAGAAGAAGCTTATGAGATGTTAAGTACACAACACTAACACCAACTCTCTATAAAAGTTTTTGCTTTTTTCTCAAGTAACTTCATTCGCTCTTTCCCTTTTGGGAGAGTGCTTCGAAGTGTTTTCATCTCTTGTAAAAAAGGGACTATCGAATCGGGAATAATTCTTTGCAAATAGATACGAAGTTGCTTCGCTACAGCAGGAGAACTTCCAGAAGTAGAAATAGCAACCATCAAATCACCCTTTTTTATGTATGATGGAAAGATAAAATCACAAAACTCCGTAGCATCTACAGCATTACACAAACAATGCAGTGCTCTAGTCTCATGAAAAATCTCCTCTTGAAGTGCAAGTATATCTACAGCAACAACAACAACATCAAACCCCTTAACATCACCATTTTTATAAGCTCTTTGCTTATAAGATAAGCCATTTTTATCTAAAACATCCTGCATTTCACAAGAGATCTCAGTTGCAATAACTTGGATATTTGAAGTGAACTCTAAAAGATGGCACAATTTATCATAAGCAATTTTACCACCCCCTACAATCAAAATTTTTCGTTCTTTTAAGGTTATAAATGCTGGAAAATAGTCCATAATAGCTCCTCTTGAAGAAATCATACCATAGAGAGTTAGAGAGTTCTCTTTTATTGACCCATATCAACATAGTTTTTGCAAAAGCTCGATACAATCTCATAAAATTTAGACAAAAGAATAAAAAATGATTCAAGAGATACTTTCAAGAATACAAAAAAAATTTCCATTAACACCCAAACCATTTGTGCAAATAGCTCAAGAACTCAACACAACAGAAGAGGAAGTGCTTAAGATTTTAAATCAAGAAAAAGAGGCTGGTATTATCCGTCAAACCTCAGCTATTTTTGATACAAAAAGACTCGGCTATAAATCCTCATTAGTTGCTTTTAAAATAGCCCCTCAAAAGATAGACAAAGCAGTTGAAATTATCAATGCCCATCCAGGAGTTTCACATAACTACGAAAGAAACCATGAATTTAACATCTGGTTTACGATGGCCGTTGCTCCTGACTCTCAACTCGGTCTTGAAAAAACTATAGCGATTTTAGCAGAGCTTACACAAGCAGATGATTACATCATGCTTCCAACGCTCAAACTCTTTAAAATCAATGTTAAACTCAACACTACAGGTAAAGATGAGAAAAAAGAGAAAGTAAAAAAAGTTGTTCATAAAGAGATAGAACTCACACCTCTACATCATCAAATCATCCAAAAAGTACAATATGACATCGACTTTGTAAGTGAGCCATTTAAAGAAACAATAGATACACTTAACATCTCCTATGAAACTTTTTTCAATATACTCAGTGAACTCCAAGAGAGTGGTATGATGAGAAGATTTGCTTCTATTTTAAACCACAGAAAAGCTGGTTTTAATGCTAATGCCATGGTAGTTTGGGATGTCGATGAAGCTAACGGAGAGCGTATTGGTGAAAATGCAGCTGCTTTTTCAGCTGTTAGTCACTGCTATCTTAGACCAAAATATGAAAACTGGCCGTACAATCTTTTTACTATGGTTCATGGAAAAACAACAGAAGAAACCAATGCTATCATAGAAGAGATGGCTCAAGAGATACCTTCAAAATCCCATATGCCCCTCTACTCTTCACGAGAGTTTAAAAAAGTACGCATCGAGTACTTCACTCCAGCATTTGAGGAGTGGGAACGCTTACATGTAAGCAAATGATTAATTTTTAATCATATAAAATTTTAATAGTGATTATTTTTTAATCACTATTGTAGTAAAAAATCCTCTATTTTTACTATAATTATGCCATCAATTTATCAGGAGATATTTTTATGGCAAACTTCAAAGCCCTCAAAGGTCAAGGTGATGCAAAAACATTATTCGCGGCTTTTCTTTATTTCGACTTTAGTTTTATGGTCTGGACTATGCTTGGTCCACTCTCAACAGAGATAGCAGAATCACTCCACGCTGCAAGTGGATTTATGATGAGTGCTTCACAAAAAGCTACATTACTTTCTATTCCTATTTTAGCTGGTGCTCTTCTTCGTATACTTCTTGGATTTGGTGTAGACAAGTTTGGTCCTAAAAAAACTGCACTGATGGCACAAAGTGTTGTCATATCTGTACTTTTTTATGCGTTTTTCAGAGGGGAGTCTATCACTTATAATGAACTTTTAGTTGTTGCACTTGGTCTTGGTTTTGCAGGAGCTTCTTTTGCTGTAGCACTTCCACAAGCAGGTCAGTGGTACCCACCAAAACTTCAAGGGGTTGTGCTTGGTATCGCTGGGGCTGGAAATGTTGGTGTTGTACTTGACTTCTTATTTGCTCCAAAAATCGCTGAGCTTTGGGGATGGCAATCAGTTTTCTTAGTGGGTGGTGTTCTTTCCACACTTATCTTTGTTATGTATATCTTTTTAGCAAAAGACGCACCAAAAGAGGTGTATGTTGCTCGTCCTAAAAAACTTAAAGACTATGCAAAACTTTTAAAAGACAAAGACACATGGTGGTTTGGTCTTTTCTATGCTGTAAGTTTTGGTGGTTTTGTTGGTTTTGCCAACTATATGAAAGTGTATCTTATGAATACATACCAAGCTGATATGAGTGCTTTTGGTATGGATGTTTTTAATGAACCTAATGTAAAAGTTATCGCAGGATACTTTGGTGCTTTAACAATTTTTGCTGGTGCTATTTTACGCCCTGTAGGTGGAGGTGTGGCAGATAAGATGGGTGGTGTCAAATCACTTTATATCTTTTTTGGGATTGTAACTGTTTTGGCACTTATCAATGCACTTGTAGCTCTTCCATTTTGGGTAGCGATTGCTGTTTTATTTGCCATTATGGCATCTCTTGGTATGGCAAATGGTGCAGTTTTTCAACTTGTACCTCAAAGATTTGGGAAAGATATTGGGATTATGACAGGGCTTATCGGTGCTGCTGGTGGTCTTGGTGGTACGGCACTTGTAAAAACACTTGGTTGGTCAAAAGGGGCATTTGATGGATATTCTGCTGGTTTTATGATCTTTGCAGGGGTTGTTTTGGTAGCTATCGTTGGTATCTCTTTAGTAAAAACTCGATGGAGAACAACTTGGGGTGTTGCTGCTGGTGGTAAAATCTAAAATATTTATCTTCATAGAGGGCAAAATTATTTTGCCCTTTATTGAATATAAAAGGTGGTTATTATGGCTTTCAATACTATAAAGTTTTCAGGTTTTTCACTTGCAAAAAGAAAAGAGTTGACAGGGGATGATTTTTACGATGTAAAAAGCATAGGTGACTTAACTGTTGCTATCGTCTGTGATGGTGTAGGGAGTGCTACAGAGGGTGCCCAAGCTGCTAAACGCACAACAGCACACCTTATGAATAACTTTAAAATCCGTCCAAAATCTTGGAATATCGAAAAATCTATTCTCACTTTTATAGAGTCTATCAATGCTATTTTATACCAAGAATCGCAAATTAACTATGAGTCTTCAGAACTTGTCACAACCCTTACTATCGTTGTTATTCAAGGAAATCGTCTCTATGGTGCCAATGTTGGTGATTCTCGGGTATACCTGCTTAGAGATAACAAACTCAACCAACTCTCCCACGATCATGCTATGGATGAAAAGGGATTTGAAAATGTCCTGACTCAAGCTATAGGAATAGCCCCAGAAGTAGAACCTTATTATTTTGAAAACATACTTCAAAAAGATGATAAAATCTTACTCTGTAGTGATGGACTTTATAATGTTCTTGATGAAAAAACACTCACTGAAAAAATCCCCTATGGCGCAACAGCTCTCGTTAAAAAAGCTTCTAAAATTGAAAAAGACAATCTCCCCGATGATACAACTGCTGTTGTTGTAGAGGTTCTTAAAGCTGATGAGTATGCAACACTTAGACGACAAAAGCTAAAGATTCCAGAAACACTCAAAAAGGGACAAATCATTGATGGCTATGAACTTATAAAACCTCTTATTCAGAATGAAAGGACATGGTTAGTACATAAAAAAACAAAAGATTATGTTATGAAATTTGCTCCTCTTGAAGCTAAAGAAGATGCAACACTTTTAGACCTTTTTGTCAAAGAAGCTTGGAACGCAAAACGCCTTAAAACTAATTTTTTTCCAAAAGCTGTTATACCAAAAACACGCACAATGCGTTACTATGTGATGCAACTTTTCAAAGGGGATGAACTTGAAAACTATCTCCATAATAAACATCTAACTGTTGATGACACTGTAGAACTTGCTACAACACTACTGAAAATGGCACAGTATCTTTTAAAATTTGATTTAGTTCATGGTGATATTAAGCCACAAAATATTATGATAGCAAAAGATGAAAAAGAAAATTTAGCATTTAAAATTATAGATTTTGGAAGTATTACAGAAATTTTTTCAACTAATTCTAAAGCTGGAACACCAAGTTTTTTATCTCCTGAACGCTTTATAGGGGAAGCAATCAGTGAAAGAAGTGAAATTTTTTCTATAGGGGTAACACTCTATATGGCACTTACAAAAAAATACCCTTATGGAGAGATTGAACCTTTTCAAAATCCAATCTTTAAAGAAGCCAAACCACCAAGTTTTCATAATAAAAACATTCCTCAATGGCTCGATAGTGTTGTAATGCGTTCCATTGCTATTGATAAAGAGCAACGCTATGAACACTATTCTGAAATGCAGTACGAACTTACACATCCAGAAAAAGTAAAGCCCTACTTTCTCAAAAATGCTCCACTCATAGAAAAATCACCTGAAATTTTCTACAAAAGAGCATTTACACTCATGACATTTGTCAACTTTACTTTACTTTATTTTCTTTTAAAATAAAAGCTTACATGTAAAGAGTTTATATCTCTTTACACTTCCTCTTTTTTCTCTGCAACAGGAGTAATAGGCTCACCTAATTTTTCTTCAATTTTTGCACGGCTTTCAGCCATTTTTACACGAATTTCATCAAGTACTACAGGGGGAACATTCTCATCTTTAAGCCATTTCACTTCATCTATATGTCCACCGTAATCAGCACCCATCTCTTCAATCTTTGTTTCATATTCATCTAAATCAGAACATACTTCTGTACGAATATCTTCTTCATCTGTAATATCTTGAAGTTCTATAAACCACTTACCATTCTCATCAATTTTAATGGTAGAGGTAAATACAACGCCAGCCATTACTCAACTCCATCAGGATTACTTAAACTTTTTGCAAACTCTTGAAGTTCACTATCTTTTTTCTTTAAGTCACCATGGTATGTTACTCTATCTATCTCAACATCTTCATTTTTTAAAAGATTTGGTACAGCATCTGATTCATTGATAACTTTGATATTTGCATCAAGTTCATCTTCAGAGTATGCCATCTGCATATCAGCAGCTATAACATGAGGGATTGCTTCTATAATTTTAAGTTTTCCAAGCTCTTCACTTACATCTTCACCCTCTATAGTGATGATAATACGCCCTTTTTCATCATGCATATGATAATCACATGCCTCACAATTTTTTAAACTCTCTACCACTTCATCTAAAAACTTTGGTACAGTTTGTACCACAATACTTGATATATTCATACTTTTCCTTTTTATTCGTAAATAATTTTTCTTGCTCTTTCGTTATTTTCAGCACGCATTTTATCATATAATCTTTGGTATTGTAATTTTGTTTCATAAGAGATAGGTGTTCGTAAGGATTTATACTCCACTAACTCTCCATTTTTATACACACCAGAAACAATAGCTTCTACCCAGTAAAACCCTTTGTCTTTTCTCATATTTTTTACTATACCTGTCCACTGTTTACCAGCTTGTATAGTACTCCAAAGATCTTCAAAAGCAGCACTTGGCATATCTGGATGTCTTACAATATTATGATTTTTACCTAAAAGTTCCTCTTCACTATAACCACTAATCTCACAAAAAGTTTCATTTGCATAAGTAATTTTCCCAGTTAAATCTGTTCTTGAGATAATAAGTTCATCCTCTGGAACTTCTGTTTCAACTAAAAATTCACTTTCATTAAATTCCATCATATTTTATCTTCTCCTTGTTTATTTAACTTTATAATAACCAACCGTTTTTGAACTACTGTTAACAAAAAATTCATTTTCATTAATAAAATAGATACCATTTACTATGGTTTGATTTGATTTATAAGTTGCTATATTTTCCTCATTTTGTGTATGAAAAAGTGTTACATTATTATTTAGATCACTACTGTATGCTCCTATTTTACCACTTGGACTTAAACCAACACCATACACAAAAAAGTTTGATTTTTTATGGTAAGCATTGCCTGTTTGTATATTATATACAGCTGCTCTTCTGTCTTGACCACCTGTCAAAACAATATCTCCACGAAATGCTATACTAAAGATATTATCTACATTCTCTCCTGAGAGTTTTTTCACAACATGACCATCTTTAACAGACAATAGATGTACATCCCCACTCTCATCAGCAATAGCAACAATACTTCTATCATTGTTAAGAGCAAAACTTGAAAATTTTGACATAGATGCTTGTGTTACCCAGTTTTTCTTTTTTGTTTTGATATTATAAGAGATAATATCATTACTAATAAGAGCTAAAAGAAGCGTATCTTTATCTATAAATTTTGCTTTAATGATGTTGAGCATATCATCTTTGGAGATTACTTGTTTTAAATTTCCATCGTTATAAATATGAACACGACTATATCCTCCACCATCTTGAGAGAGTATCATTAATCTATTTTCTAACATATCTAAAGAAAATATTTTAGAACCAACTTCATCTCCCATAAAATCTTGAATCTTTTGAAGATGAATCGTATGAATCTCTTTTTTACTTTCTGTATCAAAAATAATGACATTCCCATCATCTGTAGCAATATATAACTGATGTTTATTGGAAAGAAGATCACTCACCATACCTGATGAAACTTTATAAATATACTGAGGCTCTATCAATTTCTGAGCATATAAACTTACTACTAAAAAAAATACTAATACAACATACTTCATGATATATCCACCTTTTGAATTTCTATAGCTTCAGCAGGACACCGTCCTATACAAAAACCACAATTTGTACACTTATCGTTTATTTCAGGCATAAACATAGCCTTAAAATCTATCGCATTTTCTAAACAGGGATCTTTACATGAAAAACACATCACCCCTTGCCAGCTTAAACATTTTGATTTATTTATAGATATAGAAGCTTCTATAAGCCTCTTATTCTCAACAAGAAGAACATCTTTAGGACAACCAACTGCACACTCATCACAATAAGTACAGCCCCTTGTACTTAAATCTAAAACAGGAGTTTTATCTTCTGCTATTACTATAATTTGCTCTTGACACAAAGAGGCACATACCCCCTCGCACTCTTGACACTCTGTGGCAAAAGCATCTGCATCACTATAATATGGAGGTCGTAAAATAATCGTATCGGCTTCCTTTTTCCCCTGTACCATATCTTTGGCAGAGGAAGAAAGAAAGCTAAAAAGCTCTCTTCTTTCCATCCCTATTTACTAGTTGCTTCAGTATTTATATCTTGCATCCATTTTGATTGATTCCAAGATGATTTATGTTCACCATCTGGAGATGTAAATACAGGTTTAAATCTACTTTCATCAACAAGTTCATTTGTTGCTTGAGGAGCATGACATTGAGAACAGTTGTATCTTCCAGCATACAGATGTTGCTCTTTTTTATCTACTTGAATAGAAACATTTGCTAATTTTGCAGATGAAGTATTTTTAATCGCTTTACCATTTTTTAAGATCTCATCACCAACAACTTCAGTTTTTGGTCTAAAGTTTGTAAAGTGAGAAACTGGAATTGGTGTTGCACCCATTGATGAAGCTACATCAGGCATATGACACATAAGACACTGGTTGTTGTCTTTTGTGATTGGCAACATTCCTGTTGTATCATGAGGAATCATTGGAGGAGCATCTTGGAACGCTCTTTTAAATTTTTTAGATGTTCCTGGTGCTGCAGAATGGTATTTTACAGCAGGTGGAACAACATCCTCTTTTAAAAGGTCATCTGTTCCTCTATAACCCAAGTTTGCAGCAGTAATCGTTGGCTTTACAACACTTTCATTTGCTTTTGCATTTGTATCTGTTGCAGCATTTGAACAACCAACAAGAAGTAGGGCTGAACTAGCCAAACCTATCGTAATTTTTGTTAAAATTTTCATTTTACTCTCCCGTTTTTTTATTTTTCGCAAAATCTCTAATTGAGAATTTTAGAGCATCATCATCACAAACTTCAATACATCGTGCACAATTTGTACATTCACCAGAAAGTACAGGCAAAGACTCTTTACCTATCATGAAAAGCACCTGTTTTTCAGGACAAACTACTTTACATTTCATACAAAGTGTACAGTTTTCTTCGATATGATGTACTCTAATTAAACTAAACTTTCCTAAAAGTGAATAGAAAGCACCAAGGGGACAAATATGACCACACCAACCATTTTTAAGAACAAACAAATCAAAAAGAAAAATAATAAGTACAGCAGCCCAACCAAATCCTATACCAAAAATAATGCCACGATGTAACATTGAAATTGGAGAGATAAATTCAAAAGCAGCTATACCCATAAAAGCAGACACGATTAGACTCAACCCTAAAACCCAATATCGAACATTTCGACCAATGGGCTGTTTTTGTAATTGAGCTCTATCTATATCAAAAAATCTTCTTAAAAAATTGGCACTGTCTGTAACCATATTAATTGGACAAACCCAAGAACAAAATGCTCTTCCTCCAACAATGAAGTAAAAGAGTGTAACCACAGCTACACCCAAAAGGAGATCTGTTGCAACAACAGCTCCAGCTGCAATCATCTGCATCACTGCAAAAGGGTCGCTCATCGGGATAATACCAAAGATTTTAGATGTACTTAAATTACCTTCAAGCATTTTCCAACCCCAAGCATTCGCACCAAAAAAGAGAATTAAAATCCCTATTTGAGTCAATCTTCTTAAGATAAGATATTTGTAACTATTCCATAATTTACTCATCTAATAAACCTTCAAATCCAGCATTGAGCTTATCTACAGCTTTTTTTCTACTTACATTAGTTGTTGTATGAATAGCATGAGCATCTTTTAATCTTGCTTCATCTTTTTTATCCCAACCTTTAATGTAATGACTTCCAGCTTTCCCCATAGCCACCTCACGAGGTAGTATAAATATAGCTGGTTTTTCAGTTACACAGGCTTGTTCACACATTCCACACCCTGTACATGCATCAGCATGAATAATAGGCTTCATAAATGCGTGCTTACCGGTTCTTTCATTTTTAGAATACTCAACAGTTATAGCCTGCCCTAAAATAGGACATGCCCTATAACAAGCATCACATTGAATTCCCCAAAAAGCGATACAGCTATTTTCATCAATAACTGCAAGCCCCATATCAGCACTATTTATATCAAGGTGACCATCCACTGTGACACTCTCTTCATCGAGTGCGCCACTTGGACATACAGGAACACAAGGGATATCTTCACACATATAGCAAGGTATCTCCCTTGGTGTAAAAAATGGTGTTCCTACTGGCTTATGATCACCAGGTTGTGCAAGTTTCAGAGTGTCATAAGGACACGCTTCCACACACAAACCACACTTAATACAAGTCTTTAAAAAATCATCCTCTTTAATGGCTGCTGGTGGACGCAAAACAAGTGGCGAAGCTTTCGCTTCGTCTAAGTATGCACTCCATACAAAGCCACCTATAACAGCATATCCAGCACCTCTAGCCATATTAAGAAGAAACTTCCGTCTATCGCTAAGGGGTTTTTTCGCTTTTGAATGGTTACTCAAAATAACACTTCCTTCTTTGTAAAATTATGCTTTATAAATTTTTACAGCACATTTTTTGTAGTCTGTTTGTTTTGACATTGGACATGTACCATCAAGTGTTACTTTATTGATAAATACACGCTCATCAAACCAAGGAACAAATACTAATGGTTTTGGAGGTCTGTTACGCCCACGAGTCTCAACACGAGCTCTTACTCTACCACGACGAGATTCAACCCAACAAAGATCACCATCTTTAAGTCCTCTTTCTTTCGCAGCTTTAGGATTCATATATACTAACGCTTCTGGTACTGCACGGTAAAGTTCAGGTACACGCATAGTCATTGTTCCAGAGTGCCAATGTTCAAGTACACGACCTGTACATAACCATAAGTTATACTCTTCATCTGGCATTTCTGGTGGATCCATATATGGACGAGCAAAGATTTTTGCTTTATCTGTTAATGGTTTTTTCTTTTTATCTTGAACACCTTTTAAGTTACCATGTGGTAATGCTTTTGCAAGTGGACCATAGAAAGCAAACTGGCTACCTCTACCATTTTTAGTAGCATGTTTAAGAGCATAAGGGTCAAAGTTAACATTAAATCTCCATGCAGTCTCTTTACCATTAACAACTGGCCATTTAAGTCCACGAACTTTATGGTAAGTAACAAAGTCTGCCAAGTCATGCCCATGACCACGACCAAATGAAGCATACTCTTCCCAGAGATATTGATGAAGCATGAAACCATACCCTTTAAATACTTTACCATCAGTTCCAACAACATTTCTTTCATCACCATTACACTCAGAGTTGTCATACCCTTTTTGTGGGAAAGAGTTCAAGTCAATTTTATATTTTTTCGCTCTATCGTTTGCATATAAAATCTCAAACATAGTTGTATCTGGTTTATAACCCATTTTGTATGCTGCTTGACGAACATCTGGAAGTTTTTTACCATTTCTAAGAGTGTATGGTCCCCACAGATCATCAACAGTAAAGCGTTTTGAAAGCTCAACCCACTGCCATGTATCACTCATAGCATCACCTACAGGAAGTACTTGTTGTCTCCAGTGTTGTGAACGGCGTTCAGCATTTCCGTATGCACCCCATTTTTCATAGATCATCGCAGATGGTAAGATAAGGTCAGAAACCATTGCAGAGATACCAGGGTAACCATCAGAAGTTACAATGAAGTTATCCATCTCACGAGCAGCTTTTACCCAGTGTTTTGCATTTGCAGAATCTTGGTATGCATTACATACATTTACCCATGCAAATTTTACAAGACCATCTTCAATATCACGGTGAATTTTCATGATATGTTGGTTACCTACAGGATTGAGTGTTCCTTCTGGAATATGCCATCCTTTTTCCGTAATTGCTCTGTGTTTAGGGTTTTTAACCATCATATCTGCAGGCAGACGGTGACAGAAAGTACCAACTTCACGAGCAGTACCACAAGCAGAAGGTTGACCAGTTAATGAGAATGCTCCTGAACCTGGTTTTGCTTGTTTGTTCAGCATAAAGTGAACATTATATGAAAGTGTGTTATCCCATGTACCACGTGTATGTTGGTTCATACCCATAGTCCAGAAAGATACAACTTTTCTATCTTTTTCAATATAGAGCGCTGCTAAATCTTGAAGTTTTTTCTTGAAACTCTCAAGAGACTCTTCTGGATCACCTTTACAAAGTTTTGCCGTATAGTCTAGTGTATATGGAGCTAAAGATTTTTTATACTCTTCAAAAGAGATCTCCCAGTGTTTTAGTGTACCCGGAGTATTTTCCATAACATCGCCAGCTTTATAACCATATGGCTCTAATGCAGGACCTTCTAAATCAGAGACTACTTTACTCATCTCT
>Ga0256843_1001096_pt1 | contig 21928 bp, 15 predicted proteins | sample AlvinellametaG_FD_191572 | JGI IMG/M metagenome (GOLD analysis project Ga0256843, IMG submission 191572) | Pompeii worm associated microbial communities from hydrothermal vent at the East Pacific Rise, Pacific Ocean - Alvinella | ecosystem: Host-associated > Annelida > Integument > Unclassified ... | reverse complement strand
ACTTAAAATTAATTGAAATATAATGATTAAAGTGTTGTTCATGTGTTAAAATAATTTATTGTAGGCAAAAATACGTTTTTTTAAATGAATGATAAAAAAATATATGACAAAGAAATGTTAATGTTCTTATTTGACCTTGATTCTTATCTTAAAGAAAATAGTTTAATTATTATGAATTGTCATAATAAATTAACTGACAATCTTCGTGAATTTTAGGCTTTATTCTACGTCATTTTAATCAAAAAAATTAATTTTTGTTTTTTTTAATAGGTTTAACAATTTAATTTGATTTACAAGCCGGCATAAAAGCTGAAAACACATTTTTCTTTATTCTATGAAATGTCGTTTTAAACAAATCAAACCGGTATTTGAATTAATCAAATCTGCTTGTTTGAATAAAAGGTTATTTATTTGAAAAATTTAAAAATTATTCTTTCAATTTTATCATCTAAACAAGTTATAAGTTTTTTTTAATGATAAAAATTAAGTGTTAAGAAAAGAAATTTTTAAATAACACTTTTTAAACACTTGAAATATTCAAAAATATGATAACAGCTTTCAATAAATTTTTCTTTTTCATTATTATTTGTTTTACAGCAACCGGTTTGCAAGCCCAAAAAAATATTGAAATAAGTATGACTTACGGACTGAGCACACCAACAGGGGCTTATGCAAATTATAAACAAGCTAACGATACAACCGGTAGTTTTGGTGTGGTAAATGCCAAAACCTTTGGTTTTACCCAAAAAAATTCAGGCAAAAACCAATTTAACCTCGATGTAGGTTATTATTTCAGTAAATTCGGAATGGGTATCAGCATTGGCCGGTTTAATCATCAAATAACGGACTTTACTTACAATATTGATTTTCCTTATGAATTTAATAAAGTAGATATATCGGGCACTTATTACGGTTTAGGGGCTCAATATAAATTAAAAGCCGGTAAGTTTTTTGTAAGCCCTATGTTTAGAGCCGGACTGATGAATATCAAAATGAAAGACAGTTTAATAATCTCGTATAATGGTTCTGACAGTCCTAATGTGGTTCATTTAAGAAATTCTTACTTTGACAAAACACAATTGCCTTATGTATCAGCCGGTTTTAAAGTAGGTGCCGGTTTGAGTGATAAAATAAATGTGTTTATAAAAGCGGATTATTTTACAGGTTTGGGCAATATAACTTATACCGGAAATTATTATAAGCCTATTGACATTGATCAGAATAATGAAATTAATGTTTTTGATGTTGCTCATTTTACTTTGCCAACTTTTGAAAAACAAGAAAATCATAAAGTAAAACCCTCAATGTTTAATGTCGGATTGGGTGTTGCTTATGTGTTTGGTGGTAAAAAGACCGGTACAAATTTAATTAATAAGAGAAAAAAAACGGGAAATGACAGTAATAATGTTATTGCAAAATCGGGTTCGTCAGATGATGATAATGAACAAAGAAGTAAAATATATGCAGGAGACAATGGTGAGTTTGAAATAACCAATGATCAAAGCTTGGACGGACTTTATACATTTACGCCCGGGCAAAATTTTTCCGGCACCGGCAAAGTATTTATTCCCTTTTTGGGTTGTCATGCAGCTGTGGAGTTTAAAAACATCAAAGTAGATACACAAGCGCACTTGATACATGGAAAAATAATCGTTCAAAATACACCAAATGCGCCTACTTTTCCCAGAGACTGGTTATTATCCGGAGTAGGTTCGTCTCTTAACTTTTCGCACAATCAGGTTCAAGGAATTATGGATTGGGCAGATGACCAGTCCAATAATGTTCCGGGTTTGCAATATATGGGTAATAACGGCGCCCTTCAAACAGCTAATACCGTCCGCACACCTTTAATCATGAATTTGGATCTAAATACCGATGCCCGGTTTGCCATAACTGAAATGGCATTTTTCCCGGTGGATTCAAAAATGAATGCGGTTGTATCTATGAGCACGCCGGCAGAGTGGAATAGCACCGAACAGATAGGTTTTATGGTAAGAGGAGCAAAGTTTCACACAAATTCGCTGATACATCCCATAGGAAGAGCTCAAATAGTGGCAGACATTTTAATAGGTAATGCCAATCATGATATATCATTTCGTTTTAAAAGTGCCGAAGTGCCTGCCAATCCCAATCATCCGGGTTGCTATTTGGAATGGGATGAAAACGGTTTTCAACAATTCGGTTTGGAAATAGAAGCGTCTTTTACCAGAAATTGGTTTACGCCCATACCTGATGATGGTTCTTCAAGAAGTAAAGCTACATTAGTGGGACAAGGCAGTTGGGGCGATATAATCTTGACCGGAAATTTTGAAAAATCGAATATTGTAAATGCACATAATTTAAGTATTAAGGCTACCAATTTAAGTTTTGACATGTCAGATTCCATGAATCCGGTAAACATATCTTTTCCTAGTGATTATGAAAACTTGCCTAATGTGCAAACCAACAATATATGGAGAGGGTTTTATGCCAAAAACGTCACCGTGGAATTGCCGGATAATATACAAACGCATCAAAACGGTCCTGTTACGGTAGGAGTAGATGATTTTATCATTGACAATCAAGGTTTGACCATGCATGCATTTGCCCAAAATATTGTGCAATGGCCGCAAGCCAACATTTCCGATTTGAACGCTAGCATAGATACCTTGACAGTTGATATTTTGACCAATAGTTTACGCGATTTCAGAATTCAAGGCACTATAAATATTCCTACATCATCGGTTGATTCCATTCAAAATCCCTTACAGTTTGTGGGACACTATATTGATACTACTCAAATACCCGTTAATCTTTTAACTTTTCCAAATACAAGCATTACATTTCGTGATGTATTATATTTAAATATTTCACCAACAGGTCCTATTTATAGTGATTTATTAAGAGGTGAACTCGAATTATATCCCAATTCGGAAATATATGCTTTGCAGCATAAGGTTGGAACCAATACTATAAAACGATTTGGTATGAATTTACAAGGGGTTTTGCTTTACGACCATATAAATTTGGACGAAGTGCAAGATTTGGAACTGGAAGTAGAATTTGACGATTTGGGTTTTGAATATGATTCGGACGCAGGATTACATTTTTTAGTGCCGACTTTCTCGCTGGCAAGTCCGCAAAAAAAAGCACATGGTTTTCCTATAACCATAAATAATATTACCTATGAATCTTTACCTATTACAGGAACAGAAGACTTGCACGGACAACTCAATTTTGACTTGTTGATGAATCTTTCCGGTAATTCCAGCAGTGTTTCGGCAGCTACCGGATTAGGTATTGAGTTTGAAATAAAGAACGATGCCGTTAATCAAAGACGTTTTAAGCCCAAATATATAGCCACTCATGTCGATTCGTTGGCAATTGATGCTCATTTAAAAGCAGTGGACATTTCGGGCAATTTATTTATAAAAAGCAATCATCCTACTTATGGCAAGCGGGTTGGCGGCAGTCTAAATGCAGCCTTTAAAGGTGTTGATGTAGCCGTCGGTGTGGAAGGTGAGTTCGGCAATACCACATTTCAAAACAATAATAACAAGTATCGTTATTGGAGGGTGCAAGCCAATGCCAGTTTTCAAAACGGAATACCCTTTGTTCAAGGTTTAGGTTTTTACGGCTTTGCCGGAGGTGCTTACAATAATATGAATTTGCAATTAGATACTTCTAATCCGGCCAATATTACACAAAACTATACGCCGCATAATCATATGTTTGGGTTAAAAATTGGTGCTACCATAGGCACTATACCTTTGGTGGACGCGTTTAACGCGGATGTGTTGTTGGAAGGTGCATTTTCCAATGCGGGACAAGGTATGCAGTATATCAATTTTACAGGAGATTTCGGCACCAATGCCAAGGTTATAGACCGGAGAAACGGTAAAGGTAAAATCAATGGCAATCTGACGGTGCAATATGATTTTCCTTTGAAACATTTTTATTTAGGGGTCAATGCAAATATTAATGCCGACCCTATTACTACGCCGTCACCTATATGGTTGGCTCTGGATATTGACGGTTTGCATAACAATTGGTATTTTAAATGTGGTGAGCCCGATTACAACAGCAGTAGTCCGAATAACTTGATGAATACGGTAAGAATAACACTGCCCGGAGAAGCTGGATTAAATATGTATGAATATTATATGTTTGGTAACGATTTGCCTAATGTAAACGGATTTACTTATAAATTTAATGACAATTATGCAGCTGCTGTAGGTTCTGCTCCGGGTTTTGGTAGTAATGTCGGGAATATATCCAACGATGCCACCACGCAATTGGGCACGGGAATGGCTTTTGGTGTCGGATTTGAAGTCAATAAAAATATAAATGAGCATATTACGGGAAAATACTATCTCAATGCCGGAATAAATGCCGGTGCAGAGGTTAATTTATCATATATGCGCTATGCCGGTTCTTGTGCCGGCTATAATCCCATAGGTATAAACAGCTGGCGGGCTAATGGAAGTTTGGGCGTATATGCAAGAGCCATGGCACAATTGCAAAAAATCAAAAACGGAAATATTGCCAAAACTTGGCTTTTGGCAGATTTGCAAGGAGGCGCTTGGATGCACGGCGAATTTCCAAAACCTTATTATATTCGAGGGGCTATTGACGGTTCTATTAATATTCTTAATATTTTAACCAGAGATGTGCATATAAATTTTGAAAAAGGAACCAATTGTAATAATCAACCAAATAACAGCACGCCTGATTACCAGCAACAATATGCTACCGATGAATTTAATAACAATTTAATAAAATATTTGGCGCCAAGTCAAAATTATAACATACCGGTAACCACACCGATAGCCGTTAAATATAACTTTGAACCGGATGAGGTCTTTCATGTATCGGAACAGCAAGCCAACGGAAGTATTATCAACCGGACTTTTAAAATGGTTAATGAGGTTAAATTGATAAAAGCAACGGCTGTGGTTAATAATCAGCCTCAATTTAGTAATAATACTATGCAAGCCATACAAACCAACAAGACTTTGGCTTACAGGGTTAATGATATTGGTGACTATCAGTATATTTTGAAACCTATCAGTATCAATATGAATATGAATGCCTTACAACATTCAAACGGTGATATGCAATTGAATCAAACTCTAATGCAACAAGTCAATATGCCGTTGACCGCCATTATTAATCCTACCGGTAGCATTAATCAAAATCAGGTCAATAACATACAAGTGGTTAACCAAACAGTGTCACCGACTCCATTAACGCGCTTTCCGGGACCGCAGCCTTATTTAAACGATTTGTCTTTAAATACTTTTTACAAATTTACGGTAACAGCTACACTAAAAGAACTTAATTATACAAACAATCAATGGGAAGATGCCTTAAATACTGACGGCAGCATTGTGCGAGAAACAATAACTAAAATATTCAGAACAGGTCCGATGTTGCCTTATGTTCCTGTTTATAGTGACGGAAATACAACCATATTACAAAATAATATAACACAATAATCATGAAACACATATATATAATTTTATTACTTTTTTGGACTATTTATTTTTATGGACAAAACAAAAAAACGCCGGTTATAGCAAATGAAATAAATATCATAGCCAAATATACGGATGGTTTGGGTATGGAATTAAGATGGTATCCAAACACCCTTGCCCTTTTTAAAATGGGAAAAAAAAACGGTTATTCCATACAGCGGGCGGATTTTAATCCGGCAACTAAAACTTATGGCGATTTTGTTAAAATACAAGAAGTAAAACCTTACACAAAAGAAGAATGGCAAAAATCGATTAGGAATAATAAAAACAAAGAAAATAATTTACGGGAATTGGCTTTTGATTTGATACAGGACACCCGTAGTAAAAAACCTCAAAAGCTTATTTTTAACGGAGATACATCTCATTTAAAAACCTTGAAACAAAAACAAGACAATGAATTTGCATTTTTAACTTTAATGACTTTTCAAGACAAAGAAGTAGCATTAGGCATTGGATTAGGTGCTGTGGATAAAACTGCAATCAAAGGCGATAAATATTTATATAGAGCTGTTGTCAATCCGGATACAGGCATTAATAAATCAAATTTAAAAGATATTATATGCAGATCAACAGCTATAACAGCGCTCCAACAGCCGTCACCTGCAAATAGTAGTATTGGTATTGTAGAAAAAGATCATGCTTTATCTATTCTTTGGGAAGAAACACCCGAACTGGTCGGTTATTATATAGAAAAAAGTGAAAATGGACAAAATTATACATCTTTAAATAAAACGCCACTTGTTTTCTTAAAAGGTAAAAGATATAATGATGTTAAAGCCGGCACATTTGAAGATGAAAATGTGGTAAACGGCAAAAAATATTTTTACCGGATATATGCCAATACATTATTTGGTGATAAGATTTTGGTTGGGAAAGCAGCCGGCACACCCCGAGATTTGACACCACCTAAAACGCCTTATTTGGAAACGCCTAAACATGAAAAAGATAAAGTAGTCATAAAATGGAAATTTTTGAGTGCCCCGGATGCCGATTTAAAAGGTTTCGATATATATCGTTCGAACCAACACAACGGAGAATATGTTAAATTAAATCAAAAATTATTATCTAAAAATACCCGTTTGTTTGAGGATAAAAATTATGCAAAAAAATCGTCTAACTACTATAAAGTAATAGCTTATGACAAAAAGAATAATGCCAGTGCATCAATGCCTGCTTATGCTGTTATCATTGATGATACACCTCCTGGAAAACCCAAAGGAATTGTGGCATCTGTTAACGATGCGGGTGTGGTGCAAATAGTTATTCCCAAACAGGTTGATGATGATATTATCGGATATAAAATTTTTAAAGCCAATCAAGAAGATCATGAATTCTCGGTAGTAGAAGAAGTATTTCCTTCCAACCGGGAACCCTTATTTAAAAAGAATGACAAAAAAATATTTACCGAAAAAATTCCCTTGAAAACATTGACGCCTCATATTTTTTATAAGGTTAAAATGTATGATAAAAATTTTAACCAATCGGAATATTCAGATGTTATTAAACTCGTTAAACCTGATATAGTTCCGCCTTCTCCTCCGGTTATTCAAAGTTTAATAACCGGCATAACGGATATTAAAATTACAATTATTAAGCCTTCGGCAAAAGATTTAAAAGCCGTTCGTTTATACCGGAAAGAGCAAGAAGGTAAGTGGCAATTGGTGTATAGCAGTAGCACCGAAAAACTAAAAGAAATTTATGTTGATAAGGATATAAAGCCAGCTGCCAAATACCAATACCGTGTGCAAGCAGTTGATAAAAATGAAAACACATCAAGGTTTTCTCCTGTTTCGACAGGCGTTACCGTTAATTTTGAAAAAATACCTTCTGTTAAAAAATTACAGGTTTCAAAACAAGGAAAATATGTAAAAATCAATTGGAAATATACCAAAAAGCCCGATTTGTATTTTGTCATATACCGCAAAACTAATAATGGTGTTTTAAAGCAATTAGGGCATAGTGCCACTAACAGTTTTACCGACAAAAGACCCAAAAAAGGTAAAAATTACTATGCGTGCAGGGTTATGGATAAAAATGGTAACAGCTCGGGTTTCGGTAAAATGGAAAATATTAATTTTTAAAAATATAACATATATGAAAACAATAATCAAAAAAACAACTCTTATTCTTTTACTATTCAGTATTTTATTTATAGGTAACAGTTGTAAAGAAGACGAGCCTACACCGGAACCTTGTGGCGGGGAAGAATTTTTAACTTATACGGTTGATAATGGCAGCCCTGTCAACTTAGATGCTTGGACGGCAAAAATTTTAATAGGACAAGGTGCCGACGGTGATGCTTATGATATTTGGGATGATGATGATTTCTATCTGCATTCATCATCAACCGAAGAGGGTAGTTATCAATATATTGTAGACTATCATACCGAAAGCGGTTTTGCACTTTTTATTCCGGGTGTTATAGACCCGTTTAATGCCGCGACCACCGATATTTCCATTACGTTTACCATAGAACAAACCGCAGAAAATGAAGGCGATTGCATTAAAATACATTTTTCAGGTACTTATGTAGATGCTAACGGTGTCACCCATGCCATATCGGGAGATATACAAGTGCAATTAGATGTTCTACATCAACAAGCTTAAGTTATAATCGTGCAGATGTAACCATAGTATCAAAGTTAATTAAACTATAAATGATAAAATCATAAAGAAATAATATAAAACCATATATTTGTAACAAATACTACATATTTTTGTGTTTGAAATCTTTATCCTGATGAAATTTTTTTTGGCAAATGTTTTTACGATGTTAATGACTTTGGGTTTAAATGCCCAGGCTTATAAACATTTTACCATAGAACAAGGATTGCCCGGTAACAGGATTTATAAAATATTGCAAGACAACAAAGGTTTTATATGGATAGCTACAGATAAAGGTCTTTCACGTTTTGACGGAGCCTTTTTTAAAAATTACACTATTAAAGACGGCTTGCCCAGTAACGATATTTGGGATATTGAAATTACACCGGATAATAAAATATGGTATTTTACCCGTTCCAATCGTTTGGGATATGTTTTAGACAACAAGATTCGTAGTTTTAGGGCTATAGATAGTGCTTTTTTTTATCCGATGCCTCATGTCAAAAGTGGAAATATTGTAGGTTTTAAAAGTTATGGTAAAAATTACAGGCTTAAAAATAACTATTGGCAGGTTCAAAATTTTATAACGGGAGATGATACCGCTACTTTAATACGATTTGATGTTATACATACAAATATAGCTTATATCAAGGCAGTAGAAAAATCTGCTTCTAAACAAAAAAAAAGAATACATTATTCGGTTTTTAATAAACAAGGCAACTTGGTAACCGGTTTTGAAAACCCCATATTAAATAACAGTTTAATAGGTCAAATTAATGACAGTTTGCTTGTTTTAAATTATGAAAAAGGTGTCAATATTTTTAACTTAAATACGTTAAAATCTTACCTCATTAAAATTCCGGACATATTCCGGCATCATTTTGTCAGAGTTATTGCAACTCCAAATGAAGTGCAGATAACTACACAAAATTTGTGGTATCGATTAGGAGCCGATTACCAATTAAAAGACAAGCATCTTTTTGATTCAAAACTGCAATTAAATACTATTTTTAAAGACAAATTGGGAAATTTTTGGGGAATGACCTATGCCAAGGGCATTTACTTTTTTCCTAAAAACAGTTTAGATTCAAAAAGCTATTTAAAACAACATCCCGTTCAGTTTCTTAAAGAAATTAAGGGTCAACTGTTTGCCGGAGTTGTCAATGAAGGTGTATATAAATTTGATTCAATTTCAAAGCGGTTTTATCCCTTTTTTAAAGCACAAGATTATTTTTTCGATTTATTATATTTTGATGACGATTATTTTACGGTTTTGGCCAACAAAAAGATGTATAGCCGGCGATTTGATAAACTGGACAGTTTGCCTCGTTTTGGCAAGGGTGCTATAAATTATCATGGTGGTTATGCTGTTCGCGAAATGGATGCTGTGTCAGTTTATGACAAAGATTTTAAGCTGCTCAAAAAATATCATGTGGTAGGTTCTAATGTTTTAATTGAAGGCAAAAATAGTCTGATAGCCGGCACACCCGTAGGTTTATTTACCATTAGTAATGACACTGTCCATTGTGTTAGTATTGATGCAAAGCCGGACATTCCCATAGTATCATTGGCTAAAATGGGTGCTTCGGTTATTATAGGCACAGACGGATACGGCGCTTACCTTTGGAATTCAAAAAACAAATTTATTTTTATGTCCGAAACCAAAGATTTAATCGTCAATCATATTCATGTTGACGGTAAGCGTTTTTGGTTAGCTACGCATAACGGCGTGATGGCTTATAACTATACGGGAGACAGTCTGCATTTTGAAAAAATTTTAAGAAAGACAGACGGTTTGATATCCGACCATGTCAATCATGTTTTAACCTACAACCGGCAATTGTTCACTTCAAATTTTAGTGGCGTATTATCAGTGCCGTTAAATCAGGAAGAAATATTTCCAATACAAAAAATATATTTCAAATCGGTAGCATATAATCAGCAACCTATAAATGATGACTTACGTGAAGTAACTTTTGTAAAAGACAACAAATTGGTGTTTAATTTCGGGTTGATAGATTATTCGGGACAAGAGCACAACCGGTATTTCTTTAAACTGGCACCTTTGCAAAATAAATGGGTGGAGGTGCATTCCAAAAGTGTTAATTTTAATAATTTGGCCCCTAATGATTACATTTTTCAAATAAAGGTAACCAATCCTTACCGGCAAGAATTGGTTAAAGCCTATCATTTTAAAATAAAACCTCTTTGGTGGCAAAAATCTTGGGCTAAATTATCATTTGTTGTAACCGGACTTGCCGGTTTATTTTTGATAGGCTATTATACCCGTAAAAAAGAACTGCAAAAACAACGTAAAAAATTATTGGCCGAAAAACAAATGGCAGAGTTTGAACTGCATGCTTTGCGCAGTCAAATGAATCCCCACTTTGTATTTAATTCGCTCAATGCCATTTTATATTATATCAATGATGAAAATTTTGATAAATCGGAAACTTATCTTATTCGTTTCTCAAGATTGATTCGTATGATATTTGAATTTTCTCGAAAGAAGACCATAAAATTAAAACAAGAAATAGCACTGTTAAAGTCTTATTTAAATTTAGAAAAAATGCGTTTTGGCGATGATTTTAATTATTGTTTTGATATTGATCCGGATTTGGATTTAGAGCAAGTTGAAATACCTACCTTGTTGTTACAACCCATTGTTGAAAATGCAGTTAATCACGGTATTTTTCATAAAAACGGCAAAGGCACTATTTGTTTGTTTTTTAAAAAATTGAATACCAATACTTTTGAAGTAAAAATAATGGATGATGGTGTAGGTGTAAAGAGATCTAAAGAAATCAATGAAAAATCTTTAAAAAAACACCAATCCAGATCCACACAAATATTACAAGATCGCATTAAACTTTTGAATAAATCAGGGCAATGGCAAATTATATATCTAATTGAAGATTTAACCGCTTCCGATGCAAAATTTAATACAATAGTCACTTTAAAAATTTCCAAATTATGATTACAAGTATCCTCCTTGACGATGAAGCCAAAGCTTTAAAAATGCTTGAAAAAAAGTTAGTTAAAAATTTTCCGGATATTGATATTTTAGCGACTTATCAAGAGCCCGAAAAAGCAGTTGAAGCCATAAAAACCAAAAGACCGGATTTGGTTTTTTTAGATATTGCCATGCCCAATATGAGTGGTTTTGATGTGCTTTCGCAATTTGATAATCCGGAGTTTGAAGTCATTTTTGTAACGGCTTATGACAGTTATGCCATACAAGCCATACGGCATTCGGCTATCGGTTATATTGTAAAACCTATTGATGAGGAGGCATTGGTCGAGGCTGTAAAAAAGGCTCTTAATAATATTCAATTAAAGGTTGCCAAGAAAAATAATAAGATATTATTGGATTTATTAACCCAGAAGAGTAATACCATTTCTATCCCGACACAAGAAGGTTTCATTTTTGTCAAATTAGAGAGTTTGGTTCGATTGGAAGGCTCGGACGGATATACCAAAATAATTTGTAAAGATGATAAAGAATATTTGAGTTCGTATAACTTGGGAAAATTTATAGAGATATTAAAAGACAAAAGTTTTTTTCAGGCACACCGATCACACATAATCAATTTGAAATATGTTACCGGTTATATCAACGAGGGTTATGTTGAACTTTTAAATAAAACAACAGTGCCACTATCAAAGTCCAAACGTAAAGATTTTTTGAACTTGATGAAAACCTTATAAGATATTTAAGAGGGTTTTTGCCACTTTTTCTGGAGCAATACTTTCCCAAATATTATCAAATCCTTCAAAGGTTTTATTGCCGTAAACAGAAGTCGGTAATTGCGGATATTTTATCCGGTCTGCTATAAGTTGCCATTTTTTGTTTTGTCCAAATGGTGCAAATCCGGCATGCGGATGTGTAGCCCCCCAAACATTGACCACCGGCACTCCGTATAAGGCAGCCAAATGCGCATTGCCCGAATCCATACTGAACATTGCGTTTAGTTTGCTGATCAATGCCAATTCTTCGCTAAAGCTAAAGATACCGGCTATATTGACCACGCGGTTCCGGTCTATGGCCTCCAAAACGTCCAGACTCTTTTTTTCAGCCGGACTTCCGAGTAAAACTATATTGGTATCAAGACTTTCTTTTAAAATCAAATGGATGACACTTGTTATTTTATCCAAAGGATATTGTTTGCCTTTATGAGCGGCAAAAGGAGCAATTCCTATTATTTTTTGTCCTTCAAAATTTTGCAAAAACAATGACACAGACGAAGGGATATTAATTGGTAGGGGTTTAAATTTTTGCAAATTAACTGTCAACCCCAAAGTTCTAAATACATCTGCATAGCGTTCATGTGTTGTTTTTAAGGCTTTAAACACTTTATTTTTGGGACGTGTTAAGGCTTTTTTTTCTTTTCGACCTTTATCAATAACAGCAATTTTATATCCGGACAACCTAAACAAGTTGCGAATCACTTTGGTGCGTAAGACATCGTGCAAATCTGCAATGGCATCCGGTTTTTCTTGACGAAGAAAGTTGAAAAGTTTAAATAATCCGGACAAGCCTTTGTAATCTTTATTTAAGTTTACGCCTAAAAATTTGACACGCGACAGGTTTTCAAAAATCGGTTGAAAAAAGGGGCGGGATACCATGATTATTTCCACATCGGGATGTTGGTCAAGCAAGGTTTTTATTACGGGCACCGTCATGGCAACATCGCCCATAGCCGAAAACCGGAAAACCATTATTTTTTGCATAGAAATTTATTGTGCAGGTTCGCTAAATTGGCGTTGGGCGGCTTCTCTGTCAAGCATAAATAAACCGCTGCCGTTGCCACCAACCAGTTTTAATTGTGCCAGCATGTCAGAAACTGTTGATTCTTCCTCAACTTGTTCGTCGACAAACCATTGTAAGAAATGAACCGTAGCATGGTCTTTTTCGTCTATTGATAAACTGACCAAATCATTGATTAGTTTAGTGACATGTTGTTCATGATTCAAAACATCTTCAAATACATCTATGATATCTTTCCACTTATGTTTGGGTGTTTCAATAGCTTTGAGTTTAACCTTACCGCCGCGTTCCAATACGTAATCATACATTTTCATGGCGTGAAATTTTTCCTCTTCGTATTGGGCACGCATCCAGTTGGCAAAACCAATCAGGCTGATGTCGTTGAGGTAAGCAGACATAGACAGATATAAATAGGCCGAAAAAAATTCAGCGTTAATTTGTTCATTCAGAGCTTTTTCTACTTTTTTTGAGAGCATAATTATTATTTTAAAATTTGCAAATTGTAACGACACAAAGATACAAATATTCCCGGGTAATAATTTACTTTTCAGAGCTTTTTTCTTCCGGATTGAACCACTTCAGGATGATACCGGCTTTATGTTTTCCTATGATTTCGGCTAATTGGTTTTCGGGCGTGTTTTTAATTCTTTGCACCGATTTAAAATGTTTCAAAAGTTCTAACACGGTTTTGGGACCGATGCCGGGGATTAGCTCCAACTCGGATTGCAAGGTGCTGTTTCTTCTTTTTTTACGGTGAAAAGTTATACCAAAGCGATGGGCTTCGTCACGGGCTTTTTGGATAATACGCAATGTTTCGGATTTTTTATCGAGATATAGCGGCACCGGATCGTTGGGGTAATATATTTCTTCGAGTCGTTTGGCAATGCCTATAATGGATATTTTGCCATACAGACCTAATTTTTTTAAGCTTTTTACGGCAGAAGACAATTGTCCTTTACCGCCGTCCACAATAATGAGTTGCGGCAATTCTTTTTGTTCGTTCAACAGGCGTTTGTAGCGACGTTCAATTACTTCGGCCATAGAGGCAAAATCATCAGACCCTACTACGGTTTTGATATTAAAATGCCGGTATTCTTTTTTGGCCGGTTTACCGTTTTTAAAAACCACACAAGCTGCTACCGGATTGGTTCCTTGTATGTTGGAGTTGTCAAAACATTCAATATGGCGAGGTTCAGCGGGCAGTCGTAAATCTTGTTGCATTTGTTTCATCAACCTGTTGACATGTTTGTCGGGGTCGGTGAGTTGCATTTGTTTGAGTTTTTCTAACCGGTAATAGACGGCGTTTCGGCGTGACAATTCCAATATTCGTTTTTTATCGCCTATTTTGGGAATGGTTTTTTTGATGTCGTTTAATATGTCAATTTCAAAAGGCAGGTATATTTCTTTGGTGTTTAAGTCAAAACGTTGCCGTATTTCTACAATAGCCAATTCGAGGAGCTCTTTGTCGGTTTCTTCCAGTTTCTTTTTCATTTCAATGGTATGCGATCTTATAATGGCACCATGTCCTATTTGCAAAAAGTTGATATAAGCTGTTGTGGCGTCCGAAACTATAGAATAGACCTCTACATTATTAATACTTGGATTAACTACGGTGGACCGGGCTTGATAATTGGCCAGAGATTCTAGTTTTTCTTTAATTTCTTGTGCTTTTTCAAACTCCAGTTTTTCGGCAAATTTTTTCATTTCCCTTTCAAAAAAACGGAGGGCTTCTTTAAAATTGCCTTTGATAATATTTCTGATTTGTTTGATGCTTTTCAAATAGTCATCCTCTGATTGATAACCGACACATGGCGCTTTACACAATCCGATATGGTAATCCAGACAAACTTCAAATTTGCCACTTTGTATATTTTTAGGACTTAAGTTGAGTTTGCAACTGCGAATAGGGTAGAGTTGATGAATCAAATCCAAAAGTGTTCGAGCGGTTTTGACCGAAGGGTAAGGCCCATAATATTCCGATCCGTCTTTAATAACATTTCGGGTTAAAAACACCCTGGGAAAAGCCTCTTTTTTAATGCAAATCCACGGATAGGTTTTGTCGTCTTTTAGCAATACATTGTAACGTGGTTGGTGTTTTTTTATCAATGTGTTTTCTAAAAGTAAAGCATCTGTTTCCGTTTCAACGACTATATGCTTGATGTCGTTGATTTTACCAACCAATACTTTGGTTTTGCCGGTTTGGTTTTTAGAAAAATAGGAACCGACCCTTTTTTTTAGATTTTTGGCTTTGCCGACATAAATTATAACACCTTGTTTGTCAATAAATTGATATACGCCGGGGCTGTTTGGCAAGGTCTTTGTTATTTTTTGTATCGATTGCAAGAGATATTTATTTTTGAGTTATAAATATATGGTAAAAATAAGTAACTTTGCAAAAATAAAAACACAAATAATAGCATGAATAAATTTTATTTAATTGTTTTAAGTTTATTGCTTCCTTTGACAGGAACGGCTCAATTTGATGATGATATACCGAAAATAGCTTTATATGACTATGCTAAGGACATGGAGGTTTATACCCAAATGGTAGCCAAAGACAAGCTTTATCTTATTTATAATCTCAAAAAAGAACAAGCTGCCAAAGAATTGGATTATGCCATGGCCATGATTTCTGAAAACTTGAGTAACATAGATTTAAATGAAGACAATCCGCAAATTGTCGATAAATTGAGCAAACTCAAAGAAGTTTGGTTTAAACTTAACAACAAGCTGACACAAAATTTGACACCACAAGAATTTACCAATCTGTTTTTTGAAGTCAATACTTTTGACCGGTTAATTTCCGACATGGTGATTAAAATGCGGGAAGTTTACACTTTGCCGTCAGAGAATCTGCAAAATTATGATGATATTCAAAACTTAAGAAAATCCATTCAAAAGATTAACTTGAGTTATTATGCCAATGTTTTGGGATTGAGTAAAAGCTTTATGCACGAATATCAAAAAAACATAGCCAGTGTCAATCAATTTATCAAAGAAAAAAGTAATATCTTTTTAAATGATCCGGTGGCTGGAAAACAGTTTGCCGATGTTATTATTGATTGGAATTTTTTAAGAGCCAATCTATTAGATGAAAATTCTAAAAATCCGAAAACGGTATTCAGTTTGGTAATGGCTATTGATTTTAAATTAAAGAATATCAAAGATGCTTATATTCAAAATCTATTGAAAGATTTTTAAACTATTAAAAAAACTTTTTTTATGAAACACTTATACCTTTTTTTATTGCTTTCTTTTTTTAGTTTGCAAGGCAAGGCGCAAATATCAGACAATCCGTTAGATGTGCTTACGCAAAAATTATATGAAAACGAATTGCTTTCAAACCGGTTTATAAAAAACTTTGTGTTTATTAAAACCAATACCTTTAAAAAGAAGAGTATGATAGATATGGATCGCAGTTTGGCCAAGTTTGATGATAATCTATCCTATATTATTTTGCATTTGCCTTATGATCGTAAGGTAAAAGACGATTTTTTAAAATTACAAAACCTGTGGAATATTTACCGGCTTAAAATAACAGATTATGATAAAGAGAATTATAAGTCGTTGATACTAAAAACCCGTAAGTTGGAAAAATATTTAAAAGAATTAAATAAAGTTATTTTAGAAAAACATCCGGCGGCTTCGGCTAACAAAAAAAGTATTAATATGGCTCATTTGGTTGTATCCAACGGTTCTACCATAGACAAAATTGCTGCTGCTTACGTATTAAAATACGGTTTAAATTTGCCCGATGCTTTTGACCGTTTTGAAATAGATAAAGGAGCGCTGCATAAGAATTTAAAAAAACTCGGAAAATTTAAACCTATAGCCAAAGATATTAAACCTTTATTAGCCGATTTAAAAACAACTCAAGAGTCTATTTTACAACTGGTTCATAAAGAAAAATATAATCCCAAGATGATGCATGCCTATGATAATGCGTATACCAAAAAAGCCTTTAAGTTGTTGGGAATTATTATTAAAACCATAAAATAATTTTGTATGAAAAAAATTGTCTATTTTATTGCTTTAATGTTTGTAGGGTACACATCAAAGGCGCAATATGATGAAATGCTTGATGTGAGTGATGCCATGCAAAGCGCTCTGGATGTTCGTACTTCTGCCGTTAAAATCGTTAAAGACTATTTATATAGAGGTTTAAAGGTAAATTATGTATCTAAAGAAAATGATGAAAATTTATCTAATGGAGAGTTCAGCCTTTTAAGATTGGAAATGTATGCCAAGGAACACCCCGAAATCAAAGATCAGGTTAACAAGGTGGCACATCAATGGAAAAATTTGCGTGTCTTGGCCTTGCAAAAACCTTCCAAAAATAAAATGAAGGGATTGCTGGATAAACTCAAAACTTTTTTGCAAGCATCTAACCAATTGATTACCACTATTGGTAAAGATAACTCAATTAAGACTTTAAAATATCAAGAGGCTGCTACCAATATGGAATTGTTGTCGCAGCAATTGGCTTTTTTATACGGTTTGGAAGTGGCCGGTATTAAAGATGCACAAATTCGGCATGAAATTGATCAATGCCGTCGTGATTTTCAAAAAGATCTGGACAAAACATTCTTTTCCGGTGAAAATACTATTGCCATTTCAAAATCTTTAAAATCTATTCAAGCCGATTGGGAGATGGCCAAACGTGTTGCGCAGACTTCTAACGTTCATTCACTAAATACGATATATGTATTAATGGATAAAATTAGTAAAGCCGCCCGTGATTCGGCCATACAATATCAAGAAAAAGCCAAAGCACAATTAAAAAAGAAATAATTTAATCTACGCTGACCTAAAAAAGCTGCTCCGGAAGGGCAGCTTTTTTTTGAATGTTTAAAAAAGTTTAAATTGAAATCGGTATTGATTATCAAAGATCATTACGTTGTAAAAACCGTTTGATAACCGAGGGCATTTCTTTTTGATTTTCTATATAAGACATATGCCCTTCACTAAGTTCAATATAATCGGTGCCTTTACAATGCATGGCCAATTCGCGTATTTTTTCTAAATCTATCAAGGGATCTTTTTTGCCGATAATCCATAATTTGGGATAATTTTGTCTACTGCAAAACAGTTCCGACCGGTCTTTGCGCAGTTTCATTCCTTTAAGGGCTGCAATGATATTGTCAGGGGACATTTTTAAAGCTTCTCCTACTAACTTTTCAATGATTGTTTTATATTTTTCACGGTTATCCGGTGCAAAAAAACTGGGAATGGCAGCTTTGACATAAGCTTCATAATTGCGTTTAACGGTTTTAATAGCACGTTCACGAGCTTCTTGTTTTTCATCATTATCGGCAAAAGGATGTGAGTTAAGAAGCCCAAGTCCTGCCAGTTTTTCGGGAAACATTTCAGCAAAGGCCAAACTGATATACCCTCCCATACTGTGGCCTATAACAGTGGCTTTCATAATTTTTTCACGGTCTAATAAATTTTTAACCAGCATGGCTTGCTGTTCCATGGTATGAATGTCACATAGACCGTCACTTTTACCATGGCCTAATAAGTCTAAGGTAATAACACGGTGATCTTCTTTAAGATTTTGCACCACATCATTCCACATATCTTGATTTTCTAAAAATCCGTGAATTAAGACAACCGTTTTACCCTCACCGCGGTCTCTATAATCGATGTCGGTTTTTTTATAATTATATCTCATGTTAATAACATTTCTATTGCTTACAAATTTACAAAAACATCTATTAGCTTATATGATATTGCTATAAAAATATGTTAAAAAAAGTCCTTGGCACATTTTTTAAGCCAAGGACTTTTTCAGGTTAACAAACAGAAAGTATCAATTCTTAATTAATTTACCGTTGTTGAATTTGTCGCCGGCTTGCAAGTGATATAAATAAATTCCTTTTGGAAAGAATGACAAGTTAATTATATCTCCAAAATGGTGGCGTCTTTGATAGAGTTGCTTGCCGTTGATGTCAGATATTTTAACATCAAAATCAGGAGCTTCCGATTCAAAACGGATTTGATTTGTAAACGGATTGGGAAATACTTTAGCGTCAATAATATCTGCTTGTGTGATAGCAGAGGTTTGAGATGAATATTTAAAAAACTGTTTGGCGGTTAATGACCATGTGTCGGTTGGTGTGGGACGGTTGTATATGGTAATGTCCAAAATTTTGTTTCTAAAAGTATCAAAATTGGGTATTGTATTAGGGTAAATGTTGCTGTAAACCGAATTGGTATTAAAAGCATTGGGTATAATTAAATCACTTGTGCCAAAATTCATATCATATTGGTATATTTGTTTATAGGTTGCATCCGAAAACCAAGCCGAATTGGCTCCGTCCCAGTTAGTCCTTTCTACGGAAACTTGCGCACCGTTATAAATAAAATCCCTTTTTACGGTTCCTGCCCAATTATTGGTATTGGCATCCATATAATAATATTCAACATGTGTAATTTCATTGTTAGGGGTAACGGTGGCCAAACTTTTAGATGTATCTGCCCAGGTATTACTCCCTGAATCCCACAATTGTGACAAATGAAATATGTCTTCTCCGGAGCCATTAGGTGTATAAGTGTAGTTTTTTTTATAATTATTTTGCCAGACGGTATTGCTTGCATCCCAGTTTTGTTGAATTTCTTCTTGCAATTTATGAGGTGCTGCATAAGTTCGACTTGTCAGTGTCATATTGTTCCATACATTATTGGCACTATCCCAAATATCCGTTTGCATGCTTTGCATATCCATATTGGCGTCATATACCACGGTGCCTCTCATATTATTTATCCAAACATTATTTGTCTGATCCCAATTATAGGTGGAAATAACCGTTGGTAGTGCGGTTGCATTTGTATAATCATAGGTTTCTTTAGAAGCAAAAGTCCAGATATTATTTGTGTTATCCCAATTATAATTGATTTGTTCAGTAATTTGATTTTGTGTATTGTAGACAAAATCCAATTTATAACTGGGGGTCATTTGCCCCGAATTGATATAAAAAGAAGATATGGAGCTGATAAAACCATTGGTGTTATAATCATATATATTGGTTGATAAAACCTGCATGATATTATTGGTGGCATCCCAATTGCGGTAGTCGTCAGATGTATTATAATTATCGGCATCATATAAATATACATTCATATTATTAAGAATAAAACTATTAGTCGATTGATCATAAACATCGGTAACAACACTATCCAGACGCTCATAATTGGTCAGTTGTTGTCTTTGCAAACTTTTGGTAAAGTCTTTGAAACGGTCGATTCTTTCTCGTAATTCTTCAGGTGTTTGACTTATTTGAGCAAACAGGCTAAAAAAGGAAAATATCATTCCGGATAATAAAAATAATTTTGTTTTCATACTATAAATTTTTAAGATTATAGCACAAATATAGTCCGGCTTTCAAATGTAATAATCGTATAATCAACTAATTAAGCATTTGATTTCTTTAAAAAGGTATTTCGTTTGATTAAGATAAATTACGCTTTGTTGTATATAGGCAGGAGAGTCATGCAAATCAGTCCGAATAAGATGACCAATAAGGTTTGAGTGGTCCACATTAGCAACCCAAAAGCAGTGCCAATTTCTTTGGAAATGCCGTAAATTAGTAAAGCTTCTGCCACAAAGACAGGGTAAACACCAAAACCGCCATTAGATATGACCATGGCGATGCTGCCGGCAATAAAAGCAACCAAGACACCGTCAAGTCCTAAATCTTTTGTCTCGGGAAAAGCCCATAATACTACCCAAAACATGGCCACATAGAGCAACCAAATTAAGGTGGTTTGTATGATAAACCACCATTTGTGGGGCATAGTTAAAATGCTGTTCATTCCTTGTAATAATCCCTTAAAAAACAAGCGTATTTTATTTATCAGTGCATTATCAGATTTTTCTGCCCAACGAAGCAATGCATAAAAAACTACTAATATAAACAATATCTCACCTCCCAATATATAAGGGTTTTTAGGCAATTTGGGTTGTATTAATTCGTAAATCAGATCAAATTGAAGAAAAAGTGCCAATAGCATAAAAAGAAGTAAGAAAACAATATCGGCCATGCGCTCCGCTACAATAGTGCCGAAAGCTTTTTCAAAACGGATGTCTTTTTCGTATTTGGCCAATGTAGCGGCACGTCCCACTTCACCGGCACGCGGGACAGCCAAATTTAATAAGTAACTTAAACCTACGGTCAAAACCAAATTCATTTTCTTGGGGTGATAATTGAGGGTTTCCAAAAGATAATTCCAACGGTAAGCTCTGATGATATGGCTTAACAACCCTAATAGTAGTGAAACAAGAAGCCATTTAAAATCGGCATTTTTAATGGTTTGAAAGATAGCATGTAATTGTTCCGGTGTAAACCCCGACAAATAGTAATATAATATGACGGCACCAATGAGAAGGGGTAATATGATTTTAAGTGCCTTTTTCAATTATTTTAATAAGTTGGTTTTAGTGTCGGGAAAAATAACGGTAGGTTTAAACTTTTTAGCTTCTTCCATTTCCATCCAAGTATAAGTAATGATAATAATAACATCACCTTTTTGTACCCGTCGAGCTGCCGGTCCGTTTAGGGTGATTTCACCACTGCCACGTTTGCCCTTTATGATATAAGTTTCTATTCGCTCACCATTATTAACGTTTACAATTTGAACTTTTTCGCCTTCAATCATATTGGCAGCTTCAACCAAATCGGCATCAATGGTAATGCTACCGATATAGTTAAGCTCGGCGCCGGTAACTTTAACACGGTGAATTTTTGATTTAAAAACTTCTACTAACATAGTTTTGCAAAGATATATATTTTTTACAAAAGCATATTCAATAAGTATGCCAGTGTTCAGGGCAACGCATACTTTAGCATTATATTGTTAAAGCAATGTCGCATGAGGCTGTCTCAAAAGAGTCTTTTATAATACATTGACAAAAAAAATATTAATTGTTAAGTTGTTGATTGTCAAGAAGAAGATTTCTCACATTCGTTCGAAATGACAGAAAATTTCACCTTTTGAGACAGCCTCAATTGACATATTTTATAATGCAATTTATACATAC
>Ga0256843_1001095_pt1 | contig 21936 bp, 16 predicted proteins | sample AlvinellametaG_FD_191572 | JGI IMG/M metagenome (GOLD analysis project Ga0256843, IMG submission 191572) | Pompeii worm associated microbial communities from hydrothermal vent at the East Pacific Rise, Pacific Ocean - Alvinella | ecosystem: Host-associated > Annelida > Integument > Unclassified ... | reverse complement strand
TTCTACTCGCTACCACCGTAGTAGAAGTGGGCATCTCTCTGCCTCGTTTAACGCTCATTGTCATTGTAGGGGCAGAACGCCTTGGCTTGGCTACACTTCACCAGCTTAGAGGGCGTGTAGGACGTAATGGGTTAAAGAGTTGGTGTTACCTCTACTCCAACTTCAAACCCTCAGCACGTCTGACGCAGTTTTGTACTACCACCAATGGCTTTGACATCGCAAAGTTAGATTTAAAGTTTAGAGAGAGTGGTGACATACTTGATGGTACCATTCAGAGTGGTCAAAAGTTTAAGTGGCTTGACATGGCAGAAGATGAAGCAGTAGTACAAAGTGCAAAAGGTAGGTTAAAAAGTAAAGTGTAGAGGGGGGGTAGTAAGTAAGGGGGAGATGGGCTTTCCCATCTCCAATCTGCTAATAGAGACCAAATTTCCCATCGGCTCTTTTGTACATGACTCTCATAAGTCCTTCATTGTCGTTAAATACAATAAATTGTCTCTTCTTCTCAGCTTTGAGTGCTTCAACTGCTTCATCAAAGTCCATTGGTTTATGAAGTTCCAAATCCATAGGTACAATCTCTACCTCTTCACTCTCAATCTCAGTAACTGCTTCTGCTTCAAGACCTAAATCTTTAAAGCTCATAATACGATGCCCTTTAATTTTATCGGCATGACGTCTAAGTGCTTTTTTTACACGCTCTATAGCAAGATCAATCGCAGCATAAACATCTTTATCGTTTTGTGTAATCACTATAGTATTTTTATCTTTTAAATTAACGATAAACTCTGTAGCAAAGCCTTTTTTCCCATGTCTTTCGTTCGCCGAAATCACAGTACTTACTGAAATAATGTCTAGATTATATTTTTTAAGTCCATCTACCGCTGCATCTGCATAGGCTTTAATGGTGTCTGTAAGTTCAAAATGTCTTCCTGTAATACTTTTATTCATACTCAATCCTTCGTATTAATCTATAGATAGTCCGACTACCCATACTTAATTGTAACTGAGAAAACTTAATGAATGGTAAATGTAAGGGAAATGCATGCACGCAAAGGCGTACATGCGAAAGAAAGGTAAATTAAGAGTCTTCTTGACCTACAATTTGGGCATAGCCGGTTTCTTTTTTAACAGTGATGACTAAGTCTTCTTGCCCACCTTGAAAGGTAAAGGTTAAGTTACAGTCACTACTCATATACTGTTCGTAATCATTATGATCATTAGTACCTACAGTATTCAAATCATTAAAAGGGCGTCCCATAGGACCAAATGCTATCTGTTTAGGGCTATTGCATCCCCCTGTTCCTGTAATGGTATCTATACCATATTTTTCACCTAATGCAACGTTTGGACTTTCATCTGCTTGTGTAGGGTTAGAACTCAAATGGTACATATATTTCCCATTGGCAGGGTCAATAGCCGTTTCATTTTTAGCTACTGCACCATTTTTATTATTGTCTGAAGAAACAGTATAAAAGGAGTTGTCTCCAGTAGTAAAGTCAATTTTCCAAAGTTTCATTTGCCAATCTACATCTGAAGGGTCAGTTTTGTTGTCTAGTAGTGCCAAGTGCTGTGTGTAACGTATGGCAGAAAGAATGTTGTCTGCAGCTTCTTGTCGGTTGTCTCTTTCCATTCTTGGAAGTGCCATTGAAGCTATAATACCCAAAACGACAATGGCAAACACAAGTTCAATCATGGTAAAAGCTTTTTTATGTGTATGTAAAGTTCTCATATTTTAAGTAAACTCCTTTTATGATAAGTCATGTTCAAATCATCAGGTTGATCATAGTCAGGGTATCGTACATTCACATCTACAATCACTTGAAGAGGAGTACTCTCTGTAGTTACACTGCTTGATAAAACTGTGGCACAATTTGTAGTATTTTCAGTAGATTTTGCAATATAGCTTATGTTAACATTGATGGCATAATCACCATATGTTCCACTAATGCTATTAAGACAATTTGTTGTATTGTGTTCATTTGCAGTCACTGCTAAGAGTGTATATTCAGTGTAGCTATTTGCCAAAAGCATTGCTTGTTCACGCTGAAATTGAGCAGTGGTTTCTTTTACCATCTTACCAGACATATTAAGCACTAACATAGATGCTGTTGCCATAAGTATAATAATAAAAAGTGCAGTAATCATAGAGAATGCATCTCTCATTGTATGTAATTTATTCATTAAAATACCGCCTTTTCTTTACAAGATGTTAAATTTACATCTTCAGAAATACGTTCAGATTTACAAATCTTAAAACGTAGAGTTCCTCCATCGCCTTTAAATTTAAATGTAGTAACATTTTTAAGCAAAAGAGCTTTTTGACTATTGGAAGTATAATCTTTTTTGATAGATGGTTCAAAATTATAATATAGATATAAATCACCATTTTCTACAATTAAAGCATACGAACTCCATGCAAGTTTATATTGTTCTGCAATGGTTTTTGTTCCAGTGTTATCAAAATTGAGTTGTTCCTCTCCTGTACGACCACTAATATTATGTTCTTCATATTGATTTGGAAAGAAGACTGCACTATCTACTATGGTCTTACCATTATAAAGATAACTAATAATAGCATCGGTCATAGAGAGTTGTGAGCCATCCGTATTTATTTGAGATTTGTCTGAGTCATTCAGGTCACAAAATCCACTCCAACCGGGAGTTGAAGCGGTAGAAAAACTTTCACTGTCAGCACCTATCCATTGAATACCTATATAGTCATCACCAGTACCAGAAGCAGTTTCAATTGATTCATATGTTCCATCAAATTTTATACGATACACCGTATTTGGAATGGCACTATTAAAACGATTTTCAATTTGAGATGCTGCTAGTTCTGTTTTAATTGCTGAACGATGCTGTGCACGTTGAACAATATACTGTCCATATACTTTTGCTATAAGTTCTGAAGATATTGAAGCGACAATTCCCAATATGACAATAACAAAAACAAGCTCAATCATAGTAAAGGCTTTTTTAGTTTTATTTAAGAAATACATTAATTTACCTCTCTTTCTTCTAAAGTATAAGCACCAATATTGCAAGAAAAAGCATGTAAAATAATTTTTTTACTGAGTTCCTTAACACCACTATCACTGGTAAGTGTTACTTTAATATGTTTAATATTGGAAGTATCAGCTACAGTAGTTGTATCTGCATTAAATGTAATACTATTGGTATTATATGATGCAGTATCACTCATATATGAAATATTGCTATCCATAGTTAATGTTCTATCTGTAACATCTGCAGCTGAAGTTTCAATGAGGATAAGAGTGGTAGTGTTAGCTGAGAAATCATCTATATCATCATTGTCAGCTGTAGAGGTCTCTCCTGTATCTTTTCCTGCACCAAAATTACTTGAAGCAGTAGCATTAAACTCTAATCCATCTGAACGTAAAAAACTATGAGGACTCTCTTTAGGTGTTCCTATGCGTCGAGATGTTGTACCATATTCATCTAAATCACTGTCTCCACTAGAAACATGAAGTAAAGGTGCAATATAGCTATTATTAGCATCATTCTCATCCCAACTATAGCCCATAATCATGTTGACTTGAGACGCAGCAATGCTAATGGCTTCTTGTTGAGTGGTTGCAAAACCACTCTTACTTGCTGTAGCAATAAGTGTTGGGGCAGACATCATAACAATGCCCATAATCACCAACGCAAAAATAAGCTCTATCATTGCTACGGCAGGACGTTTAGATTGAAGATGAGACATTTGCTACCAACCTAATTTATTGTTTTTATGAGTAGCAGTTTCAATGTCAATTACTCTACCTGTATCACCATGTCCTGCCCAATCCATTGTGCCAACAAATCTTACTTTATAGAAAGTATTTGGTACGAGTATGTCACTATTTGGATTATATATGAGCCAATCATTTGTTGCAACACCACTATTATCGAGTTGTATATTGACAAGCATAGGTCTTACATCGTTATCTGCTTTTACATCAATATCAGTACTTATTCCATCTACTGTAATATCTGCATTTGCTTGCGAAAGACTAGCTTGACCATCATTTGGACTAATTGATTCTACCTGTACACTTATATTCCCATCATTTTGTGTAGCATCATGAGTGGTTGCTATCCACCATTTAGAGTCATTTGTTTGTCCATTTATAGTATCTATACCATAACATAGTGATGTTGCTTGGAACTTATCACAATAAATTTTAACCATTATAGGTGTATTTGTATTAGCTTCTGTTACATTATCATAAAGCAATCTAGATGGTGATGCTTTTGCAAATACAAATGTAACATTTTTATCGTCTGCTGTGTTGCCACCTACAATATCTTCAGTAGAACCATCGTTACCTGTATAAGTTGATGTCACATTAAGTTCAATATCTGTACCATTAATATTAAATGGATTGATAAGTCCATTGTATGTTCTAGAGTAGTTAAACATTAAACGTTGTGATGTATCACTTTCATTATATGCAATAGTGTGTGTACCATCTTCATCATCTCCACCAAACCCCAATAGGTCTTGAGTGATATTATGTTCAACAGATGTAAGTGCCTTACCATTTAAATCTACCAGTGTTTCACCATCTGCATCTTTAAGCGGTACTTTGATTGTCACTGCTACAGGGTTTTCGTAAAATTTATCACCACTTTTAAAGTTCTTTGTAATTTCATTACTTGCTGTAAGTGCCTCCAGAGTTACTTCTAGTTTTGCGGAAATGTTTAAATCTTTATCTAGGTATGTGTAGTTCATTCCAGATCTATTGTTACTTACGTTCACATCTTTTAGTTCAAAGTGATCAGGAATAAAAGTAACATATTGCTCTTTTGCACAAATTCTTCTTCCCTCATCCGTACATGTATTTGGAGTATCATCACTATCTACACTTGTCCAATCATCATCATAAATTTCTATAGCTAACACTGCTACATCATTAAATGTAAATTGATAATCTCCTGTGGCATTTCCATCTTCAAAGTCAAAATCTGCATTTCTATTTCCACTCAAATTACCATTAAGTTCACCGTTTTCATCTTTTTCACCAGTATGTAAATACTTTGTTGCATTTATCTCAATATTATCACTAATTTGATCATATCTATCGGTTGTTGCATTCTCTTCATCTCTTGCAAGGATGGTAGTAAAGCTATATGATTCACCTGCTTTTAATAAATCTTTGTCTGCACTAAGACCTTCTACTTCAAAAAACTTAGGACGCACAGCAAAGAAGTCAGAAGTTACATATTGACAGTTACATGAGGAGTCATCAGGATTACAGTTTGCTTTACATCCACCATTATTTCCACTATTCCAGCAACTTGTCCAATCCGTAGCATCTAATTGACAATATTTAAAACGAACTTGCATTTTTCTACGTGCTTCATTAATGATTTTTTCATTATTTGTCCAGTCAGAATTTTGCAATGTGTAGTATCCATTATTATTGATTGGTAACTCAGGATTACTCTCTATTGGTCCAATATCACCAAAATAGTGTATTTCGCTATAGGTGTCACCTTCATCACTACTGTTTACATATCCTAAGAAGACTCCAGCACTAATATTAATATCTTTGCTTACTTTTGCATCCTCATCACTATAGGCTCTATCAAAATTAACAATCTGAAGACTCATCTCTTTTTTTACAATTTTAGTTTTAATATTTAAGTCTAATTCACTTACATCTTGCCCATCATAAGGTTGATTATTCGTGTCTTCATCAATGGCAGTGAATGGTCCTTTGATAGGTTCAATACGGGCTACACCTTTGTAGTTGTCCCATGCCATACACATGTAATCATAGTATGCATAGAAGTCATTGTTGTCATCGTTATGATAAATGTTACCTTCACTGTCTGCAATAAAGTTAAGCCAAGCCTCTTTTGTGTAGTTTCCGTTTGGTTCATAGTAAGGGGTTCTATGTGCATCAGGGTCTCCACCTTGACCAGGTCCGGTAACACTGTACTCTGGTGAGCCTGAAGTGTATTTTGTCATATAGTTTCCTGCACCAACATCGGCAATCCAAAACTCTTCACCATTATGAATATTTTCTAATCCATCTTCAACCATGTCTTGTAGGGTTGTTCTCCATCCGGCTTCACCCATATTCTGATAGATACCTTCATGATCCAATTCATTACAAGCAGAGGCTCCAGAAGCTTCTCCTGAGTTCATACAACGTCCACTCATGTTCCCTGTTTTCGTATCATCTCCATTAGCATTTCTCCAATTCCAATAGTTTCCAGCTTCATCTTTATTACCATTTTGAGGGAAGTATAGACCAAATGGTCCATAAGGCCAAATTTCATTATATCCCTCTCCAGCAATGTAGTACTCTTTATCAGGATCGTTTTTATACATTTTGTATTTTTCACGAATGGTACCTGTGTAGTTTATCCATTGAGCTTTATCGTCTCTTAGATATTTCCTTACACGGTCAAATGTCTCTTTGGTATTTGGTACATAAAAGAGTAGTCCCAATTGAGAACATGTATCATGGTAAATAGAAGGATCAGCTTTTACCTCTTCCATCGTGTGGATATCATTTTTACTATTGGTTACTTTACCATCTAATGCGGTAATAAATGTCCATGCTTCTCCAATATCAGATTGGTATTGACATCCAGCAACAATAGGTCTAAATGGATCGGTTAGGTTATCTTCTTCATCACGTCCACCTTGGTCTGGATCAATCCAATAATGTCCATCAGAACTATCGGTAGGAAGGTAGCCCTCTTGATCTGGAACGGTTTCAAAAATTTCTCTACACGTCTCTTCTAGTACTTCTTCTCCATTGTTGATGTCATCCCATCTTAGGTATTGATAATCATCTAAAAGTTTGAGTGTCATGTACTCTACTTTACAACGCCCTTTAGTGTAGTCAAGAGTATTAATTTTTATGGCTTGATTATTTGCTCCAATACGAAGTTTATCAACATCACAGTTACTTAGTTTGGTATCACTCCAATCTACAGCAAAAGGGGTAGCAATAAGGTTAAGGTTACTAAAGTATCCTTCATTTTTTGCTGATCCTTTTGCAAAAGAGTCTGCGACAACTCTAATAGTATGGTCATCTTTATCAATTTTAATTTGTAAAAAATAAAATTCATTGTTTGCATCATCTGCTTTTGCATCATCTGCTGCCTCATAGTAGTTTACTTGAGGATCATCATCTTTAAATACAAAGTTGTTGTAATCATTTTTGATAGGAAGTGCAATAAACTCTTTTCCTAAATAAGTAGAAGAGTCACAGAAAATTTCATACGAGTTATTGTCATCACCACCATCAGGATCAATAATGTTAAATCCATCAGGTAAATTGTTGGCTTTACAGTATCCTGGTTCACAAGGTTTGAGGTTTCCTCTGTAGAGTTTGTCATCCTTAATATATGTACCATATAGGTTATCGCTATTAAGACAAGACATAGAAATTTTTGCAGTGGTAGAAACTTCTGTATCTTCTTGTTCCACATCAATGTCATCTGCAAATTCAAAGGTAGTAGCTGTGCCTAAAAGCCCAGCAGGCCCCATATCAATGCCACTCTCTTGAGTACACTCACCATCAGGAGAGACATCACAATCTCCAGCCATAGTTCCACCAATACCATTTTCATCATAAAAAACAGTAGTATCAGAAAGTGAAGTATCTCCAATGTTAACAAGTGGTATAGAGGTTGTACAGCCTATCCCCCCTTGACAGATGCCCATATCCATACACATCATACCCTCATAGGTATAGTCAGCATAACAGAGGTCATCGGCATTTTCGACAATTTCAAGTACAGTAATAGAAACTTTTGCCGTATCTTCTCCATCATTACCATCTGAAATAGTATATTCAAAACTATCATCTCCTTCATATCCAGCATCTGGTGTATAGGTGATATTTCCATTATCATCTTTTACTGCTGTACCATGAGAAGGTGTTGTAATATCGGTAATGGCAAGTGTATCATCATCTTCATCACTATCGTTACTAAGCACATCAATGGTGGTTGGGGTATCTATGCCTACATACGCATCATCATCTTCAGCAATAGGTGCGGTGTTGGTAGTGCTATCATCATCTCCACTACCTGGCATAGTAAGAGCAAAACTCTGCGTACCCGATAGCATAAATAGCACAGCAAATAGTGCGAGTAAATTGGTCTGTTTGTTCAGTTTGAGTAGAAATATTATAGGTAATAGTAAATACTCAAGTGTACTCTTTAAAGATTTCATCTTTAACTCCTTTTTAGTTTCGTAATGTATATCAATAATTATACCCTCGAATAACTCTAAATGTTATGCAATGGTAGGTAGCTCGGCTGTCTTCAATAAGACCCGTGGCTTTCCGAGACCGCCTCTCAGCGGGTTAGGCTTTTCTCCATACAATACTTAAGTTACTATACCATAAATTAACTAAACTTTTTATGAGTTCTTACATTCTTATTTTGCTTTCATCGTATAAAATATCAATGATAATATTTATGTTACTTTTTGTGTAAAAATAGCAGTGAGAAGAGGGAGTATGTGTTCTATTATGTGGTACATTTTTCAGCACTAATAGAAGTTTTACATACTTTAAGCTATGATAATACCTATTTACTAAATATAATGGGGTAAGAATGAATTTGAAAAAAACAGTTTTAATGACACTTGGCGCGTTGCTAGTCTTTGCTTTTGTTGGATGTTCACAAGATGAAGAGAAAGTAGAGTTTAACAAACCCGCACTCTACTGGTACAAAAAAATAGCATCAAGCATACACCACGCAAACTTGGACAAGGCAGACAGTTACTACATCTCTTTAAAGAGTGAGCATGTACGTTCACCACTTATGCCAACAGCGATTATGATGTTGGCTCATGCACATATGAATGTAGAAGAGTACCTGCTTGCAGGATACTATTTGGACGAATACAACAAACGTTTCGGTGTAGAAAAAAGTCGTGAATATACAGAATTTATGAAGCTAAAAGCATCATTTTTAGGCATTAAAGATGTATATAAAGACCAAAAACTTATTTTAGACAACATTAAAAATGCTAAAACATACATTGCGCGTTACCCCGGTTCTGCGTATGCCCCCCTTGTCAATACAATGTTGGTACGCATGTATATGAGTCAGTATTTACTCAATGAAAACATTGCTGCCTTGTACGACAGAACAGGTAAACCTGATGCTGCAAAAATATATAGAGAAAAAAACAAAGGTTCAGTCATAGAGATGATCGACATTAAGGCACCTGAAAAAGGGTTTATTGGTCAAATATTTGATTAGTAGACTAGATAAATAGAAAGATGATAAGGATGATATATGCAACTTAGTGATTATGATGCGTTTCCCGCAAGTTTACCTGTAGTGGTGGAAGATGAACTCTTTTTATACCCATTTATGATAAGCCCCATTTTTTTGAGTGACCCCAAAGACATAGATGCAGCAACAGATGCTATGGAGAAAAATTCTTTGCTTTTCGTTACTTCGTCTAAACAAGGGCATGAAAGTAACCGTGGCTTTGATGACATCTATGAAGTGGGTGTCATAGGAACCATTATGCGTAAGGTACAGATACCTGATGGAAGAGTTAAAATACTCTTTCAAGGTTTGAGCCGTGGTAAAATAGTACAACAAGAAGAGGCAAGTTACAATCGTGCCATAATTGACATTGTAGAGCTTGCTCCTTACAATAAGCTCAAGACAGATGCACTTATGGAGATACTGAAAGACAAAGTTAACCAGCTCTCTAGCTTAAATAGTCAAATGCCAGCAGATCTCATACGTACCATTGAGGAGAACGATGAGCCAAATCGCATGGCAGACTTAATCTCTTCGATGTTGAAGTTAGATAAAGATATTGCCTATAAACTTTATGTTGAAACTGACATTGAAAAAAGACTTTTAGGGCTTGTTGATGTTGTGACTTCACAAATAGAGTCTGCAAAAGTACAAAGAGAGATTCGTTCTAAAGTACACTCTAAAATAGAAAAAACCAACAAAGAATACTTTTTAAAAGAGCAACTCAAAGAGATACAACAAGAGTTGGGTGTTGATACACAAAGAGAAGAGGAGATTGCTACTTTTAGAGAAAAAGTAGCTGCACTTAAACCGCATATGCAAGATGATGCGTTTAAGGAGATAAGCAAACAGTTAGATCGTTTTGCTCGTATGCACCCAGAGAGTGCCGATGCAAATATCTTACAAAGTTACCTAGAGTGGGTACTAGAGTTACCATTTGGTAAACTCACTAAAGAGAACCTCTCTGTAAAAAAAGTCTCTGCTGAGCTAGACAAAGACCACTACTCTTTAGAAAAACCAAAAGAGAGAATAGTAGAATTTTTTTCCGTACGTGAACTTGCAGCCTTGCGTGGCATCAAACAAAAAGAGACGGGCGGTGTGATACTCTGTTTTGCAGGACCTCCGGGTGTAGGTAAGACCTCATTGGCAAACTCTATTGCCAATGCACTTGGGCGACCTTTGGTACGCATGGCGCTAGGTGGCTTGGAAGATGTCAATGAGCTTAGAGGACATAGACGTACCTACGTAGGTGCAATGCCTGGACGTTTAGTACAAGGACTCATAGAGGCACAGAGTATGGACCCTGTCATTGTGCTAGACGAGATAGACAAAGTAGGAAGAAGTATGCGTGGTGACCCTACAGCAGCACTTTTAGAGATCTTAGATCCTGAGCAAAACAGTAAATATAGAGATTATTACCTCAATTTCAATATTGACTTGAGCAAAGCCATCTTTATTGCTACAGCAAATGATGTGGGGCGTATTCCAGCACCACTACGTGACAGAATGGAGTTTATAGGGCTTAACTCCTATACACCAAAAGAGAAGTTTGAGATTGCTTCACGTTATTTAATTCCTCAGGAGTTAAAGAAACATGCTTTAAAACGTAGAGAGTTTAACATTACAGACAAGGCACTCAAACTGCTCATAGACGAATACACACGTGAAGCAGGGGTGAGAAACCTACGAAGACGCATTGCAGGCATGATGCGAAAAAGTGCTAGAAAACTTTTAGAAAATTCAAGCAAAGATAGCATCTATATTAATAAGAAAAATTTAGAAGAGTTTACCGATAAAAAAGTATTTGAAATTTCACAAGTAGATAAAAAATCACAAGTAGGTGTTGTCTCAGGTTTGGCATGGACTGCGGTTGGTGGGGATGTCTTAACCATAGAAGCGATACAAATAAAAGGTAAGGGAGCATTGCAACTTACGGGTAGTTTGGGTGATGTCATGAAAGAGTCTGTACGCATTGCGCACTCTGTGGTTAAGAAACTCATAGATAATAAAACACTTAAGATAGATGCTTCCGTCATTCCACATACAGCAAAAGAGCGTGAAGAACGCATTGCTGTTGATGAAAGTGAGGTGTATAAGCGTTATGACTTACATATTCACGTACCTGAGGGTGCAACACCAAAAGATGGACCAAGTGCTGGAATTGCAATGGTTTCAGTCATAGCATCTATTTTAAGTGCAAAGAAGATAGACAATAAAGTAGCCATGACAGGTGAAGTTACCTTAACGGGTAAAGTACTTCCTATTGGTGGACTGAAAGAAAAACTCATAGCTGCCTATAAAGCTGGGGTAAAAAAAGCACTAATTCCTATGAAAAATTATGAACGTGACCTAGATGATATTCCAAGTGAAGTAAAAGAAAATATTAAAATTATTGGGGTAAAACGTGTGGAAGAAGTATTGAATGAGATATTTGTAAAATAAGGAGTGACAAGTCAAAAGACTTGTCAAGGAGTAGGGCCTAAGACCACTGCTCCATTTTAGCAAAGAGTTGCTCTTCTTTAATTGGTTTGCGCATAAAGTCATTTGCACCATTGTCAAAGACTTCTGTTTTACGTGTGTCATCTGTAGAGAGTACAATGACAGGAATATGTGAATTTGCCATATCTGATCTGAAGATTTTTAGAAACTCAATTCCATCTACAATAGGCATCATAATGTCTAATAAAATAAGATCTACATCCTCTTCTTTTTTTAATTTATCTAGTGCATCCGAACCATTTTCTGCCTCTACAATGGCAGTAACATTTGGGTTCTTTTTGAGTAGTGTTTGTAATAATTTTCTGTTGATGAAGTCATCATCAACGAGTAATACTTTAAGTGCCATAATGGTTATCCCCTATACTTTTTAATAATATGATCAATCTCTTCTTTGGTAGCTGTGTTATCAATGGTTTCACCTTTAGCATCGCTATCAAGTGTTGTTGCCGAAATTATAGCTATATTCTTATCAATACGGCTGATGTTTTCATTCATTGTAACTGTATCTGTAAAGATGATATCATAAGAATTTGATGCAAGCTGTGCTTTAAGTGATGCCGATTTATCTAAAATGTCGTAAGCAATATTTAAATTGTCAAGTACTCTTGAAAGTACTCTACTTGCAAGAAGCATCTCTTTTGCGATTAGTACTTTTGGTGTCTCTTTTTTATCTTTAACTATATTAGCACTAGCTGGTGTAGATGCTTTTACTGTTTTCGTTTCTTTTTTAGATGAGTCAGAAGTAGAGACTGTAGTTGTAGTTGCTTTATGTGCCAAAAACTTGTTAAGGATGTAAAGAAGTTCTGTTGTCTCAATTGGTTTCGTGATATACTCATCCATGCCTTCATTTAAGAAACGTTCTCTATCACCTTTAAGGGCATTGGCAGTTAGTGCTACAATTGGTACGTGAGGTACATTTTCATCTTCTTCATAATCAAGAATTTCATGGGTAGCTTCAATACCATCCATCACTGGCATCTGAATATCCATAAAGAGTAAATCATAGTTACCTGATCTTCTTTTTTCAAACGACTCAAGACCGTTGTTTGCAACATCAATGGTCATACCGTGAGATTCTAAAATCTTAGAAATTAATTTTTGGTTAATAAGATTATCTTCTGTAACCAAAATATTTGCATCAAATTTTGTCTGTTGTACTTGTAACTTTTCAGTTTCAATTTCAGGTGCATTTTTAGCTGTATTGTTTAAGACAGTTTTAATTTTTGTAAGTGTTACTGGTTTATAGATTACTTGACTCTGGTCAATATGTAGCTCTTCAATAAGGTCACGGCTTGTTAAATTTGCCATAATAATTAGTTTAGATTTATCTACATGGTGTATCGCATCTATAATATTTTGTTTACTTTTGTCAATATCAATCCAGTAGTTTTTGCAGATATGATTTTTGTCTAACTCTTTAAGTTCCGCAATAGACTCAAAGTGTTTTACTGTTGGACCAAAGTATTTGAAATATGACTCTAAATAGTTGTCGAGTGTTGTTGGTACTTCTTGCTCATATTTACCAATGGTGATATCACTAAAGATAGTAGCATAATCTGTCTCTGCAGCAGATACCTCTTCAAGTGGTAGAGAGAAGAAGAATGTAGTTCCATGGTCTTTGGCACTTTCTAACTCTAGTTTACCACCCATAAGCTCTACAAATTGACTTGAAATAGTCAATCCTAGACCTGTACCACCATATTTTCTTGTAACTGAAACATCAGCCTGAGAGAAGGCATCAAAGATACGTGATTGTTGGTCTGTTGTCATTCCTATACCATTGTCTTGTACAGTAAATTTGATAGTACTTTCACCACCATTTTCAGTAACTTTCATAATATTAAGGTTGATCTCTCCACCGTATGATGTAAATTTCACAGCATTTGAAAGAAGGTTAATGATGATTTCTTTAATCTTAGTTGGATCACCTTTGAGTTTAGGAGAAATTGTAGGATCCATGTAGAAGTTTAGGTCAATGTTTTTCTCAGTAGCTGCAACGGCATAGGTTTCTACTGCAGACTCAAACTCTTCTGCTGTGTCAAATACAATATTTTCAATTTCAATTTTGTTACTTTCAATTTTTGAAAGGTCAAGAATGTTGTTAATAATACTTAAAAGATTTTCAGAACTTTTGTCAATGATAGAAAGGAACTCATTTTGCTCTTCTGTAAGGTCAGTACTACGTAAAATTTCTGTAAATCCAACAATACCGTTAAGTGGTGTACGAATTTCATGTGACATATTGGCAAGGAAAAGAGATTTTGCTTCATTGGCTTGTAGGGCAACGGCTTTATCATCTTTTGCAGTAGCTACAAGGCTTTCTAAGAATTTATATGCCTCTTTTGTTCCTTGGTGTGTGTCTAGTTCAATATTTTCAATAGCTAGTGTATCAGACTTAAGGTGCTGATCACTGTTTTTCATTTCATCTACAGCTTTGTTAAGGACGACTTCAAGTTCATTGATGTTACTTGTTAAATCTCTAGTTGTTTTAAACCCAACATAGGCCAAAATAAGACTGAGCAACCAAATAAGTAGTGCAATAGAGAGTAGAAGTAATTGTTTCTGAAGGTAGCTCTCAGACTTTATCCATAAACGATTTGAAACAACAAATTCGGCTTTGGATAAAAGTGTGATTTTATTGGTTTGTAAAGTAAACCAATGCATTGCATCTTCACTATAGTTTCCTGTTTGCATGTTGTTTTGAATAGACGATGCCGTAAGCGAAAGTTTTTCCATTGTTTCTTTAGCATCTTTAGCAAGTAAAATAGAAGAAAGTGCTTTGTTCAGTTCTTTATTTTGCACATCTTGAATGTCAAAACTGTTTGCTTTACTTTTAAATGAATTCCAAAGTGCAATTTCTTCTAGACTCATAGGAGAATGTTTACTTATATAATACGCAACATAGCCTCTTTCTAAACCAGCATTCTCTTTTGCAACATAAAGTTGAGAGAGGGTACTAATAAGTGCAGAAATCTCTGTGTTAAGTGAATAGTTTTTGATATTGAATAAGGCTTCCATGGTTGGAGAAGCGAGTTTTTCTGTATATTCATCAAAAAAGATACGTTTGAAATCAGCTTGTTTGCTGTCTACTTCTGTACGTATTTTAGGTAAGAGAGAAGACTTTGTAAGAAGATTCTTGTAACTTGTTGTATCTAAAGTTGCTTTATTCTCAATGAAAGATACAACTATAGGTAAGAGCGTTGGATCTTCTGTAATGAGGTTTTTTTTAAGAAATTGGAACTTAGTATCTAAAGCAGCACGTTGTTTTGCAAGTGAATCTGCAAATACTTTTTTATTGTTTCCAAGGTAGAGTGCTGTAAGCCCTCTTTCTTTGCCTAAGTCAACAAGTACTTTGTTGACAATGGCATTATTTTTTAATGTGGTTTTTAGTGCATTTGCTTTTTCAAAGTTCACATAAGAAGTTATAAAAAAATAACTTGAAAGTGCAATTAGTAATGCAATAGGTACAAAACCAATTAATTTGAGTCTATTTCGTATGGTCATCTCTCATCTCCTTTAATTTGATATAACGTTAATTTGTGTTTCAAAAGACAAGAAATGTGCCCAATAGTCTTTGATAAACGCTTCTAATTTGCTAGGATCTTCACAAAATTGTATTTGGTAAAGTGTATCTGAAAGATCATTGATACGTAAGTTACTTGATGCCCCTTTAAGGAGGTGTCCTATTTTTTGAATTGTTTCAAGATCACCCTCTTCATAGGCTTCTAACATCTTTTTGGTTTCAATATGTGCTTGGTCAATAAAGTCATGCACAAACTCTTCAATAAGCTCAACAGGTAGTGAAAGGTCATTTGCTGCTTCTTCTAGTTGGAAATCAAAGTGTTTTGGTTCAATACCTTCTAAAGAGATGGTTCCAAAACTATTTGGATTTGTTGGTTTTGTTTCTTCTTTTACTTCTTCTGCACTCTCTTCTACCTCATCATTCATGCTATCAAATAAGTCTATTTTATCTTCTTCAATGGTATCAGTAGGTGTTGCTTCTATAGGTGTATCTATAGTAGATGCTTCATCTGAATTGGTTGTTATTTGTGAAAGTGTTGCATAGAAAGTTTCTATCAATTTCTTTCGCTCATTCTCTTCTGCTTCATTAATTTGTGTAAGAAGTGTTGCAATACTTGGAAGATGTAAAATATCACTTAAGTGAGAGAGTGTAAGAATAGATTCTTTACGTTTTTCAGGTTCTGATGTGTTTAAATCTTTTTCTAAGCTAATGGCTGTATCAATAAACTCATTTAAGAATGTTGTATAGTCCTCTGTATCAATACCGATTTTATGGCTTACTTCTTCAATGTTAATATTGATTTTTGCAGGAGCCGCAGGTGTACTCGTATTTTCAAATAGATCTATTTCTGCATCATCTTCAATTAAAGAGGTAACTTCTTCTACTTCTTCTACCTTTTCATCATCTAATGTAATATCAAATAAATCATTGTCATCAAAACTTATCTCTGTATTATCAGGAGTAGAGATTTTTTCTTCTTCAAGTGTGAGATTTTCTTCGATATCTTCAATTTGGAGGGTATCATCTAATAGATTGCTTTCTAAAGAAATCTCATCTTCTTCTTGTGCTTCCTTGGGTAAATTATCAATAGCAAGCTCTTCATCCATAGTATCAAGGATAATGCTCTCTTCTTTTTCAACTTCTTTAAGCATGCTTTTTTCTTGCGTGGCAATTTCAACAAGTGTTAACTGACCTAAAAAACTAGAAAGAGAGGTTTTTGTAATATCAAATATTTCCTCATTTGATGTAGTTACAATAGAGATAGTATCTACGGTAGGATTCGTAAATGTTGTTGTTTCTTTTGCGATATTAATAGACAGATCATCAATGTGTGTAACACCACACAAACTTAATAAGCTATCATCAGCAGCAATTATTTTATTGGTTTCATTTAATATATAGTACATGGTGGTAATGACTCCTCTTTTATTTACTTTCTTTATTAATTAGTTCTTTATAAACGGGTATACATTCTTCAATTTCTGTAGGTGATGCAGGTCTTCTCGCAGCAGAATAGCCTATGAGTTCACCATTGCTTACAATAGGTGAGATATGGGTATATACCCAGTAGTAGAGACCATCTTTTCTAAGGTTTTTAACAATACCTGTCCAGTCTTTAGATGCTGATATGGTGTCCCAAACATCTTGAAATGCAAGTTTTGGCATATCGGGGTGTCGAACAATATTATGATTTTTACCTACAAGTTCTTTTTTATCATATCCTGAGATAGTACAGAACTTTCTATTGGCATATGTAATAATACCTTTAAGATCAGTTGAACTAACAATGAGTCCCTCTTCAAAAACATACTCTTCATCTATGGGTTCAGGTCTTTTCATATGTTTACTACCTTATTTTGTTTCATATTAATGTCAGAAAATCTATACATAATATTTCTTAGGTTTTCTGTTTGTATGCACTTGTCTGCTAGACAAAAATAAACAGTGATAAACCCTTGCATTAAAACTTTATAACAATTAAACTAAAAATAGAATGAAATAGTATCTTTTTTAGTAAAAAATATTAAATTGCGTACTATTGTGAATTATTATTTTTAATAATACGTGCAATTTTTTTATTTGTTACTTTCGCTAATTCTTCTAATGATGCTTTTTCTATGGCATCAAAGCTTCCAAAATAGAGAATAAGTTTTTGCACACTAGCTTTTCCTATACCTTTTTTATTAAGTAAGGAGATTTGTGTGTCCTCTTTTCGTTTTTTGTTCTGATGGTATGTAATGGCATAGCGGTGAGATTCGTCACGTTGACGTTGTATCCAGTGTAGGCGTTTGTCGTTGGATTTGAGTTCAAAAACGCCTTGGGTGGTATAGAGAATGTCTTTAGCCGCTCCTTTGGCACGGTGGGCTTTGGCATCGAGTTTCTCTTTGGCAATGGCAATAACATCGAGGTTAACTTGTGCTTCTTTAAGTAGTGTTACTGCAAGGTTTAAGTTGGCTTGTCCACCATCAAGTATCCACAAGTCAGGAGCAGGTTGTTCATTAAACTTTGCAATGCGACGGCTAAGCATCTCTTTCATTTGTCCATATTCGTCACGCGCATGAAGTTCGTAACGTCTGTAGCTTGTTTTGTCCCAAGTATTTTCATTCCAGACAACCATGGCTCCCACTGTCGCTACTCCCATAAGATGTGAGTTGTCAAAGCTCTCTACTCTGTATGGAATACTGTTAAGAGAAAAGAGGTCTGCAATACGTTGTTCCATGAGAGTATCGTGGTCGGTTTTACGTAAGAGTTCATGGCAGTTTTCTAGGGCTAAGCTAGTAAGTTTTGCTTTGGTTCCACGCTGAGGATTAATAATGTCTATTTTTTTCTCAAAGCGTCTGCTAAGAGTGGTGGCTACTTGATTTGCATCATCAAAAGGATGGGCTACCACAATGTGTTTGGCTGTGTGAGGGGTATCAATAGTATAAAATGCCAAAAGGGCTTGTTTGTAGGCTTCATTTTCATCATAAATATGGGTTTGTCTAAAGTAACTGTAGCTTGAAGAGATAATCTTCCCTCCACGCATAAACATTTTGACGATCACCCCACGGCTGTCTCCATTGAGAATGGCAAAAATGTCAAGGTTTAAGTCATTGGCTAAGTCAATGTTGGAGCTAAGTGTAAGGTGACGTATGGACTCAATGCTATCTCGCATGGAAGCTGCTTCTTCAAAACGTTCTTGCATGGCTAAAGAGAGCATTTTTTCTTCTAGTTTTTGTGTAAGATGTTTACGTTTAACGATGCTGTTTTTTGCTTCTGCAATAAGCTTGGCATAATCATCTGGAGTTACTTTGCCTTCACAAGGGGCTAAACACTTTTTAATTTGGTAAAAAAGACAAGCTTTTCCCTCTTTGAGGCATGATTTCTTTTGTACTAAAGGATAGACTTCGTAAAGGGCATCAAGTAAGGCACGACCTCCCGTAGGAAAAGGACCATAATAGGTAATATTTTTACCTTTGATGACTTTGCGAGTTATCTCAAAACGGGGAAAATCTATAGATTCATCAATATATATGTAAGGGTAGGTCTTGTCATCACGTAATAAAATATTGTATTTTGGGTTGAGTTGTTTAATGAGTGTATTTTCTAGTATGAGGGCATCTTCTTCTGTTTTGAGAACAATATACTCAAGTCTATATGCTTCTGAAAGCATTTTGATAATACGAGGACTTTGGGTTGGATTGGGCTGAAAGGTGGGGGTAAAACGCCAGTAGGATTTGACACGATTTTTAAGGTTTTTGGCTTTACCTACATAGAGAAGCTTGCTATTCTTATCAAAGTATTGATAGACACCTGCACTATTTGGAAGCGTTTTTACTGTAGATTGCATGCAATAGTCTTTTGAATTTGTTTAAATTTTTCTTTGAGTTCTTTGTCACTACTTTCTATGTTAAAATTATCATTTGCACGTTCGTGGTAGTAAGGTACGGTCGTGCTTTGTGGTGTTTCAAGCTTCATAGGATGGTATTTACTATGAAAGACGACTACCTTACTTGCTTGCATCATTTCACAGTTCGTATCGTAGCTTGTAAGTTGTGTTAATACGCTTTTTAATAAATCTCTATTATAATTAAGTTCCATTTTAAAGCCAGGGTGTTTGACTGCAATAAAAAGTGTTGACTCTTTCACATAGATAAAAGCAATGGCTTTTTGATATTTAGGTGTGAGTAGAGAGAGGTACTTTTGGTAGCACTCTTGCCGCTTTAAAACTTTAAATTGAGGGAGAGAAGATAAATGAGACAAAATCGTATGGGCTTTTTTCATAAAGCAATTATAACATCAGTTTGCTGTATCATCTTAACAGGTTGTGGATATAAAACAAGTCCTGTATATGTGGATGACACACAAGAAACACAAAAAACAGCACTAAAAAATAAATAGAGAAATAGTAATAGTATGAAAGAAAAATACGACATTTTAATCATTGGGGCTGGTATCGCTGGACTCTATGCTGCGATGAATATTCCTAAAAGTAAAAAAGTACTTGTGGTGTGTAAAGATATTCCTTGGGAGTGTAATACTTTTTATGCTCAAGGGGGTATGGTGACTGCACTCAATGAAGCAGATATTCCTCTCCATGTGGAAGACACCATGTCCGCAGGGGCTTACCACAATGACAAAGAAGCAGTAGAAATACTCTCTACTACGTCACTTGAAACCACGGCAGATATTATTGCTAAGGGTATGGAGTTTGACAAAGATGAAGAGGGGAATATTCTCTACACTAAAGAGGCTGCACACTCTACAGAACGCATTGTCCATGCTGGTGGTGATGCTACTGGACGCTATATGCACTACTTTATGATGGTGCAAAATATGCATCAACTTCAACGCAATACTTTGGTCTATGATTTACTCATTGAAAATGGACGCTGTTATGGGGTCAAAGCCATGGTCAATTATGAGCCTACGACTATTTATGCCGATGATGTCATTATTGCAAGTGGGGGGATAGGTTCATTGTATGAGTACAATACCAACTCACGTACAGTCAGTGCCGATATACACGGAATTTGTGTAGAAAAAGGCATTGAGCTTGAAGACATGGAGTTTATGCAGTTTCACCCTACCGTTTTTGTAGACACACCTTTTGCAAGAAAACTTTTACTTACCGAAGCACTCAGAGGTGAGGGGGCACATGTCGTTGGTGAAAAAGGCAACCGTTTCTTGTTTGACTACGATGAAAGAGGAGAGCTTGCGAGTCGTGACATTGTGGCACGAGGTATTTTTGACTATAAACGTAAAACGGGAGAGAATGCCTATTTGGACTTTTCTATGTTTGACAAAAAATGGTTTGAAGAGCGTTTCCCTAACATTACACGTACCTTTGAAGCGTTGGGTTATGATTTCCCAAAAGACAGAGTCTCTATTTCTCCTGCGTTTCACTATGCCAATGGGGGCATAAAATGTGATACCCATGGCTGTATTCCAGGGATGGAAGGACTTTATGTCATAGGTGAAGCAGCACGCACAGGAGTGCATGGAGCAAACAGACTTGCCTCTAACTCTTTGCTTGAGGGGGTAGTCTTTGCTAAAAGAGCAGTCGATCATCTTCTTTCTAAAGAAAAAAGTGTACAAAATAGACCTACTTTTGAGAAGGATTATGGTAATATTTTGCACAAAGATAACGACAAAATCTTCAAGCAAAAACTTCGCAAAGTGATGTGGGAAGATATAGGCGTTATTCGAACAACAAAAGGTCTGCAAGAAGCCAAAAATCTCATTTACGATATGAAAAATGCAGAAATAGGCAGATTGTTACAACTACGGCTTAACACTGCGTCGGCTATTGTCGATGCAGCATTGGCACGAACGGAGTCTTTAGGCTCACATTATATGGAAAATTAATTCTAAAGGAAACAAGATGAAAATCTTAATGATGCTCTTGGCATTTATGGGTGTAGCATTTGCCTCAAGTGGTAGTGAAGCTGCACATACACAACTACACCTCACAACAACATGGGTAGGGATACTCTCTTTGGCTGTGTTTGTGATTGCATATTACTTTATTGCTACAGAAGACAAGTATCTTATTAACAAAGCCAAACCAGCACTTTTAGCGGGTACAGGTATTTTTATGTTAATTGGATTATATTTTTCAGTCAATGGGCTTGATGGACATCACTTAGAAACGGAAGTAAACCATCTTATTGTTGAAATTGCAGGGATTTTCTTTTTCTTAATGGTTGCCATGACTTATATTGAAGCAATGATAGACCGTGGTGTCTTTTCTGCACTTCGTTTTAATTTGGTCTCTAAAGGCTATGACTATAAAAAACTCTTTTGGGTTACAGGGTTCTTAGCATTTTTTATCTCTCCCGTAGCAGATAACTTAACAACTGCACTTATCTTATCAACAGTATTACTTACCATTGACAAAGACAACAAAGCATTTTTGGTACCAGGTGCCATTAACATTGTTGTTGCTGCCAATGCTGGGGGTGCGTGGAGTCCGTTTGGAGATATTACAACACTAATGGTATGGGTAGATGGTAGAGGAAGTTTTACAGAGTTTCTTTACCTTTTCCCTGCGGCTATTTTAGGATGGGGTGTGACAGCATTCCTACTTTCAAACTTTGTTCCAGCAGGTGAACCACCATTTAATGCTGATGAGAAAAGAGAAGATATCTTAGAGGGTGGTAAAGTGATTATCGGACTTT
>Ga0256843_1001094_pt1 | contig 21957 bp, 15 predicted proteins | sample AlvinellametaG_FD_191572 | JGI IMG/M metagenome (GOLD analysis project Ga0256843, IMG submission 191572) | Pompeii worm associated microbial communities from hydrothermal vent at the East Pacific Rise, Pacific Ocean - Alvinella | ecosystem: Host-associated > Annelida > Integument > Unclassified ... | reverse complement strand
TTTACTCACCTCAATTTCTACAAGAGAAAGTCCAAAAAACTTCTTTGTATCGAGTACTTTTGCAAAGCCTTCTAGTTCTCCAGAGTCACCTGTCTGTCCACCACTCTCTGCATAAAAAGGTGTCACATCTAAAAGTGCCCAACCTTTTTCACCAGCTTCTAAACTCTCAACTTTTTTATACTCCGCGTTTAGAAGTGCTTGTACTTCACCTGAGTGCTTTGTAAACTCATAACCAACAAAAGTGTTCTCTCCAAACTCTTCTAAAAGTGCTTTAAAGTCTCCATGTGTCGCTTCATCGCCTGAACCTTTCCATGCTGCTTTTGCACGAGTACGCTGCTCTAACATAAGTGCTTCAAACTTCTCAGAGTCAAGCCCTAAGTGCTTCTCTTTGAGCATATCTTCTGTTAGGTCAAGTGGAAAACCATATGTGTCATAAAGTTTAAATGCCACCTCACCACTAAATACTTTGTCGGTATTTTTTAGTTCAGCTTCAAAGAGTGCTATTCCAGACTCAATCGTTTTGAAAAAACGTGCCTCTTCAAGTTCTATCTGCTCTTTTACAACCGATGCTTTAGTACTTAAGTATTCATACTCTCCACCCATAATAGCAACAAGAGTATCGACTAATTTATGCATAAATGGTGCACGGAACCCTAAAAGGTACCCATGACGAACAGCACGACGTAAAATTCTACGAAGAACATAACCACGCCCTTCATTTGAGAAGTTAGTCCCCTGAGAGAGTAAGAAAACAGCCGTACGAATGTGGTCTGCAATAACACGGTAAGAAGCACCAGTAGCGTACACATACTCTTTACCTATCATCTTTTCAACCTCTTTTATAAGAGGCATAAAGAGAGAAGAACCGTAGTTAGATGTTGCACCCTCTTTAATGGCTACAACACGTTCAAGTCCCATCCCCGTGTCAATAGAAGGTTTTGCAAGAGGAATTCTCTCTCCACCCTTCTCTTTGACTTCATACTGCATGAAAACAAGATTCCAGATTTCTAAAAATCTGTCTCCCTCTCCACCCATATAATCTTCAGGACCACTAAAGTTCTCTTCCCCTTGGTCATAAAAAATCTCCGAACATGGACCACAAGGACCTGTGTCTCCCATAGACCAGAAGTTATCTGCATCGCCTAAACGCATAATTCTCTCTGGACGAATATGCTTCTTCCAAAGCTCTTCTGCTTCATCATCAGAGTCATGAACAGTAACCCAAAGCTTCTCTACATCAAGTTTTATAACCTCAGTAATAAACTCCCATGCATAAGCAATGGCTTCTTCTTTGAAGTAATCTCCAAAAGAGAAGTTTCCTAACATTTCAAAAAATGTGTGGTGACGAGCAGTATGCCCTACATTTTCTAAGTCATTATGTTTCCCACCTGCACGAATACATGTTTGACATGAAGTTGCACGAGGGTTCGCAGGTGTTGGAATTTCACCTGTAAAAATTGACTTAAAAGGGACCATTCCCGCATTGTTAAATAGAAGTGTAGCATCGTCTGGCACAAGCGGTGCAGAAGCTACTCTCTGGTGGTTTTTTGATTCAAAAAATTTTAAATACTCTTCTCTAATATCCATAGGTTACATCACTTTTATAAAATTACGCGATTATATCTAAAAAGTGCTACAAATGAAGTTAAAAAAGCTACTCAGAACCCTCATCTAACATTTTTTGCATTATTATTTCTCGCCCATTCAAAATTTCTCCTCCATCATAATACATAAGAGTTATTTTGAATGGTGTTGCATCTTCTACCGTTTTTATTGCTACATTATCTGGACTTATAGTAGCTGTGCCTACCAAGGTCTCTGTTGCCCAATCTACAGCTATGTAAGAGATGTAAACTAATTCTGAACAGACTAACTTGTCTGTTGTCTCTACATCGTACTCAAAGTCATAAGGCTTTCCAATTTGTCGCAGTGCTAAAATAATACGAGCTTTCTTACTTTCTAAATCTTCATTCTCTTCATGCATAATGGCAAGATCATCTACATTTAAGAAGTGCTCAACTGTGTTTAGTTGTACTCCATCTCTGAGCGCTTCATCTATCACCTTTCCAGCAATAATGTCTGCTGCATGTGCCTGAACAACTTCATTGTCCCAAATGCCAAGTTCTCGTAACTGAGCCTCTGTTCCGACATAGATTGCTACATGTCCCCAGTAACCTGGTATAAGTGTATCTGTCAAACGAAAAGGTGTTTTTTCTAAAAGAATATCTCCTGCTTGGAGTGTAGATTTTACATTTTCTGTTACATTTACATCATCATAAAGGTAACCTTTACGAGTCTCTACAAGTCCCGCAGTATTTCCAATTGTCTCACTTACCTCACCAAAAAAGAGTGAAAGTACACTATCTCGTGTGTCAATTAAGTAAGTATAAATATCATCAAAAAAATCAAAAAAGCTAAATTCTGCTTCAAATCCCAACTGGTACGAAGCACTATCTTCTATAAGCTGTTTCAGGTAGAGGAAAAGTGGCTCTTCTACATTGTCATAATTGCCAATATACTTATCATAGTAAAAAATCAAAATTCTAATTGCATCTCTATCACTCTCATTTTCATAAAGGTAAGCTATCTCTTCAAGAGTGTTTTCAGGGATTTCATATGCAATATCTTCGGTATTAAAAAGTTGACGTAACTCTGTGTTGCCCTCGTAGTTTGCATAGACTAAAAGGTAGTCATCATAACGCATAAGCATAGAGGAGAGACTCACCATAATAAGTTCTAAACGTGCCTGTGCACTATACCCATCATCTGTATATACAAGATACTGGTACTTCTCTATCCACTCTTGTGTCTCATCTTTAGCATTTAAATAGGCTAAACGCATCTTATTAAAGTTTTCAAGATCAGCACCACTTAAAGGGTTTTTATTCTCAATCTCTTCAAAAAGTTTATAAGCAATAACTCTATTAGAGAGAGATCTTTCTGTATAGATTTGGTAGGATGAGACATTAGCATCTTCAATACTTTTTAGATTAGGAGCATCTTGCGGTGTGTCTGTAGAGTCTCCACATGCACTCAAAAGAAGAAGCAAGAGAAGAAGTAAGGGAGTGAGAAGTTTATTCATTGTAAGCACTTAATTATTAATTTTACTAATAATATCACATTTTTGTGTAAAAGTTATTCTTATAGTTGCTTTATGAAGTATCTTCTCTTTTTCTGTTACCTATAGTAAGGCACTGTTTATAAAATCTAACTCACTCTTTATGCTATTTTTACCATAAAAGTCTTCGAAAATGTTTGCAGCCAATCCATTCCCGAGGTGTATAAACTCACCTTTTTCATTAAGTACCGGAGTCGTTCCATAACCACACGAGGGGGATTTCGACTTTAAGACAATAGCATCTACTTGTGGATTTTTCTGACAAAAGCTCTCAATCTCTTGACGAAGAGCCGAGGTGACATCTCTCTTTGTCTCCTCTGTTATAATTCTCTCTTGACCATGAACACCTACCACAGAGATTCTCTCTCGTGGCGTTCCAAAAAGAGGTGCTTCTGGACAAAAAGGAATAATCTCATACTCCCTAAAAGCCTCTGCAACCGCATTTACCTCTTTGGTTTTACCATCATAGCGACAAGCCTCCCCAAGAAGACAAGCAGAGATGATGATCTTTTTACGAGACACTCTAACAAATCACAACTGATTTTATCTCAGTCATCTCTTCAATGGCAAAACGGGGACCTTCACGCCCAACTCCACTGAGTTTTACACCACCATAGGGCTGAATGTCAAAACGGAGTGTTGGCATATCGTTAATCACAATCCCACCAGCATCAAGCTCATCTATAGCACGATTTGTCACTCGCAAGTTATTGGTAAATACTGAAAACTGAAGCCCATAAGGGGAGTTGTTCATGCGAGGAAGTGCATCATCAAAATCACTCACTTTTACAAGTGAAACAATCGGAGCAAAAACCTCTTCACATACTATGGCCATATCATCAGTGACATTTGCCATCACACAAGGGTGAAACATTCTTCCCTCTCTATGTGGTGGAAGAAGTGGTTTAGCACCCTCTTCTATCGCAGATTCTACCCAACTCATAGCACGGCTTGCAGCCTCATCGTCTATGAGTGGTCCCATAAATGTTTCATCATCATAAGGGCTTCCAACTTTAAGTTTTTTCGTCTCCTCTGCCATAAGAGCTGCAAATTCATCATACACTTCCTCTTGCACATAGATGCGTTGCAGGGAGATACACACTTGTCCCGAGTTTACAAAGGCACCAAGAGCGCATCTTTGTGCTGCAAGGGCTAAATCAGCAGACTTCTCTACAAAGGTTGCCGCGTTTCCACCAAGCTCAAGTCCCACTTTTTTAATCCCCGCATTTTTTGTAATAATATTGCCAACGGGAACAGAACCCGTAAAAGAGATAACACGTGGAATATCTGAAGTAATAAGAGCTGAACCAACCTCAGCATCTCCATAAACAACACTCAGTGCATCTTTAATGGCATACTCACTCTCTATAAAAAGCTTTGCAAACTTGTATGCTGTCAGTGGTGCTTCTGGTGTAGGTTTAAGCACTACTGTGTTTCCGGCCACAAGTGCAGGTCCTAGTTTATGAGCAACTAGGTTAAGTGGAAAGTTAAAAGGGGTAATAGCAGCGACAACACCTACAGGCTCACGACGAAAAAAGCTTATGGTTTTTTTGCCTGAGTTCATTGCATCTGTGTTTATCGTCTCACCATGCATAGTTCGCATAGTCTCTGCAGATAATGTGATTGTTTCAATACAACGCTCAACCTCAACACGAGCAAACACGATAGGCTTACCAACTTCGTCAGTAATTGTTTTTGCTATATCTTCTTTGTGTTCTTTGAGTTTTGCTGCAACATCTAAAAGCCAGTTACATCTTTGTGCTAAAGTAGATGCTCGTGCTGCTTTTGTCGCGTTTTGTGCGATTGTAAGTGCTTTTTTTGTATCTTCTTCATCACATACAGGTGCAGTAGAGACGACCTCTCCATTATAAGGAGATTTTCTCTCACTTAGATTCTCTTTTGTTGCTTCACTTGAGCCAAAAAATATTTTTGCTTGCATACCTCATCCTCATAAATCAAATTATGAGATTATAACATTAAAAGTAGTATCCAATTTTTAAACTTACTCTTTCATGTTTCCCTAAAAGGTTAAATGCAGTTTGGTAATTTTTTGAAGGATTTATGTATCTGTAGTCAAAGTTTATTTTTAAAACTTCTGCAAAACGAGACTCATACTCCATGTAGTAAACCTCTTCGTCATACTCTAAATCAGCTATTATTCCACCAACTACAGAAGCATCATTCCCCTCATTAAAAGTGTACCGTAGACCTACAAAGAGGTCATCTTGCATAGTTTCAAAGAGCTCTAGGTCACTATATTTATCTTGGTCAAGTGTGTTATAGTAGTAGTACTCACAAATGACACCTAAATCCGCCTCCTTATAAACTCCAGAGAGTGTATGTTCAAGACCAAAACCTAAGTGATAGTAGTCGGAAATATTTATGTCATTTGAGATTACATCCGTGTAGAGTGCTTCCATTTTAAAAAGAGTAGCACCTACAACTAATGTATTAAACATAGAAAACTTGTTGACTAAATAGGCATGTTCTTGTGTTGTAAAGTGTGTAAAATCTTCTGTAAGGTCTATGCTATAGTAACGCTGTGAATCATATCCATTTTCATACACAAAAGCATAATCAAGGGCATACTCTGTCTCTGTTGAGGCTGCATACTTTAAGTAAACACTTGGTCTATAACGGCTTTCTTCACTCACTAATTTACTTTTATAGTTAAGATCTAAGGTAGCTATAGTTTCTGGAAAAAAGTAGTAAGCATAAGGGTAAGCAGCCATCTCTCTGTCTTGCTCATAAAACTTAACAATGGCATTAAACTCTCCCATCTCTGTGTAGTGTGAATAAGCTACATTCCAGACACCGAGTTTATCTGTCTCAAAAACATCTGAACGTAAATCTTGAGGGTTAAAAGTGTCTACTACATTACGAACTTCAAGAGCTCCCCAGAAACGAATGCTCTTTCCTACGAGAAGCTGATCATTTTCAAACTCGTAGGTTCCATAAAGTTCATTCAGGCGTACAAAACTTCGCTTTGTCTCTTTTGTAGGATCATTAAAAAGGTCATAAAAATCCTCTTGTGCACTCAATGAACCCTTCAGAGTTAGATCATCTTTGGTATATTCTGCTTCTATATTTGCTCGAAGAGTATTGTTCAAATTATTTTTATCTGATGGTATCTCAATGTAGTACTGAGATGTATTTTCAATACTTCCTTGTACTTGAACATCTGCCTGTAACAGCGATAAGCACAAGAGTAGTAAGCTAAATATAGAACGCATTCATTCCTCCAAAAAGCAAAGTTAACACTATTAACTTTAGTTACAAAATAGTACTCTTTTGTATATTAAATAGTTATAAAGTAATGTTTTCTATAAGCTCTATGCCCTCAGGAGTCACAGTGAGTGCATCAAGAACAAAAGTTACATCCAATGCACTCTTTTTCATATAGACATTTGCAGTTTTTATGAGTTTTTTTATTTTTGAAGGAGTTATATTTTGAATAGCTAATTCATAATTTTGCCCACTCTTCACCTCAACAAAGTGTAAGACATTCTCTTTTGTAGCAATAATGTCAATTTCACCAAAACGTGAGTAGAAGTTTCTCTCTACTATGACAAACCCCTCTTTCTCTAAAAATAGGCTCGCCCTCTCCTCAGCTATATTTCCTTTTGCTCGGCTCATACTGTAAGTCCTATATCTTGCTCGAACCCTAAAGACAAATCGAAAAAAAGTACATTTAAATGGAGTTCATTCTTTAGGTAAAGTCGATTAAGCATTATAATTTATTGTGTCTTAATCGTTATATTACTCTTTTTTTTCACAGAATGATAAAATTCAGGTTTATTTTTAAATCCTTTTTCACCATCTAATCCTTTCAAAATTTCATCTAATTCACCCACACAAATATCACCTTTCATACCTTTTGTTTCAGCTTTTATATTACCATCTTCATCTATCTCTATCGTTACATTATACTCTTGCATTAGTAGTTCCTTTTATCTCACTTATAAGTTTGTTTGTTGGATAACCGGTAAGTTTTATATTTCCATTTTCATCTATATCTATCTCAATATCACTATTATTAAAATTCCAATTATCTACATTTTTATTTAAATTATATGTAGTTTGATTGTTGTTTTCTTTAGTGCTGTCATATCTTCCTGCCACTAAAATATCTGTATATTTTAGTAGCTCTATTTGTGCATCCTCTACTAGCTCTTCTTTAGTAAATCCAGTAAATATCTGTATATCGAGAGTTGTATATTCTTTAATGAGTGAAGAGAGTTTTGAGAGTTCTAAAGCTTGTAAAAACGGCTCTCCACCAGTGAAGGTAACTCCATCAATTTTATCTCCTAAACTCTGTATCTGAGCAAATATTTCATCTGCACTTTTGAGTACCTTATCTTCAAAACTCCAAGTATGTTGATTCCAACACCCAACACAAGCTAAATCACACCCTTGAACCCATAATACATATCTACATCCATTACCATTTACATAGTTTGAAGTTTCAATATTACTTATGTTTATCACTAATAAATTCTTTTTTGAAGTACAAGTTTTATAGTGTTATCCTCTCTTATCTCTTTTTTGAGTTTATACCCTTGTTTTTTAGCATTAGCTATCATTAAATCAGCTTTTTTCTCTCGTAAGATTCTTTTTTCTTCTTCTATTCGTAGTCGCTCTTCCTCTGCTACTTGTTCAAGATAGATATTGAACTTTTGTATGTAGAGAGTTTCTACTTTTGCTAAATCTCTTGATTTTTCAGATTGACTTATTCTATCATAAGCATCATATTGATTGAATACAAATCGATTATTTACTATTTCAATGCCACAAGAACACTCTTGAATAGCTTCTCTTGCCAACTCTATTTTTTGGATAACTACTGTGCCTTTGATATTTATAACTCTACTCATAATTATCTCCTACAACAACCTTATACTCTTTATCTTCATATCTCTGTTTTAACTCATTAGCTTTATCCAAGTCATCATAATCAACAATCTCTAAAAAATACTCTTTTTGTGTCTCATATAAAATACCAACTTCTGGTAAAGAGTATTTTGGTAACTTTAATTCTTTATATACTTTTTCATGACTCTTTTGAGTATTTTTTATCTCGTTTTCTTTAGAAATATATTTAAAGTGTATGTATTTTTCTTTTATTTCTTCTTCTATTCTTTGAATCTCATTTATTTTATTTTTAATACTCTTCTCAAGTTTTGTTTGCTCTTTTGGATTATCCTTCAACTCTCTTTCTATATTTTCAAGATCCTTAAGCTTTCTGTTTTCTTGTGGTGCATCATATTTTCCATCTTTACTCTGTGAAGATTTGACACTATTCTTTAGCTCACCAATTTGACTTTTTAACTCTTTCTTTTTTTGAGTTATTTCTTTAAGTTCAGCTATCCTTTTTTTGCTATCTTTAAGTTCACTTCTTTTCTTAGCTAAACTATTTTCTTTTGTCTTTTTTTCAGTTTCCCATTTTTCTTGAGCTTCTTTTCGTTTTCTATCAAATCTAAAGTCTTTATCAGACTTTACAATATCTTCATAAAAAATTTTAAACTCTTTTGATAAAAAATTATCTAAATCTACAATATTTAATTTTGCTAAATCTCTAACTTTATGCTCTTCTATTTTTTTAAGATTCTGTTTTGCTTTCCTATTTGCTCCACCAAACCATTGATGTAACAAACCACTCTCTTTTTCTAAATCATTAAGCTGATATTCAAGCTGTTTTAACTGCTCTTGATAATCTTTATTTAATTTATCGTACTCACTGTAAAGTGATGATTTTTTCGCATCCTTAGGTTTAGATGGAGGGAAAACATCCCAATTATAGTTGATTGACTGTGTATATGGTTTTCGCATAAACTCTTTAGGCTGAGTGTTTTTCATATTTTCTATGATATCGGATACAATACTACTCAGATTAATATCTTTTGATTCACTAATAGTTATAGTCTGATTCCAATCATCATTTTTTGGAATTATTTCAGCTTTTAACCCTATATCTTTTAAACTACCATTTTTTAAACGCCATCTCTTGATAAAATCGAACTCTAATGTTGAAAATTTTAATTTTCCTATCTGTATATAGTCTTCATTCATATAAACACTTATTTTAATCTCATCACTAAAAAATTTATTTTTACTCTCTTGTTCAAGTATCTCAATGAACTTTTTATCTTTTGGTATGTAAAGAGTTATACAGTTATCAAATGCAGAACTCACTAAATGTACATATTCTAAATCTCTATTCCCAATAGGAGGAAATGGCGATTCTATAGGTTCAGCAATTGTATCAACTAACTTCTCTTTTGTTGCATAATCCCAAAAGTAAGATTGAAAAATAAAACTTAAATCTTTTGTATATTTTTCATCGTATTGGATAAATATATTTGTTTTGTTTGATAATGGATTTATAAAAAGATATGAAATATCATCGATGATGATAAAATTATTTTCTAAACTTTCAACTTCTCTTATAACTGTTGGCTTCTTACTATCAAATCTCTCTAAAGTATCTTTTGCAATCTCAAATGATTTTACTATCATATAGAGATTTATTACATCATTTTGATACAAAGCATCAATAATATCATCAGATATTTTTGAAGTCGATGCAATATTTATGATTTTATTTGCATTTTTTATTTTATTTATAATGTAGCTATAATCTTCTAGTTGAGTTTCATCTCTATCACAAATAAAATAATCAATTCTTTCATCTAAATAATCAACCGTTTTATTTAAGTTAATATTTTTTATTTTACTCATTACTTTATCTCCATACTTAACAACTTAGGATCTAAGTCTTTTTTCTCAAACTGTAAAAATGTTGTATAACTTACATCTACCTTCTCATTATCGATTTTTATAAAATCAAAACTTTCATTCGTCAGATATATATGCTCTTTATCAAAAATCCAGTATCTTGGATGCACTATATCTTTTATATCTTTTTCAATAACTTTTATACCATGTCTTTGTATTATTTTTTCAATAAGTCTATTATTTTTTTTATCTTTAACTTTTTGAGTAATTATTGTAACTATAGGATTTCTTAATGCTTCTATAATTTTTTCTAATCCTCTATACTGGTCTAAATTTACAATCCATCTATCAACTATTATTAATTCACTAGGATACTCTATATGAAATTTTTGAAAGAAATCTACATCTAAGTCTATATCTTCTTGTGCTTCTATAATCACTCTACTCTTAGGAGCTAAACTATTATCAAAAGGGTACAAGTCAATACCTGCTTGTAATAACCAATAGTATTTAGATTTTTTGCCAAACTCATTTAAAATCATCTCAAAATCAAATTTTAAGTCAAATTTTTTAAACTTAGGTTTTTTATCTTTGAGGTTTAGCCATAACTGCTTTAATTCATCTTTTGAAATATATCTATTTTTATTTTCAATATCTATCTTTAAAAGAGCTATAAACCATTTTAAAGCATGATGTTCAGTTTTTGGGATTATTGGAATATTTTCAAAATCTACTTTAAATTCGCCATATTCACCAACTTTATATATCTTATTTTGAAATGATATTTCAAAATTTTGAAGTGCTTCTATATTTTCTTTTATCCACCCATATTCAACTTTTAAAGAGTTATATTCTTCGTCCCATTTTTTCTGAAAAACTACATTTAAATCTATACTTTCCATACTAATTATTTTATCATCTATTACATGGTTCCATTTTTCATCTTCATAGACTAAATCAATTTTTTTGCTACCTACATGATGCAACAAGCCTTTATTCTTCTCAATTTCTACAACTTCAAAAGTTTCTTTTTTATTAAAAATCTCATGCTTACTCTCTATAAAGTTCTGTAGATATTTATCAAGTTGTAAAATATTATCAGCTATATTTTTGGAAACTGCTTTTTCTCTTCTTATATTTTCAGCCAAATATTTGAAAGGTTTTTTAGTATCATTTTCAAAATAAGAAAAAGTATATTTTCCATACTCTTTTTCAGGAAAACCATCTTCAATATTTATTATCATACCATCTTTGAGGACTTTTAACTCCTCAAGCTTTTGTATCACATTTTTTATAGCTGAAGATGGCATATTTTTATCTTCAAGTTCTGCTATTAAATCTTCTTGAGTTTTTAGACCTTCTAAAAGTGCTATATATGGTGAAGTTTCAAAAAAATCCAATTCACCTACAAACTCAAACTTTTTCACTTGGATATCTTTACTTAATGTTATTTTCACTATATACCTCCACTTTTAGCTAATCGTTTTAACTCTTGTGAACCATTTTGTTTATTTGCAAAAAAATTCTTATCACCTACTATCACTCTTTGATACTTTGCTCTTGTTAATGCTACATTGAGTCTATTTATATTGTCTAAAAAACCTATAGATTGAGTTTTCATCATACTTATAAAGACTATATCTGCTTCCATACCTTGAAATTTATCAACAGTATAAAGTAGTATCTCTACATCTTTCACATTAAATTTTGACATTTTATTGGGTTGGCTAGTTAATTTTCTCAAGCCCTCCCTTAGAATTGTTGCTTGAGCTTGATGAAATGTAAGAACTGCTATACTCCAAGGCTCACCATCTTGATTTGTTGGATTTTGTTTCGTAAATTTTAAAAACTTTTGTACCTCAGCCATTACAACCTTTACCTCTTCAGGATTACGACCATTGCTATTATCTTTCTTTTGAACATCTAGCCAAACAGCACGACTCTTATACTCTCTGTAGTCCCAATCTCTCTCTATACTTCTAGCATCTTTTAAAGCTGAACTATTACCAATGGTATAAAACTCTTCTCTTGAAAACTTTGAAATATCTGGATGCATTCTATGTTGTGTCTTTAAAACTTCATGTCTCTGTTTTAAATCTCTACTATCAAAACCCTCTGTAATTGTTGTGCTACTTTTATGCTTCTCACCATTTCCTGCTTGAATAGATTCTAGTATAGATGGTAGAGTCATATTGTAGATTCTATCTACGGCATTATCTTTTGAGACAGGCTTTAAAAGTTCATAAGTTTTTTCATAATAAGAGTCTCTTTTTTTCAACATTCTTCTTTCATAAACTCTTATCATTCTCCAAGTAATCTCCTCAGCCCAACTTTTTTCTTTTAACATTAATTTAAAAAAATCTTTATATTCTATTAGAAAATTATCATTAGAGTAATTATTATTTATTTTAGAAAAATTTTGTAATTTTTGTTTACTATATAAATATGTTTGTTTAAAGAAAAAATCTTCACTGTCACTCTCTTTTTTCAGGATTGTAATATGAGTTTTTGGCAAGTACATTTTAATGTCATTAAAAGTTCCCTCTTTTATAAGTATTAAATCACTTCCAAGTTTTTTAAATAAGTCTTTCTCATTATTATATGAAATCACTTTATTTGCATAAGGATTGTCATCTTTTTTATCCCACTCTTCAAGATATTTTTTTATCTCTTTTTCTTCATTACTGGAGACTTCTACAATATATGGATTTTGAATTTTATTTTTTTTATCATAACTATTATGTAATGTTTCAAAAACTATTCGTATAGCTTTTTGGGTATCTTTGGGAATTACAACATTAAAGTTATGAATGATATGTGATTGTTCTATGAACGGAGAGAGCTGTTTTATATCTCCTACAAGTATCCATTTTTTAGCAGTCATAGCAGGTACTAAAAACTCTTGAAATGTTGTTTTACTTGATTCATCTATTATCATATAATCAAATATAGTATCCATTGGCAGATCTGATTCAATTCTTTTTTTACCTTTCCAAATTGTTCTATCTCGAATAGGGGGAAACTGATTGATTCCCATTGTTGTACCACACACAAGATTGACACTATCAAGTACCAATCTTTCAGCCATCTCTTCACTAAAGCCATCTCTTCTATATTGCTCTATTTTTTTATCTATCTGAAGATGTTGCACACTCTCCCCAATACTTCCGTCTCTTCCTATTCGTAAAACTTCTACTAAATTATCTTTATCAAATTTATCTATTCGCTCTAGTACATTATCTATAGCTACATGTGTTGATGCAGATAAAAGTATCTTTTTGCCATCTTTTATAAGCTGTAGTATCAACTCTAAAATAGTTGTAGTTTTACCACTCCCAGGAGGACCTTCAAGTATAGCAAATTCATCGGTAGCTATAGCTTTTTTAACAAACTCTCTTTGATCAAGAGTTCCATCATAATCTTCATTATTTAAGATATACCAATCATTAATAGTTATCGATTTTGACTCTTTCCATAACCTACTATCTTTTCTTTCAAAAAGTTTTATAAGGTTTTGTTGATTTTTCACTGGAGAGTTATTTAAAAGTTTGAGTGTGTCTCTTTGCTTTTTTAAATTACTTGTATCTACTTTTATCTTGATGTTTTCATTCTTTTTAAGCTCTTTTGGATACTTCCAATCTTGTCTAAGTATTAAGATTTTATCATCTATCTTTCTTGATTTTATATCAAACTGATTACTTTTATGACTCTCTTGATATATTGTTCTTACATCATCTGCAAAAAAATATTCTGAGATAGCTTTATCATCATTGTTATCATCATCTATTAGCTGTATAACTATATCTTTTTGATGAGAATCTTTATTTTCTTTCCAACTATATTCATTGTCATTTTCATCTTTTAGTATCTTACTTTTTGGAAGTTTTTCACTCTGATACTCACTACCCATTTTCTCATATAAGTACTCACTCTCTTCATCAAAAAGTTTTTCAAAAGAACTATTATATTTACTACAATTCAACTTTTGAAATCCTAGAGATAATTCCTTTAAATCTTTGTCCGTTTTTATATAGACATCCCAACCACTCCCTAACTCCTCTAGTCGTTCTATTTCATAACTTTGACCATTACTGTGAAGTATATCATCACTCTTTAAAGATAAATTTGTAAGTTCATATACAACTTCATTATTATTTAGCTCTACTATTTCACCTTTATTTGGTAATGTTTCTATGACAAGTATAATACCCTCTTCTTCTATACTTACCTCTTTTTTATCAAATCTAACGATTACATCTTGATTATCAAAAAATAATTTATTTCTCTCATCTTTTAAATTCTCAATATCATCTATAAAGACCTTAAAAACTGTTTTAGGTTTCTCTATTTTAAACTTATTATAAATAGCTCTAATATTTAAAGAAAAATTTGATTTTATATATTTCCACTCACATTGATAAGAACCTTTTTTTTCTTCTGCTTTGATGGCTTCATTTATAAAACTATAGTAAGGAGTCAATGCCTCTTGAGTTGTATTCACAAGAGCTTTAACTTTTTGGGAAGAATCAATAAAAGAACTATAGTAAAAGTGGTCACCTAATTGCAAGGCATTATTCCAACCACCTTTACCATAGTTCTTCTTTTTATTGTTGTGTTTATCTTTATTATTACTCATATTTTTACTTGATAAAAGGATTATATTTTTCTTGAGCTAGAGTTGGTATCTTCTCTTTACTCTCTGGTAGCTCTTCACTGTCTCCACTAGAAGCAAATCTAGCTCTTACTTTTGCCCAATCTCTTAAATCTTTAATAGTAGCATTCATAGTTCTTGAGAGTGGAAATGTATCATTTAAAGCTCTTACTATATCATCAGTATTCACTTCTCTTGCGTCATCATCATAAGCTATAAAAAGTGCCTCATTTACAGCCTCTTCTATCTCTGCTCCACTAAACCCTTTAGATTTTTCAGCTAATTTTTTAAGATTAAAATCATTTATATATCTCTCTTTTTTCTCTATATGAATTTTAAATATCTCTTCTCTCTCTACTGATGAAGGTAAATCTACAAAAAATATCTCATCAAATCTACCTTTTCGTAAAAGTTCTGGTGGTAAATCTTCTATTTTATTTGCAGTAGCTATAACAAAGACTTCATTCTTTTTCTCTTGCATCCAAGTAAGTAAAGTACCAAATACTTTAGCACTAGTGCCACCATCTCCACCATCTGAAATACCACTCAGTCCTTTTTCTATCTCATCTATCCATAAGATAGAGGGTGCTATTCCTTCACTAAGAGCAAGTGCTTCTCTCATACGAGCTTCACTCTCTCCCACCAAAGAACCAAATACACTTCCTAAATCAAGTTTTAAAAGAGGGAGTTCCCACTCATTTGCTATTGTTTTAGATACCAAACTTTTTCCACATCCTGGAATACCTAAAAGCATAACACCCTTTGGCGATACAAGACCAAAATCTTTAGCATCTTTTGTAAATGCTTTACCTCTTTTATCTAGCCACTCTTTAAGATTTTCCATCCCACCAACCTCTTTAAAGTCTCCCTCTGGATGAAAATACTCTAATATGCCACTTTTTTTAATTATTTGTTCTTTCTCTTTCACTATCAGTGGTATTTCAAATTTTGTAAGTCTATTTTTCTCAGCAATGATTTTTCTGTATGTCCACTCTGCTTCCATAATCGACAGACCTTTTGATGCCATGACAATTTCCCTCTTCTCTTCACTACTTGGCTTCATATCATAATGTAAATCTTTTGTTGTAGAGTCTAAAATAGCTTCAATAGTTCCCCCTTTTGGTAGTTCTATCTCCAAAAGTGGTATCTCTTTTTCAAATTCTTTAACATTTAAGTGAAATGGTGTTTGAATAATCAATGTTTTTCTTAAACTTGCATCTACTCTACAGAGTTCTCTTACATATCTAATAATTCCAAAGTTCTCATTTGTGATAAATGGATGAAAATCTTCTAGTATCAAGATACAGCTATTTGTATCTTGTTCTTGAAACCATTTAAAAATATCGAGAGGATCTTTCTCATCATTCTCTTCTATAAAGAGTTTATTTTCTACATCCCATTTTTTTAGTCCACTTATTACACTCCATGCATATAGTTCTAACTCATTATCTTCTGCAATACCTACACAAAACCCATACAGTCGTTGCCACTCGTATGTTATTACTTGGATTACAGGTATATTTGCTTTTACCAAATTATTTAATTCATCACTAAAATTCATTATTAATTCCATTTATTCATATTTTATGATTATTCCATAAAATATATTAAAGTAACACTATAAACAATATTTTGGAAAGAAACATGATTATTTTAATTCACTTGTAGATAATTATTGAAGAAAACATAGTTATATTACTAATGAGGATGAGAAAAAAATGAGGAAGGTCATCGTAAATGTTTTAAAAAAATATCAAGATGGATTAAACTTTGAATCCATCTAGTAGAAGAGAAAATTAAAGGTTAATAACCTCAACCTTAATGGTCTTAAACGCCGCAGTTAAAATGACCTCATCTGCTGCATCTCCAAAGAGAGCATTAATGCGGGAGCTTGCATGGTGGAAGGTTGCAAAGAGAGTTTTTGGCTGCACTTTGTCTGTGATTTTAATGGTGAGTGGGTTGGTTTGACCAAACTCACTTTTTAAAATTACTTTCTCACTCGTAAAGTCTGCTGCATCCTCTTCACACACCAGTAAAATGTCTTCATCGTAGCGTTTCATGAGGCTAGGACTTCTTGAAGTCTGTGCTGCATTATTGTAGTGAGCTAGTGTACGACCCGTACTCAGGTGGTAACCTGTCAGTTTTTTCTCCATAATCTCTTGTATCATTCCACGTAGTTTGTACTGGTTGTATTTAAAGTGACCCAGTCCATCCTCTGTACGGAAGTCAAGTTGGTGTAAAATTGGAGTATCTTCTGTATGAACTGGCCATTGAAGTCCACGTTTACGGTGCTTTTCTAAACGGTGGTAATCAGCTCCAGAGAAACGTCTGTAGGCTACACGTTGCACCTCTTCCCAAACATCTTTACTTGTTTTGTAGTCTGCACTTCCACCCATTTTCTGGTCAAGAAGTGTTAACACTTCCCAGTCATCTGGTAGGTCTGATTTTACAAGTGGTTGTGAAAGGTGTAGTCGACGCATCGCGTTTATATAGACACCTGTTTTCTCATAAGCTGACTTTACACCCACAACAATGTCGGCACGCGAAGCAATATCTGTCATAAAGAGCTCTTGCACAAAAATCATGTCAAGTTTTTCAAAAGCACGGTCTATTTTGTTAAGATTTGGATGAATGTGAGTAAGGTCTTCACCGATGTTAAGGACTACTTTTACTCTATCTTCAAGCATCTCGTCGACTAGTTGAGGCGTCATTAAACCAATCTCTTTTGGCGTTTGATAATCTGGGTCAAAGTATGGAAGCATTCCCATATCGCAAGTCCCTTGGACATTGTTTTGACCACGAAGAGGCATAAGTCCCGCACCACTTTTACCAATGTTACCCGTCATAAGGGCTAAATGCACCATAGCCATAACAGAGTAAGAACCATCTAGATGTTCAGTAATCCCAAGTCCCCAGAAAATCATTGACTTTTTCAGAGCATACTCACGAGCTACTTTTTTAATCATTTTAGAGAGGTACTCATACCCCTCTATGTTATTATAGTAGTCCGGATTAGCATAAGGGTCATTCATAATTCTTTCTTTAAATTCCGCAAAACCTGCTGTTCTATCCTCCACAAAACTCTCATCGTAAAGCTCTTCATCTATGATGACATAAGCCATCATGTTGAGTGTTAAAAGGTTTGCTTCATGCGGCATAATTGCCTTGTACTTTGCAAAACGGTGCAGTTTAATCTCACGAACATCAAAAACAGCTAAGTTGTCATGCTCACGAGCCACATCAATAATACGATTAGCAATAATAGGGTGTGCTTCTGTTGTGTTTGAACCAATAACAACCATAAAATCAACATTATAAATGTCATTGTAAGGGTTTGTTGCAGCACCCTCACCAATGGTTACTTTCATTCCTGAGAGTGATGGCGAGTGACAAACGCGAGCACAGTTGTCTACATGAGGAGAGTTAAGTGTGTGACGAGTAAACTTTTGGAAAAGGTAAGCAGACTCACAAGAACTTCTCGCTCCACCTATAGAACAGATGGACTTTCTACCATACTTCTCTTGTGTTTTTTTCATCATCATTGCAGCAGCAGTTGTTGCTGATTCTAAGTCTGTTTCACACCATGTCTCATCTAAATCGACTAAGGTAGAAGCTATCGCTTCTTTAATTTCAGGATTTTTTTCTAACCAAGATTTTCTTATGCGAGGTATACGAAGTCTGTCATCTGCATCGACAAAATCAAAACCATACTTCCCTTTAATACAGAGTTTCCCCTGAGAAACCACACCATCAGGATGTGCAAATATTTTTACTATTTTGTTCTCTTTTGTGTCTACATGAGCGGCAATGTCACACCCTACTCCACAGTATGTACAAACGCTGTCTATTGTCTCTATATTTTCCATATTGAATCATCCCACAAATAATTTTTTAAAGAGAATATTAAAACAATATGCTGTTTAAAAAATCTGAAAAGATTTAGCGAAGAGAGTTTACAATCTTCTCTCTTAAAAAGCTTGGAAGTAGATTTAAAAGTCGAATGATTAAATAAAATCTAAGGGGAAAAATATATTGACGCCTATTTTTTTCTATGGCTCGGTAGATTTTTCGTGCACCAACCTCTGTCTCTAAAAGAAAAGGCATAGCGAAATCATTTTTATCTGTAAGTTCACTCTTTATAAATCCAGGAAGAATAGTAATAACTTTCATTCCATAACGGTTGTACTTATACCTAATACCCTCAGCATAAGCATTTAAAGCACGTTTGGAGGAGGAGTAGATTTTAGAACTTGGCATACTAAAAAGGGATGCCATAGAGGAGATAAAGACAATTTTTCCACTTTTTTGTGACTTAAAAAGAGGGAGTAAAACTTCTAAAGCTGCATGAGCAGAGAAGAGGTTTACTTCATAGAGTCTCTGAAAATCTGCAACAGAAGGAATCTCCTCGTCACTTTGTGAATGTCCTAAAGAGACACCTGCGTTTAAAATGACCATATCTAAAGTATCTATTGTTTTCAACTTTGCTTGAAGCTTTTCAAAATCTGTCACATCAACTACAATAACCTCTACACTTTTACACTGCTCATAAAGCTCTTTTCGTAAGGCATAAAGTTTCTCTGCTCTACGTGCGAGTAAAATAAGCTCATTCTTCTCATTAGCATACTCTCTTGCAAGTTGTGCGCCAATGCCCGAACTTGCTCCTGTAATTAATATTTTCATTATTTTGTACTCATTTTTAAAATTGGACTAAACTCAATATCGGGATTTTCTAAGAAATATTCACACCGTTTTATGTAAAATCTGTAAAGTTTTGAGCTATGTCGCTCCTCTAACTCTAAAAAGTACTTATATGCCTCTTTGACTTCTCCGGACCTAAAGAGTGTAACTGCTTTCTCATAAGTTACAAGCTCCTCTGCTTCTATATGCTTACTTGGACATAGAACTTCATGCACCTCTACAGCTTCATGTTTTCCCTTCACCTCTACTAGATCTATGGAGCGAATAACATACTCTCCTTTGAGTGCTAAAAAAGTTGCATGAGAGATAAGAATTTGAGAAGCATACTGTTTCGTAAGCCCCTCTAAACGCGAAGCTAAATTTACATTGTCACCTATAATAGTGTAGTCACTACGACCCTCTGAACCCATGTCACCTGCGGTTACAACACCTGTGTGAATCCCTATACCAATCGCAATCTTTACATCATAAATAGGTTCTATTTTTTTATTTATTTTTTCTAACATTTCAATCTGTTCTATTGCACTCTGGACTGCCTTATCGGCATGTTCTTTTACTTCTACAGGGGCATTCCAGTAAGCCATAATGGCATCTCCTATAAATTTATCGATGGTACCTCTGTACTTTACAATATTTTCAACCATAGGAGTCATGTAGGTATTTAACAACGTAATCAGCTTATCGGGAGAGCCAATTTTTTCAGAGATGGTGGTAAAGGAGCGTATATCACTAAAGAAAATGCTCACTTCTATCTCGCGAGATGTAACAAGACGCTCATCTGAATGTTTTAAAAGGTACTCCATAACAGCAGGAGAAACCTTCTTCCCAAGCATTCTTTTCGCCTCTTCTTTCTGTTTTGAAGCGACTATGTAGTCATACCCAACAGAAAAAACAAGTGTCATCGAGTATGCTAAGAAAGGGAAGAGAAGGTTTAACATAATGCCATACTCAAACAGAAGGTAGAAAAAAAGTTCAAACAGAGCATAGAGCATAAGCCCAGCTACTGGCATAATATATTTTGAACCTAAAAGAGAAAAAAGAGTAAAAAAGAAAAATACAATAAACCAAATAATTATTAAATCATAGAGGACCATATCTGCTGGTTTATGTAAAAAATCACCCGCAAGAATGTTATCTAGTGCATTTGCATGAACCTCTACTCCTGCTATTGCACTATCTAAAGGAATTGATCTTAAATCAAAAAGACCTACAGCAGAGGTCCCTACTAAAGCAAACTTCCCCTCGACATCTTCTCTTTTAAAATTTCCCTGAAGAATATCACCTGCACTTATGTAGGTAAAATGTTTTCTTTTTCCCCTAAAGTTTACACTTAAACGCCCAACACTATCTAAAGGAATTTTGTACTCTCCAAACGCGACACTTCTTACTCCTGCCTCATCTCCATAAACAGTAACCTTACTACTTCCGCTAAAAATACGAATCATCTCCAAAACTAAAGATGGGTAAATTACATTTTCGTACTTCATAAGCAGAGGTACACTACGGATCATACCTCCTTCGTCTGGTGTGTTGTTAAAAAAGCCACTTGAGTACATTGCATCTTGAAGTTTTTCTATGTTTAAGACAACCCCTTTTGGCTCTAAAAGTGTCTCCTTTTGCATACCCTTCTCTACAAAAATAGCTGGAATCATAGGAGTGTTATGCTCATTTGTCTCGGTAAAGGTAAAAATATACCCTCCAACAACAGGTGTTTGCATAAGAGCCTCTGCAAATATTGCATCATAATCGGGAAGTTTTTCATCAAAATGGTGTGGAGAGGTTCTATCTTCCTCGGCAAAGACAATGTCAAGACCTACTATGCCAACACCGGCATCACGAAGTTTGTAAAGAAGCTCTGCTAAAATGTTTCTTGACCAAGGCCATTGCCCATAAGATGCTAACGATGCTTCATCAATGTCAATAATGATTACATTATCTGAATCTGGTAACTCCCCTCGAATAATAAACATAAAATCTCTTAGTCTATTGTCTAAAGAGAAAAATGCCTGTGGTGTGTAGAGGTAAGCGGTTGAGAGTGTTATGGCAAGAAGAGATGCCAGTAACACCTTAGAGAAGAGACCTTTCATTACCTACTAGTACTCAGTCTGTCTATCTTCTACAGTAGGCACTACCTCTAATGCAGGAAGTGTCTCCTCATTGAGTTCATTATTTTCAATGACCTGTGTAACATCTGCTATGGTTTCCGTGGCTACATTTGTATCGCCCAGTGCATCTGTTAGCGTTCCTTTTAATGTTTTTGGTGTTGTTGCGGTTTTTAACTTTGGTATATCAATTTTTTTGACTTCTACTTTATGGTTTGCTATTTCAGCCATCATACCAGCATCTACATTCTCTCTACTTCCCTCATACTCAATGAAAATAGCTCCCTCATAACATCTAAAGAGTTCTCTCTGTACTCCTATGTCACCGGAGAAATCTGTCCCTCTAATACCAATAGTTGCAGAAGCTGTTTTTACTTTAAAACGCTCCGGAGCAATTTTTCCAATACTTCCAGTGACAGAACGAAAAAAACCTCGCTTTGCTCGCATAGTAAGCTTGGACTCTTTTGTTCCATTAAAAAGGTACTCCTCAAAACTAAAAGAGGAGTTTGCACCAATAGTAATGATGGTAGAGTCTTGTAACATCACCTGTACTCTACTCTTTGCTGCTGTAACGATGTTGTCCCCTTCAAGAAGTACCATCCCATTTGTAGCAGGAAGACTCTTTTGTGAACGCTCTACCTCAACACTCCCCT
>Ga0256843_1001093_pt1 | contig 21974 bp, 20 predicted proteins | sample AlvinellametaG_FD_191572 | JGI IMG/M metagenome (GOLD analysis project Ga0256843, IMG submission 191572) | Pompeii worm associated microbial communities from hydrothermal vent at the East Pacific Rise, Pacific Ocean - Alvinella | ecosystem: Host-associated > Annelida > Integument > Unclassified ... | reverse complement strand
ATGTATATAACCAAAAAGACGCAGAAGGTTTCATCAGACTAAATGCACTTAGATTTATCATCGAGGGTAAAAAACAACCAGAAAGAATCAAAGATTTGATAGGTGACTTGTAGTCATCTGTCATCTCCTCTTCATACTTCACTATACTCAATAGATTATTAAAAATATTTGGATATGATAATAAATCTTACAAATAAAAAGGCTAATACCTAATGAGTAGTTACAAACCACCATATACTATAACTTCTAATATAGTCAATCTCATATCATCTATAAGCCAAGATACCGCTATGCCATCCCTACAGAGAGTATAGTTAGAGATAATCAGAAGTTTTATTATCAGGCATTGGAAGATGCAGGAAGTATGGGTGAGAGTACACCATTTATAGAGTTTATGTTAGGTGTCATATATAAATCATTAGAAGATTACATCCAAGAGAGTCAAAAAAATGTCCCCAAAAATGTCCCCAAAGATAGATTATCAAAAGTGCTTAAACTGATAAAAGAAAACAACAATATAACCATATCAGAACTCTCAGCCAAGTTAAATGTGACAGATAAAACTATAAAAAGAGATATATCTAAACTTAAAAATGAACACAAAATCCAAAGAGTAGGCAGTTCAAAAAGTGGGTATTGGCAAGTTTTGGATTAGTTTTATCTCCCAATCATCTAAATACAAGATAATACTAGGTGTATATTCAACGCCTGACATAAAAACATCATATTTACCGTAGGTTTGACCATGTCAAACACCAATCCCAATGAGAGAAAAGGCATTTTCTCATTTTAACCAAAATGTTTGACACGGTCAAACCTACAATGAATACAATATTTGATATTTTTCATGATAACTATCAAGGGTATTAGCAAATTTTGGATGGGTAGTATTATTTAACAATCCCAGTAAGTAAAGTCTGTATCATACTTTGAAGTACGCTTTCATAAGAGAGTTCTACATCTTTGAAACTATCAAGTACCAAAGATGAAAGACCGTGGAGTGATGACCAGATGACTATGGCATAGTTTAGGGAGTCTCCATCTTTGAGTAGTCCTTGTTTTTGTCCCTCCTCAACAGCATTTTGTAGTGCTACAAAGCTTTTGCACTCTTGGTTTTTTATGGTTATAAATGACTCTCTGATGTAAGCGTATTTTTGGGTAAATAAAAATCTATACAGATTTGGATTGGCTTTTGCCCAATTTATATATGCATATGAAGCGTTAAAGAAACGATCTATGAGTTTTTCGTTTGGATTTGAGAGTATGGGTACCAAGATAGAATCAAACTCTTCAAATGCTTTTTCCATCACAGCTTTGAGTAGTTCATCTTTAGATGAGAAGTGTTTGTAGATAGCTGATCTTGATGTGTTTGTCTGCTCAGAGAGTACTTTTAGTGTAAGTTTGTCTATATCTTCGTGGTGGACAAACTCAAATGCTATGCGTACAAATTCTGCTTTTAGATTTCCGTGATGATAACTTTGTTTCATAGGTATGATTATATCAAAATAAATCAAAAAAAGATAAAGTAAACAGTGTTTACATTTAAGCTTAGTTATGTTAACATTGTTTACTTTGATAACAGGAGTGTATAGATATGAGAAAGATAACTGTTTTGTTTGTAGCAGGTTTGGTGTGTGGTTATGCTCAAAGTGCCAAAGAGATAGCCCAAAAATCGTATGAAGCTATAAGTGGATATGGCTCTAGTGTAGCGATGGTGGATATGGTGCTAGTCAATGCACGAGGTGTAAAAACCAAAAGAGAGTTGAAGCTTGTTAGAAAAGAGGGAGCAAAGGGAGATAAGTCATATATAGAGTTTTTGTACCCAAATGACATCAAGGGTGTAAAGCTTTTGAGTTATGAAGTGATAGGCTCAGATGACAAACAGTGGTTATATCTACCAGCACTAAAAAGGATCAAAAGGATAAGCTCTCGCAACAAATCAGGCTCTTTTGTATCTAGTGAGTTTTCTTATGAAGATATATCTAGTGTCAACTACCAAAACTATAGATATGAAAAAGATTTTAAGATAGTATCAAAAGCAGGGGCAAAATACTTCAAGATAGTAAGAAAACCTATAGACAAACACAGTGGCTACTCCAAGCAGATTGTTTGGGTAAGTACCAAAGATTATCTTGCTAGGTTTGGGGAGTATTATGACAGACACAATAAACTGTTAAAAACTATATCTTTCCCAAAATATAAAAAGATAGATGGGATTTGGCGTGTGTTTGAAATCGACATCAAAAATGTCCAAAACCACAAAAGCTCCAAACTCATAGTCAAAAAAGAGAAGATAAAACAGCATATCAAAGATAGAGATATATCCAAAAGAGTGTTACGATGAGGTGGGTATGGTTTGTTTGTATCGTGCCTTTTGTTTTAAGTGCATCTGATGGGTTTAGTGTTGATGGATATGTGGCAGATGAGTATATCTCCTATAGTGACAGCTCCAATGAACACCTCATAAGCTTGAAGCTTAAACTTGCATATAAACAAGATGATATAAGTGTAGTGCTAAAGCCTGAAATGTTTTACAGTACACACTACAACAAAAGAAGAGAGCTGTATCTCAATGAAGCTTATATGCTAAAGAGCTTTGATAGTTTTGATGTGGCTTTGGGTAAGAGTATCAAGTATTGGGGTGCATTGGAGGGGTTTAATATCACAGATATATTCAATGCCAAAAATATCTCTTTGGATATGTTTGACAAAGATCAGAAGCTAGGAAGTTATTTTGTGAGTGGTACATACTTTGGTGATGACTTTAGCATTGAGATAGGAGCTAAACTATATGAAGAGAAGCAAGATTATGTAGATGAAGATTTTGCTTACTATCTGTTGGCATTGGCGTATGATAAGCAACTTCAAACGACCAAAAACGCTTATACTCCAAGCTTGTATCTAAAGTATAGTTTTAGTACAGATGAGATGATTGAGAGTGAAACCAGCTTGATATTTTGGCACGGATATGATAACAAAAGAGACTATAGAGTAGATACTGCTTTGGGGTATATATCGCAGTATGCATATCAAGTTAACAAATATATGCTCTATAGTACTATCTTGTATGGTGGGTATGTGTTTAAGTTTGAAGGCTCTTATAGTGATGTGTTGGACGATAGTTATATGAGTGATTATACACAACTAGCATTTGGGGTAGAAAAGGAGATATACACAGGTGAGAGTTTGAGTATGACACTGTATACTGAGTACTATCGTTATATCTATCAAGATAAAAGCAAAATGCAAAATGTCGATATCAGCGAGATATATAACCACGATATATTTGTAGCTACCAAAGTATCTTTTAACGATACAGGCAGTAGTGAAGTTAAGTTTGGAGTGTTGTATGATACAAAAGATGATGAGAGTATATTGAAGCTAGAGGCAAAAAGCCGTATCAAAGATGAGTTTGTCTTGAGTGCTGAAGTGTTGCATATCTTGGATGATTTTAGTCTATATCCTCAGCTTGGAGGTCATACTAGATTGAAGTTTGGAGTGTATTATTATTTTTAGGATAGGTTATGAGAGATTATGTGGATGTGTTAGATAGATACAAAGGTTATGTGCTTTTTGTTATCTCATTTGTGGTTGTTGTGTGTTCTTTTTGGCTCAAAGATTTGGCATTTGAGGGGAGTTATCGTATATGGTTTGCCCCTGAGTCCAAACTGATGCAAGATTATGATGAGTTTGTATCTAACTTTAGCAGTGATGATACATTTATCGTAGCTTTTAGAGATGAAAATGGTATCTTTAATCCCAAAGCTATCAACCTTATCTTGCAGATGACTGAAGATATCTCATCTTTGGATGGTGTGAGACGAGTAGATAGTTTAAGCAACTATCAATATATCAGTGCTGTAGATGATGACCTTAGTGTGGAGGATTTTATCTATGTTGATGAGGTAGGAGATCTCAAAGCCAAAGAGAAAAAAGCACTACAAGATAGACTGATACTCAACCATATCATATCAAAAGATGGCAAAACCACTATCCTCTCGGTGCGACTACGAGACTCTGTATCAAAAGGGGATGAAAAGCTCAACCTTGAAGTGATGCGAGAGCTTCAACAAATCGCATCAAGATACAAACAAAAGTATGGTTATGAGATATATATCACAGGAACACCAGCTGTAACTGCTTCTTTGGTAGAGATAGCAAAAAGGGATGCTTTGTATCTTATGCCTTTGTGTGTTGTGATAGTAGTTTTGTTTTTGTGGTTGCTTTTTGGTGATGTGGTAGGTGTGATAGTACCATCACTTGTGATACTATATACATTTGTGATAGTGCTTTCTATACAGTTTATGCTAGGTTATAAACTTAACAACTTTACCGTTAATATCCCAGCATTTATCTCTGCTATAGCCATAGCTGACTCTTTGCATCTGCTTATAGCTTGGAGACATTACAAACAGATACACTCCCGTAAAGAGTCTGTATATAAAGCTCTCAAAAGTAACCTTAAAGCTATATGGCTTACATCATTTACCACAGCTGTAGGGTTTGTATCTTTGGGCTTTAGCGATATAGTGCCTGTGCGTACTTTGGGGTATGCTATATCTTTTGGAGCTTTGTTGGCATTTGTGTTGAGTATATCACTAGCACCTGCTTTGCTTTTGTATGTCAAAGAGTCATATAAACCATCTGAGATAAAACTTTTGGATTTTTCATCTTTGCGTGGTTATGGGGCATTTGTATCTAAGTATGACAAGCATATAGTGGTAAGTTTGGTCTTTTTGATAGCTATCTTGCTTTATGGTATAAAGTATGTCAATGTAGATAACAACAGTATCAAATACTTTGATAAATCCACAACAGTTAGAGCAGGGAGTGATTTTGTAGAGAGATACATATCAGGTGCTATGACTTATGAGATAGTGATAGACTCCAAGCATAAAGATGGTGTAAAACAACCACACTTTTTGGAGCTGACAGACAAGTTTGAAAAAGAGTTACAACAAAAGTATCCAAATGTAGTTTTTGCTATATCTATCAAAGACATCATCCAAAGGATGCATAGTGTACTAGATACCAAAAGCAAAACACCACTACCACAAGATGCTAACCTCACAGCACAGTATATACTTTTGTATTCGATGAGTATCCCTCAGGGTATGAGTATAAACGATCAAGTAGATATACACAACCGATACCTTCGTATGACTATCAACTCAAAAACCCAAACAACATCCCAAGATATCCAAATGATAAGATGGATAAAACAGTGGTGGCAGATACACACCCCATATAGTGCCACAGTACAAGGAGTTACAGCTATATTTTCATATATGCAAGAGAGTGTTATCAAAACTCTTTTGGTGTCTATATTTTGGACATTTGTTATCATATCTGTAGCTATGTTGTTGATATTTAAAAGGCTTAAAGCGTTGTTGGTTTTTATCTTGCCAAATCTTTTGCCTTTGTTACTTATAGCAGGTATTATGGGGTATATGCATATCAACATAGATATAGGAGTAGTCATCTCAGCATCTATCATACTAGGTATAGCAGTCGATGATACGATACACTTTTTTAGCAAATATTTCCAAGCTAGAGAGCATATGGGATTTGAAGAGAGTATAGATTATGTACTAGTGCACAGTGGTAATGCTATGGTGCTAACTACACTTATATTATCATTGACATTTTTGGTATTTGCCATCAGTAGTTTTATACCAAACAACCATTTCTCTTTTGTGACAGTAGTAGCACTCAATCTTGCATTGGTTTTTGATCTATTGCTACTTCCTGCTTTGATGAGTGTGTTTTTTAGGAAGTTGTAGTGCTTGAATCCTTATAAAAACATCATATTTACCGTAGGTTTGACCATGTCAAACAAAACTTTCTACGGTAGAAAAGACATTTTCTCATTTTAACCAAAATGTTTGACACGCTCAAACCTACGATGAACACAATATTTTATATTTTTCATGACAACTATCAAGGGTAGGAAGTGTTAGAAAAGGGTATTGGAAAGTTTTGGATGAGTTTTATCTTCCAATCATCTAAATATAAGATGATATTTAGTGTATATTAAACGCCTGACACATCTTCAATGTTGTAAAATTACATAAAATATGACAATTTGACATATTTTTTATAAATTTAAACAATTTTCAATACAATTTAAAGAAACAAAGAGAGGTTTTAGATTATGAAAAAGTGTATTGACTTTGTAACTAAAAAATGGTACTAAGGAGATTTGCAATGGCTAATATCATAGAGTATAAAGGATATATAGGAAGTATTAACTATTCGCCTGAAGATAAATGCTTTTATGGAAAACTAGAAATGATAGATGATTTGGTAACCTTTGAAGCAACAACAGCTCAAGAGTTAGAAGAGAATTTCCATAAAGTTGTAGATGAATACCTAGAAACTTGTAAAACTCTAGGTCGTGAACCTCAAAAGGTTTATAAAGGTGTATTCAATGTTAGAATCGAGCCAGAACTACATAAACTAGTTTATCAAGAGGCTTTAAAAGCAGGGCTATCTCTCAATGCTTTTGTTCGTAATGCTCTTTTTGAACAAGTGGATGGCAAAAATCTTATGGAGCGTGGGGTTTAGTCCCTGATAAGTCTTATCTCTCAATTATCCAGATATAAGAATATTTAATGCCTGACATAAAAACATCATATTTACCGTAGGTTTGACCATGTCAAACACCAATCCCAATGAGAGAAAAGACATTTTTTCATTTTAACCAAAATGTTTGACACGGTCAAACCTACGATGAATACAATATTTTATATTTTTCTTGATAACTATCAATGGTAGGAATTGCTAGAAAAGGGTATTGGTAAGTTTTGGATGATTACCCCAAAACATCCCCCATCATCAAAGCTATCTTTGAAGGTTTTAGGTTTATAAGTTTTTCTCTGTAGAGTAGGGCAGGTAGCCACTCTAGGGCTATGAGGTTTAGCCATATCATTGGGTAAAAGACTTTGTACTCTAAAAGAAAGCTTTTGTATGTGTATCTTGCTTCAAACCACTCAAAGGCACTTTTGACTCCAAAGTGAAGTAGCAAAAACTCCATAGCAAATATACCACCCCAGGCTACATAGCTCATACCTACTACAAGTAAAGCACCCTCTATGCCATACAACTGCATCACTATAGCTAAAAATATAGCCATATATATCGTAAAAGAGCCGAAACTCACAGTCGCGAACACTACAAGCAAAGAAAAGATAAACACTACAGCTCCTAGCATCACAAAAAGTTCAAGATAGCTTTGTTGTTGGCTAAATGTAGGGCTGAAATATGCTCCTGCAAATATGATGGCAAATATGGCTACTATGATACCTATGAGTGGGTAGTACTCTTTCATATCTGTCCTTATATCAAATCATAAAGTTTTAGTAAGCTTTTGACATCGGCATCTCTGCCTAGCCACTCTTTGTATAGTTTATTCATATCCTCTTTGCCACCATTTGATAGGATGTAGTGCTTGTACCCTTGGGCTTTTTGTTTGTCAAATCCATCATCTTGGCTAAGACACTCGAAAAATGCATCAGCACTTAGCACTTCTGCCCATTTGTATGAGTAGTATCCAGCGGCGTATCCACCTGCAAAGATGTGTGCAAAACCGTGTTGGAAACGGTTGTATGATGGTGGTTTGATGAGTGCTGTTTTTTCTTGGATACTATCTAGCAAGGCTTGTACTTCATCTCCTTGGTAGAGCTTTTGGTGTAGCATAAAATCAAAGAGTGAAAACTCCACTTGTCTTAGTATGCCCAAAGCGGCTTGGAAGTTTTTGGACTCTTTGATCTTAGATAGTAACTCATCACTGATAGGCTCACCACTCTCATAATGGTATGCAAACTCTTTGAGTATAGCACTCTCATAAGCAAAGTTTTCCAAAAACTGTGAAGGAAACTCCACTACATCCCACGCTACACCGTTGATACCACTTACGCTTCTTTGGGTACATTTGCTGAGTAGATGATGCAAAGCGTGTCCCATCTCGTGAAAGAGTGTCACTACATCATCGTGTCTTAGCAGTGATGGTGTTTTATCAGTAGTTGGTGCGAAGTTGCAAACCACAAAAGCTGATGGTAGATGAGTTTGATTGTGTGAGTCTATAAATCTAGTCTCATAGTCATTCATCCACGCTCCACCTCTTTTCTCTTCTCTAGCTTCAAGGTCAAAGTATATCCTACCACTCAAAGAGTTATCTTCATATATGTCATACACTTTTACACACTCGTGCCAAGAGTCTATATCTGTGAGTTTGAACTCTATATCAAAGAGTCTTGATACGACATCTAGCATACCATTTAGTACCTTTTGTTGCTCAAAGTAAGGCTTTGTGAGTGTATCATCAAGCTCAAACTTGGCTTTTTTGAGTTTCTCTGAGTAGTATGCTACATCATAGCTTTGAAGATCGCTGATACCATCTAACTCCTTGGCAAACGCTTTGAGTTCTTCAAGCTCTTTTTTGGCAGGTGGCAGGGCAGTATCTAGTAGTTGGTTTAAAAATTCTATCACTTTATCTTGTGATGGTGCATCTTTTCTTTGGAGTGAAAGCTCAGCATAGTTTTCAAATCCCAAAATCTTGGCTTTTTTATCTCTAAGAAGCAGGATTTTGTCTATGATTTTGGCATTTTGTGGGGCTCTTGTAGAGTATGCTTTGGCTAACTCTTTTCTATACTCACGGTTTACTCCATAAGTCATATATGCTAGATAGCTAGGGATTTGTAGGGTAAATCTATACACCTCTTTACCATCTATGGTAGTTTTGGCACTCTCTATATCGTTTTGTGGCATACCCTCTACATCTTTGGCATCTGCGATGATAAGCTCATACTCATTGGTAGCATCTAGTAGGTTTTGAGAAAACTCATTGGATAGTTGAGATAGCTCCATTGATATATCTTCTAACTCTTTTTTCTTCTCATCACTTAGATTGACCCCTGAGAGTTTAAACTCTTTGATGTCATTTTGTACTACTCTAAGAGCTTCATCATCTTTGCATTTTAAAGATGAGATTTTTTCAAACAGCTCTTTGTTTTGAGAGATTTCTGAGTGAAACTTAGAAAGCAGTGGCAATGATGCTTCGTACGCTTTTTGGCTCTCTTTGGAATTCATAACAGAGTTGATGTGTGAAAGTGGAGTAAAAAACAGACTCAACTCCTCATCCATATCTTGCATAGGCTTTAGTATATCATCATAATCATCGCTTGGATTTGCTATAAGTTTGTTTATCTTTTGGTGTTGTGTGTTTATAAGTTTTTCTAAATCTTTTGGAAAATTTTCTATATCTTTTATCTCAAATTTGGCAAACATTGTTATAACCTTGTAAATATTTTGTGCGATTGTATCATATAAACCCAAAAAATGCATTAGAAATTCATAAATTAGCACAAATCATTTGCATAGGAACTTTCACTAAATTTTTTGCATCACCAATAAGGTGTAGCTACAAAATTTATTAAAATCCCTATTGCAAAGCATTAGCACTACTTCATAAAAGTCTAATGCATAATTTGGGATAAATTAACAAAATTTGGATAAAATATAACAATTTATTTATTAGAGGATATTAAAATGAGAGTATTATTGATAAAAGATGTAAAAAGTTTAGGAAAAGCAGGAGAGATAAAAGAGGTCAAAGATGGATATGGTCAAAACTTCCTTATCGGTAAAGGGTTGGCAAAACTAGCTACTCCTGAAGTGGTCAAAGAGTGGGAAGAAGCACAAGCCAAAGCCAAAGCAGAGCTTGAAGCTGAACTCAAAAGATTAGAAGAAGAAAAAGCCAAACTAGAAGCTTCAACTATCAAGATAGAAAAGAAAATCGCACCAGCAGGTATCAAAGGTTCAGTTGGTAATGCAGATATAGCCAAAGCTATCCAAGAGCAGTTGGGTATAGAGGTGGACAAAAAACATATCAACCTCAAAAAAGCACTCAAAAGTGTAGGCATACACCCAGTAGATATCAAGTTAGGACACGGGATTCATGCTGAGCTTAAAGTAGAAGTAGTAGGAGTAGAGTAATGTTTCACGCTACTACGATACTAGGATACAAAGCTGATGGCAAAGCAGTTATCGGTGGAGATGGTCAAGTAACATTTGGAGATGCAGTACTTAAAGGCAATGCTACCAAGATACGAACTCTTTATGAAGGGAAAGTTTTGGCAGGTTTTGCAGGTAGTACAGCTGATGCTTTTAACCTTTTTGATATGTTTGAAGGGTTTTTGAACGAAAAAAGAGGAGATCTTTTCAAGTCAGTCATAGCATTTTCTAAAGCTTGGAGAAAAGACAAACACCTCAGACAGCTAGAGGCTATGATGATAGTGTTAAACAAAGAGCATATATTTATCCTCTCAGGTACAGGTGATGTAGTCGAGCCTGAAGATGGTAAGATAGCAGCTATAGGAAGTGGAGGTAACTATGCCATCTCAGCAGCTAGAGCATTGGACAAACACGCAAACTTAGAGCCAAAAGAGCTTGTAAAAGAGTCACTAAATATAGCAGGAAACTTGTGTATATACACAAATACAAACATAAAAATATTAGAACTATAAGCCAAGGAGTCAATTTGGAAAACTTAACACCAAAACAGATAGTAGAGTATCTTGATAAATATGTTATAGGTCAGCAAGATGCCAAAAAAACCATAGCAGTTGCACTAAGAAACCGTTATAGAAGGATGCAACTTAGTGAAGATATGCAAAGAGATGTAACTCCAAAAAACATCTTGATGATAGGAAGCACAGGGGTTGGTAAGACTGAGATAGCAAGAAGACTTGCTACTATGATGAAGTTGCCATTTATCAAAGTAGAAGCTAGTAAATATACAGAAGTAGGATTTGTAGGTAGAGATGTTGAGTCTATGATAAGAGATTTGGCTACTACTGCTTTAGCTCTCACTAGAGAAGAAGAGAACGAAAAAAACAAAGAAAAGATAGAAAACTATATCGAAAACAAAATCATAGAAAAACTTCTCCCACCACTTCCAGCAGGAGCTAGTGAAGAGAAAAAAGCTCAGTATGATGCATCATTTGCCAAGATGCAAGAGAGATTTGCCAAAGGCGAGTTGGATCATCTGATGATAAAGGTGCATATACCAAAGAGTATGGATCTGCCAGAAGATGGTTTACCACCACAGATGATACAGGTGCAAGAGAGTATAGTCAAAGTACTTGGAGCTACAAACAAAAAAGGTCCAGAGAAAGAGGTAAGTGTCAAAGAGGCTAAAAAGATACTAGCTCAAGAAGCGAGTGAAGAGTTACTAGATGAAGACAAACTCAAAGAGTTAGCCAAACAAAAAGTAGAAAAGGGTGGTATAGTCTTTTTGGATGAGATAGACAAAGTAGCAGTAAGCTCATCATCTTCAAGCAGACAAGACCCAAGCAAAGAAGGAGTACAAAGAGATTTGCTTCCTATAGTGGAAGGCTCAACTGTACATACAAAACTAGGTATGATAAAAACAGATCACATACTTTTCATAGCAGCAGGGGCATTTCATCTAAGTAAACCAAGCGATTTGATACCTGAGCTTCAGGGTAGATTTCCACTTCGTGTTGAGCTTGAAAACTTAAGTGAAGAGACTCTTTATCGTATCTTGACAGAGCCTAAAAACTCACTGCTTAAACAGTATCAGGCACTACTTAAGGTTGAAGATGTTGATTTGGTATTTGAAGAAGAGGCCTTAAAAGCTATCGCACACTATGCACTTTTGGCAAACGAAAAGACAGAAGATATAGGTGCAAGAAGACTTCATACTGTTATGGAGAAGATAGTAGAAGATATCAGCTTTGAAGCAGATGAACATCAAGGCGAAGAGATAGTTGTCAACAAAGCTCTAGTAGAAGAGAAGATAGGCAATGTTGTAGAAGATGAAGATGCTACAAGATATATACTATAATTAATGTAAGGAAATAAATGTTTAATACACAAGAAGATACCAAAGCAGGATTTGTAGCAGTAGTTGGTCGCCCAAATGCAGGTAAGTCCACACTTCTAAACTACCTAGTAGGTGAAAAACTTGCTATGGTATCCAAAAAAGCACAAGCTACAAGAAAAAGGATGAATATAATAGTAATGCATAAAAATGCACAGATTATATTTGTCGATACTCCAGGTATCCATAAAAAAGAGAGACTTCTCAATCAGTTTATGCTTGAAGAAGCACTCAAAGCTATGGGAGATAGTGATCTTATACTATTTTTGGCTCCTGTGACTGACAAGATAAGTGAGTATGAGAAGTTTTTAGAACTTAGTGAATCAAAAGGTGTAAAACACATCATCGTACTTACTAAGATAGATCACGCAAAACAAGGCGATATACTCAACAAACTAGCAGAGTATCAAAAGTATCAAGATAAGTTTGAAGCTATCATTCCGTTTTCTGTCAACAAAAATGTAGGCAAAGAGCAACTTCTTGATGAGATAGCCAAACACTTACCATCATCTCCTTGGTTGTTTGATAGTGAGATACTAACAACTGACAATATCCGTGATATATATAAAGAACTTATCCGTGAATCTATCTTTGAAAATATGAGTGATGAGATACCTTATGAGAGTGATGTTATCATAGAGAAAATATATGAAGAAGATAACATAGATAGAGTTTATGCTACTATAGTGGTAGAAAAAGATACACAAAAAGGTATGATTGTAGGTCAAAAAGGTGCTACTATCAAACGAATTGGGCAAAATGCAAGGAAAATTATGGAAAAATTTTCTTGTAAAAAAATCTACCTTGATTTACATGTGTCTGTAAAAAAGGGATGGAGTAAAAACAAGGACAGTTTAGAAGAATTTGGATACATTGTTTAAAATTGGTGGTAATTTTTCACTAATTGAGATAGTGTAAGATTCTTTTAATATTATAACATATATAATAGGATAACAAACAAGGGAAGAGAAACATGTTATCGAATAGTAAATCATCTAAATCGGTTATCAAAAACATTGTTACACTGAATGTTTATCAAGATAAGAAGTATATCTTTCAAGGAGATATGTTTCAACCTCTTGATAAATTAAGTTATAATAAATCTAATTTTATTACATCATATGTAAATAATAAAGATATTATAACAACAAGTGTTAGTATTAGTCGGAATATTCCAAATGAAGACTTAGCAGATATTATAGATATCAAAGCTTATGAAGAGTTAGGGTTAGATCAAGCAACAAATTATGTCATTTCCTCTATAGAAGTAGAAAGTGATACTGATGAGAGAAAGTTTCATATATTTGTTACTGAACCTGAAGTTCTTGATGAACTTTTTTTACCTATAAAACAAGAAACTAAGTATATAGATTTAATTATTCCAGCGCCTTTATTATATAAAGCTTTATATAGAAAAGATATATTGCAAAACAGTGGGGTTCACTGTTTTATATACTTTACTAAAAATGATGCTTTTATTACTTTTTATAGAAATGGTGAATATTTATATTCTAAATCACTTGACTTTTCTATCGAACAGATATATGATAAGTATTGTGAACTTGTTGGTGAAAAGGTTGATGAACATGAATTCTATACTGTTTTGGAATCAGAAGGTCTAAAGACATCTAAAGGTGATTATCAACAAAACTTGATGAAAATCTTTTCAGATGTTTTCATTAGTATAAATGACATTATTATCTATGCAAAAAGAGCATTTGAATTAGATAGTATAGATCATATGTTTATCGGTGCTCAGAATGGACCTATAGTAGGACTTGATGAATATAGTCAAAACTATTTGGGACTTCAAGCTACTGATTTAAACTTTAATTATGAAATCAGTACAGATGAATGGTATACAGATCAATTTCAATTCTTAATGCTTCTAAATTCATTTGATTATTTAGAAGATGAAGAAGAGGTACTGAATTTAAGTGTATATCCAAGGCCACCAGCATTTTTAAATCGTGCTAGTGGACAGTTTATTGTAGCAACTTTTGCTTCTATATCTATCGGTATTGCTTATCCTTTATATTTTCTTGTAGGTACATATGTAAATAATGCAAAAATATATGCCTTACAAATTGAAGATAAAAAGCTATCAGCAGAAGCAAATAAATATAAAAAGATTATAAAATCTAAACTAGATAAAATAGCTATACTTGATGATGAAATTAATAAGCTAAATACAGTTTATAATTCTAAAACTAAAACACTAAATGCTATTTATAATAAAAAAGTAAATTATAAACTTAAATCGATTGTACTACATAATTTTGCTAATGACTTGGAAAAATATAACTTAAAAGTTGACAATATTTATACTAAAGATAAAACTCTTTGGTTATCATTAGTAAGTAAAAATGATAGAGATATTACAGAGTTTATAAAGTATATTACAAATAAACGATATAATGAGATAAATACTCTTGATATTAAAAAAATTCAAAAAGATACAAATGCTACAACAGTATATAATGGATTGTTAAAGGTAGAGTTAAGATGAAGTTTATAGAAGATAAATTAGAAGAGTTGGATGCATATTTTGAGCCTAAAAAAGAGAGTGAAAAATGGCTCATTATATTAGGTATTGCTGGGATAATCTCTTATATCGCATATGCATACTTTTTACCATATACTGAAAGTATGTTTAAAAAGAGTGAATCTAAAAAACAGACTCTTGAAAAGAGAATAACTGATAATGAAAAATATTTAGCTAGTATTACTGTTAATGGTGATAGAGACTATAAAGTCAAGCAGTATGATAGGGAAATAAAACAAAAGAAAAAACAAATTAAAAACTTACAAAGTGATATTGCATTAGTAAATAGTAACTTAAGCAAGTTGTCTGATATGTTGTTTAATCAGAAGAATTGGTCAATTTTCTTAAATTCTATTACGCAAACTGCAGAAAAAGAAAATGTTGATATAAGTTATATCAACAATGAGTTTCTTAATAGCAATGGTAATTTTGGTCATGTTCTTGAGATAAATCTAGGTTGTAAAGGTAGTTATAAAGATATTGTTAAATTTATTAATGATATAGAACAAAATAAATTAGTTACAGATATATATGGAACAAATATATATTTAGATGATAATACATCAGAAATTGTAGCTGATATAAATATCTCAGTATGGGGGATAAATCACTAATGAAAAAGTCAATATATATAATAATGGCTTGTACTATAGTGTCTAATGCAAATTATAGTATTAAGCAAATTGAAAATATGGTTTTAAAAATACATAATAAGAGACCAGGGCTTGATGTTGCTATATTAGAAAATACATATGAGCCTTTTGTAAAGAAAGTGGTAGTCAAGGAAGATACTAAGGCATTAGAACCTTTGAAAACAGTTATTCCTAAAAGTGATAAAATTGAACTGCATGCAATTCTAGCTGATAAAGCGTTTATTAATGACAAATGGTTAAAAGTAAATGATTTTATCAATGGATATCAGTTAAAGTATATAGGTAAGAGAGGTGTTGTTTTGCAAAATGGTAATTATATTAAAAAGTTGTTGTTTCATGATAAAAAAAATAACTTAATAAAGTTAGAAGGAAGGTAATAATGAAAACTATAAAAAGTTATGTTATAAAGCATCTATTATTGATGTTTGTTTTATTGGGCGGTGTCTCATCTTTGAATGCTACAGAGTGTTCTAGCAAACTATTTAGTGTTACTATTGATAGTAAGTTGACTATTGGTGATGTAATAGATAATTTAGCAGAGACTTGTGATTTGACAGTGATTCTTAAAGATGAAGCTGCAAAAATGAGAATGAATAAAAAGTTATATTATGTAAAGCTTAAAAATAGTACTCTAAGAGGATTTTTAGACACTATATTGACAGATAATGATTTGCACTATACTTTAAGTGGTAATAAGCTGAAAATTTCTTATCTTATTACAAAAACTTTTAGAGTTCACTATATTTCAGGGCAAAGAATAGGGAAAAGTCATGCAAATGTAACTATTGCTAATTCTGCAAACTCAAATAACAGTTCAACAAGTGGTAATGGTAATTCAAGCAGTAATAATAACCTTTCAAAAACAGGTATTTCTATTGAAAGTAATGATGAGTTTGAATTTTGGAAAAATATAGAAAGCGAAATTCAGAGAATTTTAATTAGCGCAGCTGACGGATCTACTCACTTTGTTAAAAATGGTAATAGCTGGGTTGGACCTGATGGTCAAAGTTGGGAATATAATCCTCTTGCACCTATAGTAAATCCAGAAGCAGGAATGGTAACAGTAACAGGAACACAAAGACAAATAAAAAGGGTTGCTAGATACCTACATACATTATCTAAACAGTTAAAAACTCAAGTTTTGATAGATGTTAGAATCTTGTCTGTTAAATTTGATGACAGTACAACAACAGGTGTTGACTGGTCTCAACTATATAGTTTACAAAATTTGACTGTAAACACTTTAAAAATGGCTCAGAAAAATATATCATCATATGATTTTGATACATTAGAAGGTATTACTGATGTTACTTTTGCACCTGGAACACAGCCTACATCAGCAAAACTTATACAGTTAACAGGGCATACTCAAGTTTCTGAAGTTGTGAAGTTTTTGGGAACACAGGGTGATGTAAAAGCAATCTCTAGTCCTAGAGTAATGACACTAAATAACCAACCAGCACTTATAAGTGTAGGTAAAGAGTTATTCTATAAGATTAAATCAAGTAGTACAGCTTCTGGTGGTGGTGGTGCAGTAGCAGCAGAAGGTGAATATGTAGATTCTGTATTTGCTGGTATCTTGCTGGATATTACACCAGAAATTGATAATAATGGTATGATTACATTGAAAATCAATCCATCTATATCAGATACTATTAATGATGCTACAAATACAAATGGTAGTGCTAGAGATATTCCACCTGATTTGGTAAGAAGACAGATAGCTTCTGTTATAAAAGTAAAAGATGGAGATCATGCTATATTGGGTGGTCTTATTTTCTCAAGAACAGGTACAGAAGTAAATAAGGTTCCACTATTAGGAGATTTACCACTATTTGAATATGCATTTAAACATGAAGCAAAAATAGATACAGTTGAAGAGTTGGTTATTATTGTAACTCCACATATCATAAGAAACTCAAAGTCAGTATCTTTAAGAGATTTAGGATATACAAAGCTAGATGAAAAGTAGATTTGAGATTGCAAAAGATGTTTTTGTTGATTCTGTAGATTTAAGTGACTATATAGAGCTTGGGAGTTCCCAAGCTGCTTATAGAAAATTGGAATCAAGTATAGATAAACCTCTTAAAATGGTTTTGTTATTTGGTAAGCCAGGAACTGGTAAAAGTATTTTACTTAATCGCATAACAAATCAGTTAAAATATAAAAAAGAGATATATTATTTTGATACACCAGCAACTACTCAAAAAGAGTTTTTCCATAAAATTTTTAAAATACTTACAAAAAAAGAACTACCAAGTAATGCTGAAGTAAATTTTGCTGCTTTAGTTGAGTTTTGTAAGGGTTTTAGAGGGAAAAGAGAGATAGTTATACTTCTTGATGAAGCTCAAATGTATGATGCTGATTTGATGGAAAAAATAAGACTTTTATCTGATAGTAGAGCTGTTAAATTTATAGTTTCTTTGCATAAAACAGAAGATGAAGATTTGATAGCAAAAGAACATTTTCAGTCTCGTATATGGGAAGTTATAGAGTTGAAAAACGCAAATATTGAAGAGTTGTCAACATATATCCATAAAAAACTTTTGAAACAAAATTTATTTGAAGTTTCTAATGCTATCAGGGAGAAAAGTATTAAACTTATACATCAATATACAGGTGGTAACTTTAGAGAGTGTAATAAGCTTATGTATACAATTTTTGAAATATGTGAATATTATGACTTAAATGAACCACATAAATTAAACTATACAAAATTGCCAGTTAAAATAGTAGAAATGGCAGCACTAAAACTAGGATATCTAAATGCTTGATGTTGAAGAATTAGAAAAACAATGGAAGCAATATAAAAGAAACCAGAGGAAACCTTTTTATTTGGTTGGATTTGTTTTTGCTATAATAGTTTCATTAGTATTATTAGTCTTAAATAATAAGATTAAAATTAATAATTTTGATATAAATAAAACTATAAAATCTTTTTCTTTTTTTGATAAATCAAAACAACATAATAAAAATGAAAATAATATACAAATTTCGAATAAAATAAAAAGAGATTTAAACAACAAGTATCTTTTAAATGATCCTATAAAAGATATGTTCCTAATTGAGGAAACTAAAAAGAATATAAAAAACAATACAAATGTGACTCCTCTTGATGATGATGACTTGTATGTAGAAAAGGATATCTCTAAACCTATTATTAAAAAGAAAAAAGTCAGTATTATAAAAATATCTACCAATAGTGCGTATAAAGATGTAGAGAGAAGATTTAAAAGATCTCATAATATCAATGATTCAATGTTTTTAGCCAATATGTATTATAAGAGAAAAAATTATAGAAAAGCTATATATTGGGCTATGCAGACTAATAAATTGGATAAAAATATAGAGGAGAGTTGGTTGATTTTTGCAAAATCAAAAGTTAAGCTTGGTAAAAAAAATGAAGCCATTAGTGTATTGAAAGCTTATATAAAGAGATCTAACTCATATGAAGCAAGAAAATTATTAAAAAAGATTATGAATAGCTAATATAAGTTTAGTATAGTATCATTTAGAATAGAAGGAGTTTTGTAATGGTTAAGCTAATAGAAATGATGCTTAAAGAAAATTTAGTAACTAAAGAAGCAATTGCTAAATTGGTAAAGAGTAGACCTCCTAAAAAAGTTTCTTTTGCCAACTTAATAGCAGATGGTGCATTAGATACTGATACTGTTAATATGTTTTTAGTGAAAAAGATACGACAAGGTGTTATTTCTTTAAAGCATTTAGAAAAAATAGAAGGGATTGATATAACTTCTGTTATTAAATCTGTAGCAAAAGAATTAAATGTAGAGTATGTTGATTTGGATGATAAGGAAGTTGATGTAAAGCTTTTTTCTCAAGTTCCTTATAAACAACTTATAAAGTATAATGCAATACCTGTAGAAGAAACTGATTTGAATGTTTTGGTAGTCGTTGAAGATCCTCTTGATATGGAAGCTCAAGATGCTATGCAAAGACTTTTTCCAAAGAAACCTATCAAAATAGGTATAGCAAGACCAAAGCAAATACAACAACATTTACAATCTATGGAGATTAATGAAAGTGTAAAAGGTCTTATTTCTGATATTCGAAGGGATTTAAATCAATCTGATTCTTATGAAGAGAGTGAAGAGTCACCAGCAGTTTTAAAGTTGATAGATATTATACTCAAATCAGCTATTTTTATAGGTGCAAGTGATATTCATATAGAAGCTACAGAAAAAAACTGTATAGTTAGAGAAAGAGTTGATGGTATGCTTCGTCAAAGCTTTACTTTTGATAAAGATATATTCAATCCTTTAGCCTCAAGAATGAAACTTTTATCAAATCTTGATATAGCAGAAAAAAGAAAACCTCAAGATGGTAGGTTTTCTCATACAGTAAATCAAAAAGAGTATGATTTTAGGGTTTCTACACTGCCAACTATATATGGAGAGTCTATAGTCCTTCGTATATTAGATAAGTCAAAGGCCATGATTAGACTTGAAGATGCAGGTATGAGTAAGTTTTGTTATGATAGGTTTACGGCAGGTATTAAAGTACCATATGGTATCGTACTTGTAACTGGACCTACAGGTTCTGGTAAGACTACAACGCTTTATGGTGCATTAAATGCAATTAAAGATATAAAAGACAAGATTATTACAGTAGAAGATCCTGTTGAATATCAGATGAGTGGTTTGCAACAAGTTCAAGTTAAACCAGAAGTAGGTCTAACTTTTGCCTCAGCACTTAAATCAATCCTTAGACAGGATCCAGATAAGATCATGATTGGGGAAATTAGGGATCAAGAGACACTTAGAATTGCTATCCAAGCAGCTTTGACTGGTCACTTAGTACTCTCAACTTTGCATACAAATGACTCTATATCAGCAGTAACTAGGATACTTGATATGGGTATAGAAGAGTATCTTGTTAGTGGTGCATTAGTAGCAATTCAGGCTCAAAGGCTTGTTAGAAAAATATGTCCATATTGTAAGATAGAGACTTCTTTACCAGAAAATGTTTTAGATGGAGTAAGGGAATACCTTCCTGAAAATCCTATTTTTTATAAAGGTGAAGGGTGTAAAGAGTGTGGGCATAGTGGTTATAAAGGAAGGGAAATGATATCAGAAGTTTTAACTGTTAGTGAAGCTTTATCTCGAATGATTGCAAGAAATGCATCTAAGGAGGAATTAACTAAACAGGCTATTGAAGAAGGATTTATAAGTATGTTTGAAGATGGTGTGCATAAAGCATTAGAAGGAAAAACTACAATAGATGAAATTTATAGGGTGGCAAGATTATAATGAAGTACTTTAATGTAACATTGATGGACCGTGGTAAAAAAAGGGTAGAAACTTTAAAAGCTGAGAATAAAATGGAAGCTATAAAATTGGCTAAACATAAGTTTCCCAAAAATCTTATAATAAAAGCTGTTGAAACTTCAGCACCTTTAGAAGATATATTGTCTGAGTTCTTTTCTCAAACAGGAAAATCATTTAAAGGTAAAATACCTATAGGGGATAAAATATCAACTATACGGCAAATTGCTGTTATGACTGATGCAGGGCTTCCTATTAATGATACATTAGAAGATGTAGCAGATAATACTGAAAATAAACAGCTTAAAGAGATATATTCAAAAATGTGTAGTGATATCAATGCAGGTAAAAGTATGTCAGATGCATTGAAACCTTATGCTGATGAGTTTGGTCATGTTGCACTTGCTATGACAAAACTAGGAGAAAGAACAGGTAATTTGTCTGAGTCTTATCATAAGTTAGCAGATATTTTAGAAAATATTAGAGATAATACAGCCAAGTTCAAAAAAGCTATTCGTACGCCTCTTATTACATTGGCTGCAATGGCTATAGCTTTTACAATTCTAATTATGGTGGTTGTACCTAAGTTTAAAGCTATATTTGCAGAGTTTAAAACAGAATTACCAATACCTACTCAAATACTATTAAAACTTGAATGGGCATTTAGTAATTATGGTTTATATATTTTAGCAGCTATGTTCTTAGCCTTTATGACAGTTAAGTTTATGTATAAAAATAATGAAGATTTTAAATTAGCTATGGATAAGCTATTAATACATCCTAAATTTTATTTGATAAATAAAGCTATTTTTTTATCTACTATGCATAAATATAATCTAGTATTTACAGAGTTAGTAAGGTCTGGTATTCCTGTTTCTGAAGCATTAGATACAGCTGTTGGTATGGTTGATAACTTAGCCATAAAAGAACAACTATTAACTGTCAATGCTAATATTGGTCGTGGTATGAGTTTGGCTGAAGCTTTTGAGTTGACAGGTCTTTATAAAAATATGCTTTTACAAATGATAAAAGCAGGAGAATCTAGTGGGCAATTAGATTCTATGTTGAGTAAAGTGACAGATTATTATGATATGGAGTTTCAAGATCTTATAGATAATCTAGCTGCTTATGTTGAACCTATTATGCTATTTTTCATTGCAGGTCTTGTATTATTGATGGCTCTTGGTATATTTATGCCAATGTGGGATTTAGGTAAAGCTGTTAAAAACGGATAGTAATTTAAATAAATCATAGAAGTTAGCTTCTATGGTTTATTATAGAAGTTTTTTTATAACTAAAAGATTTGCATCTTTATAGTATCTCATGGAGTTTATTGGCTTGTGCCATCCAAGAGTTTAACTTTTCCCATTCTTGATTTTCAACCATTTTTTTACATTTTTTAAGTTCTTTTTGAAATGATTCTATAGCTTCTATGAGGTTTGTTTGATTTTGTCTAAAAATATCTTCCCACATAGTTGGACTAGATTTTGCTATACGACTCATATCTTTAAATCCACCACCTGCAAGGGCTATGATGCTTTCTCTTTGTTCTTGGTTCATTACAGCATTTGCTAGTGAGTAACTTA
>Ga0256843_1001092_pt1 | contig 22006 bp, 24 predicted proteins | sample AlvinellametaG_FD_191572 | JGI IMG/M metagenome (GOLD analysis project Ga0256843, IMG submission 191572) | Pompeii worm associated microbial communities from hydrothermal vent at the East Pacific Rise, Pacific Ocean - Alvinella | ecosystem: Host-associated > Annelida > Integument > Unclassified ... | reverse complement strand
CAGATTGAAAATATCCACTTTTATGAATAACTGATATTTGAAAGGTAGCTATAAATAGAAACGATTTTTTAAAAGATGATAATACTGAATTACAACAATATATTAGAATGAGATTGGGTTCTAGTGCTAAGAAGAAAAAAACAAAAACAGAAAAAAAAGAATCAAAACCAAGATGAGAAACTTATAATGAGACTTTATGATTATTTGAAGATTGAAAAAGTATTGATGAGATTGTTTCTGTTAGGTGACTTAAGAAACAAACAATAGAAAACCATATTATAACTCTTTATTCTAACTGAAAAATAAATTTATCTGATATCTTAAAATTAACTAAGTTTTCAAATTTAAAAATTATTAAAGAAGTTTTAAATAATGATTTAAAGGAGTGATATGAATGATTAAAATCTATTAAAGATAAATGTTTAGAAAAATGAAATGATGTATCTCGGTTCGAGATTTCATCAGCATTAGCAATGATAGAAAAATGAGATTTGTAAGATGCTATTAAAAACTAGTTTTGTCAAGCTAGTTTTTTTGTTGTCTATTTGAAATTATGATATTATTATATTAGTTATAATATTAAAAGTATTCAATGGATTTCTGAAGTCTTATTAAAAAATGAACTGCTAAATGAAATAATAAAAAATCTTCTACTAAAAAAGTTAAAGTAGAGGATTTGTTTGCTACTTGAAATGCTTGAGGAATAAATAATAAATCACATATAGAATCTGATTTAAATGTTTCATGAGTAATGGATAAAAAAGATGATACTGTAGTAATAGATATAGTAAATGATATTTTTCTACATGCATTAAAAGCTAAAGCTTCAGATATACATATTGAGCCAAGAGAAAAAGAATTAAATGTTAGATTTAGAGTTGATTGAAATTTTATTAATTATAAGTCTATACCTTTAAATCTAAGAGATTCTATTATTGCTAGAATAAAAATAATGGCTTATCTTAGAATTGATGAACATAGATTACCTCAAGATGGTAAAATAGCATATAAGCTTTTTTGATGAAAATCTATCGATATGAGAGTTTCGGTTATACCTACAATTTATTGAGAAAAATCAGTTATAAGATTATTAAAAAAAGAAGATAAACCACCTGAATTAAAAAGTTTAGGTATAATGCCATATAATTTAGTAAAAATTAAAAAGCATTTAAAAGATAATTATTGAATGATATTAGCTGTATGACCAACTGGTTCATGAAAATCTACAACTTTATTTTCAATATTAAGTCAATTTGATGCTTCAGAGCATAATATATCTACACTTGAAGATCCTGTAGAATATAGAATAAAATGAGTTAATCATACTCAAATAAATCCTGCAATTGACTTTACTTTTGCAAAGTGATTGAGAAGTCTTCTTAGACAAGATCCAGATATTATTATGGTATGAGAAATAAGAGATGAAGAAACAGCTAAATTAGCAGTTGAAGCTTCAATCACATGACATATAGTATTCTCAACTATTCATACGAATTCGGCAACTCATACTATTCAAAGACTTGTTAATTTATGAGTAGATCCATTACTTATTAGTTCTAGTTTAAGAATGATTATTTCACAAAGACTTGCAAGAAGATTATGTGATAATTGTAAAGTTAAATACGAAGCTAATGAAAAAATAAGAGATTATATTGTTTGAAAAGTATGAAAATATATAAAAAATAAAGAATCATTAACTTTATATAAAGCTAATATTGATGGTTGTGATAAATGTAATCATACATGATATAGTTGAAGAGTTTGATTGTATGAGGTATTAGAAATGAGTGATAAACTAGAAGCTCTTATGTTAAAAAATGCTTCGAGATTACAATTAGAAATACAAGCTATTTGAGATTGAATGGTTCCTATTAAGGAAGATTGATTATTAAAAGTAGTGCTTTGAGAAACATCTATAGAAGAAATATTATCAGTTCTCGGAACTTAAAAAAATGAATTTGTCTAGTGAAAAATAAAAAAAGTTGATAATAATTTTTGCTAAGTATAATGTATTATGATATTATTAATTAGTACTAATCAAAGATGAATACACGTTTAGAATTATTATTCGAGAAGCATAATGTTTCTGATAAAGACAGGTACGAAATAAATCAAATATTTTGATTATTACCACCAAATAAACAACAAAATATTCTTAAAAATTTTGATACAATGATTTTTAGGTTTGAACAAATACATAAAGAGGTTAATTTAGAAAGGAGAATTCTAATTTGAGACTTATTTAAAGATATAAAATCTTTTTATAATAAATACTGAAATCAAATTTGAGATTTATAAAAATAAAAATAAAAAAATGTCTGCTGAAAATTTTAAATTACATATTCCAGAAACAAAAAAAGAAAAAAGTAAAAAAAAGCTTAAACCTTTTAAACATTTGAAAGGGCAAATAGATGCTAATGCAATTGAGAATACTCCTGTTCATCTTTATGATGAAGAAAGATTACCAGAATCAAGAAATCATTTTCTTAGAATAAAAGAAAAGCATTCTTCTAATCCAGATATAGTTAAGGCTGCAGATAATATAATTAATAAGATTGAACATATTATTAATTTATGAAAAAAAGATTTTTCATGAGAAATAATGAGAGCAGCTAATGATGATAATTATTCAGAAAAATATAAATCACTAAATAATGCAGATTTTTTATGAGATAAAAATGTTGCATAAATAAAAAAGACCTTTTAGGTCTTTTTTATTTAATTTCTACCAATCAGTTTAAAGTATTAAAAATAATTTTTTTTCTTTCAATTTTATCTTTTATATCAATTTCTAAAATTTTATCTTTGATTAAATCACAATTAGCATCAGAATTTAAATTTAATTTTATATTAATTCATCTGAATTCAATTGTTCATGTGTTACTCATTTCATTATAATTAGTTTCATCTTCTCAATATTCTCAGCATTTTATAGATTCGATAATTATATTATTAGGCATTAATAGAGAGTATGAATCTAATAATGTATCAGTTTCGTCATATGCTTCCCATAAAATAGTTCAGCTATTATTTTTTGAAAAATTTATATTCCGTTTTTGAGGGATTATTAAATTTGTTCATATTCATCTTCAAGCCAGAGAATTATTTCTTACTGTTTCATATGTTGTTTTTATTTTTCATGCAAAGAGTTCTAGCTTTTGTTTATTACTTAATCTATTAAAATCTATATTAGAGATTGCAAAGGCAAGTATTCACATGATAGTTATTCACACAATTAATTCTATTAGAGTAAATGCTTTATTATTTTTAGATAAAATCATAAAATAGATTTGTAAAAAATTAAAAGTTCTTTAATATACTTACTAAGTAGTTTATCTATAAAAAATAAACTGACAACTTTATTTTCTAGTTTTTGAGTTATGAAATTTTTGTTAAAAATAGTATCTATTTTTGTATTATTATGAGTTAGTTTTTTAAATACATTTGCTATAGATGCACCAATGAATTTAAAAATTGATTCAATATCTGATAATACAGTTAATTTATCATGGGATTCTGTAGATAATGCATATATGTATTATGTATCTTATTGAAAAACTTCATGATGACCATATGATAGTCAAACAGACTTTATTGATACTACAAATATTTCTATAGATTCATTAGAATCAGGTAATACATATTATTTTGTAGTTACTGCCTTAGATGAAAATTGAGATGAAAGTATATATTCAAATGAAGTAGCAGCTGATATAAATATGACAATATTTAGTTTGGATACAGTAAATGTTATTGATAAAAATAAAATAGAATTAGTTTTTAGTGATATTCTAGATTCAACTGAATGAACTGAAAGAGAGTTTAATATTTATAATAAATCTGATGAATTAGATACATTTGATGTGGTGTCTACTTCATTGAACCCTGATGACAAACATAAATTAGAACTAACTTTAGATAGAGATATTGAAGTGTGAGTTGAATATGAGGTTGTTGTTATTGCTATTAAAAATGAATCTTTACAAAATATAGAATCTGGAATTGATAGTATTGAAACTTTTACACTCACTGAAGATTTAGCTAATTCATTTACATGAGAGATAATTGAAACTTCAACAGGAGAAGTAATTGAAACTTCAACAGGAGAAACTTTAAATGATGAAGATAATACTCAAGATTTAAATTCAGCATGAGATGAAGCTTCTATAGCTTGAGCTAATATTGAAGAAACTGATTTAGAAAATACTACACTTTGAGCAGCACAAAATAATACTTCATTACCAAAAACATGACCTGAACATATATTAATATTTGTTTTATCTATTTTGTTAGCTTGAGTATTATTTGTATTTAAGTATAAAAAAATATAAAAAAGAACTCTTATATAAGAGTTCTTTTTTATAGATTATTAATTTTTGGTATAGGTATAAATATTCAAATAATGGTTATATTTTTGATGGTTATATATTTATTATAAGTATCAGTTATTTGTTTATATAATATTAACTTTTTTCATAATTCATTACTTTTATCTATTACAGTATCTTTTATTAATAAAAATTTAGAGTCTTTATTAATTTTAGGATGTTTATTACAAACTCTAAATATAAAATTAAATTCATTGTGAATTAATTTATATGTTTTTGATTTTTCTAATAGATTATTAAAAAATAAGTTTTCTGAAAAATCTTTTTGCTTTAAAATAAGGGCTTCTTTAAAAATTTCATTATGTTTATTTAAATATGGTTTTGTACATTCATATAAAGAAGTTATTTGATTATTTTTTTCTTTAAATTTTATTAATATTATTTTTTCTAATTTATTTATTTTTTTCATTAATATGAAAATATATAATATAAAGAAAATAAATAATATTAATAATGAAATTAATATATAATAAATCATTGATTGTTTTTAAAAGTTTAAACTATAATTATATATTATCATATATTATAAAATAAATCAAAAATGATAATATTAATTTAATATTTTTTATTGACTAGTATGCTATTTTTTATATAATGCTATTGACAGATGTTACAAGAATTATATTGTAGCATTTTTTTATTACTAATTTTGATTGTATGATACAATTTGTTAAAGATTCTTTAAGAGAATTATCTCATGTAGTTTGGCCTACAAAAGAAGAAACTAGAAATTTTTTCTTAATAGTTATAGTTGTTTTAATAGTATTTGGATTATATTTATTTATAGCAGGAACATTCTTTTCTGAAGCAATGCTTTATATTAAATGATTAGTTTCATAATTAGTTAATTGAGTTCTTATAATTTATAAAAATAATTTTTAAAATAATGTTTAATAAACCTGAATGGTATGTAATACAAGTAGTTTCTTGAACTGAAGAAAATGTTAAATCATCACTTTTTCAAAGAAGAGAAAGTTTTTGATTAGAAGATTATATCTTAGATGTTTTTGTTCCTACTCATGATGTTGTTTCTGTTAGATCAGGAGGTAAAAAAGTTACAAAAAAGAAAAATATTCTTCCATGATATATCTTAGTAAAAATGAATGTTACAAATGAAAGTTGGTATATTGTTAGAAATACTCCAAATGTTACATGATTTTTATGAGCATGAAATATCCCAGTTCCAGTTTCTTGAGACGAATTAGAACAATTAAAAGGTAAAGTAGAAGAGTATTCTGAAACTTTTGAAACAAAATATAAAGTTTGAGATATGGCAACTATAATAAAAGGTCCTTTTGAATGAAATGAATGAATAATAATGGAAGTATTAGACAAGAAATGAGTTGTTAAGATGAATGTAAATTTAATGTGAAGAGATACTCCAGTTGAACTAGAATTTGCTGATATTAGAATTTAATTCTATAACATATTATTATGAGAAGAATTATTATATTTATAATATTTTTGATTGCTATATTTATTGTAAATCTAATATTCTATTTCTTGTCTAGTGATTATAGATTTTTTCTAAAAAAAATAAAAAATCCAGATGAAATAGTGTACTTAGAAGATAAAGTTTATGATGATACTTTAGATAATACGGTACTGGATGATGTAGAAATTATAAATACAGATAAAAATAATGAAAAAATATTTGAATTAAAGGAAAATGATTGAATAGTTACTTTGAAAGAAGAAGTGGTATTATGAAAAAACTATAGAGATATATTAAATTTATTTTCTATTTATAAATTGAATAAATTAGAGGTTAATTCAAATTTATTTGATATAACTGATGAATATCCAGATAATTATTTTGAATATTATTCAAAAGATTTAACAGTTTATCTTTTCCCAACAAAAAATTATGATGATTTATATAATATATTTGATGTATTAAGTAAAGAATTACCTTTTACATTAAATGAAGTAAATAATTTTTGAGATAGGTCATTTTATATAAATTTGGATAAGGATATACAGGATAGATTTGTTAGGGTAGTAATATCAAATAATGGTATAGTATTTTGATTAAAAATTAAAAAGACTGAATATAGCTTAGTTAAAGAAAAGTTAAATTCATTAAAAAATAACAATTATTAAATAACTAAATAAAAAATGACTAAAACTATTTTAGTAACAAAAGAAGGGTTAAAAAAATTACAAGATGAATTAGAATATTTAAAAAGTGTTAAGAGAGTTGAAATTGCAGCTAAATTAAAAGAAGCTATTTCATTTTGAGATCTTTCTGAAAATTCTGAATATGAGGATGCTAGAAATGAACAAGCACAAGTTGAATTAAGAATTGCTGACTTAGAAGATCAACTTAAAAATGTTGAAATAATTAAGGAAACAAAAGATAAGTCTGAGAAAGTTAGTATGGGTTCAACTATTGAAATTGAAAATGTTGATACTTGAGAAAAAGAAACTTTTAAAATTGTAGGTTCTACAGAAGCTGATATTTTAGCTAAGACTCCAACTATTTCTAATGAATCTGCTGTTTGAAAAGCTATGCTTTGAAAGAAAAAATGAGATAAAGTAAAAGTACAAGCTAAATCTGGTGCTTTTGAATACAAAATTATTTCTATAAAATAATTTTATTTTCTAATTCATTATTATGGATTTAAATATATATTATGAAAATCTAATTTTAGTACCAGCAGTAGCATTTGTAGTTACAGTTTTTCTAAAATGAATTTCAATTAAAATCAAAACAGGTAAATTAGATCTTACTTGAGCTCTTTGAAGTTGATGAATGCCTTCTGTTCATTCTTCAGTTGTTGTGTCTTTAGCTACAGCAGTTGCTATTAAACATGGTATTAATTCTGATTTATTTGCGATATCAATGGCATTTACAGTTATTATAATATATGATGCTATAAATGTTAGATTTGAAGCATGACAACATGCAATTGCAATAAATGAAAGTATTTGAGAGAAAAAATTTAAAGAATCATTATGACACTTACCAAGTGAAGCATTTGCTTGAAGTGTATTAGGTATTATTGTTGCAATGATATTGTATTATATATAAAAAAAGAAAGAATTTTAAAAATTCTTTCTTTTTTTATTCAACAGTTACACTTTTTGCAAGATTTTGAGGTTTATCAATATCTCTATTAAGATTTTTAGCTATTTCAACAGAAAATATCCAAAGAGGTATTAATGGTAAAAAAGGAGTTAATATAGGATGAGATTTAGGCATTTCTATTATATCATTATAAATATCTTTAGTAGAATCTCAAGCAGTAATTATTCATAATATAGTTCAATTTCTAGCTTGTATTTCTTTAACATTCGATATTGTTTTTTCTCTCATTATTCATTTTGGATTTATAACTACACAAGGGAAGTTTGGTCCTACTAATGCTAATGGTCAGTGCTTTAATTCTCATGTAGAATAAGCTTCAGCATGGACATAACTTAATTCTTTTAATTTTAAGCTACATTCACAAGCTGTTCAATATACTAAGTTTCTTCATAGATAGAAAAAATTAGAATATTTAGAGTATTTATCTGCAAGTGTTTTTATATATTTATGTTGTTCAAGCATTCATTCAAGTTTTTTATCAAGTTCTCATAATTTTTCAATTATATTTCTTGATTCTTGAACTTGTAAATCTCTTTTTAATCACATACCAAGAGAAATAAGTAGAAGTACTGCTAATTGACCAACTATATTTTTTGTAGATGCTACACCTATTTCTATTCATGATTTTGTATATAGTCACATGTCACACATTCTAGCTATTGTGCTTCATACAACATTTACAATTCAAAAAGTCATACATCATTTTTGTTGTACCATTTTAACTCATTCTCTAACATCGGCTGTTTCTCAGGATTGAGACATAAATATATAAAGAGTTTTTTTATTTGGAATAAAAGTTTCATATAAAAATTCACTAGAAACTCTTACTTCTGTTTTTATTCATGCTAATTCTTCTAACCAGCTTTTTCACACAACTCATGCAAAATAACTTGATCAAGAGGCAATTATTTCTATATTTTCTATATCTAATGTATTTAATTTATCAATAGTTTCATTATGAATAGTCTTTGAATCAAAATCTATTCTTCATTTTAATGCATTTCTTAAAACAGAAGGAATTTCATTTATTTCTTTTTCCGTAAAAGTTTCAAATTTTCATTTATCAGCTATTTCACAATTTTCATCAATTTTTTCATGAGTTTTATTTACTTCTTCTCATAATGAATAAACTGAATATTTTCAGTCTTTAATTACTATAGTCTCATTATCTTCTAGAGTTGTAAATTCAGTAGCTATTTTATTTAATGCATTTAGATCACTAGATAAAAATACTCACTCTTTTCATACTCAGACAACCATTGGGCTTCAAAGTTTTGCTCAAACTAATACGTTAGGATTTTCTTTGTCTATTACAGCTATAGCAAAAGCTCATACTAATTGTTTAGTTACTTTTTCAAGTGTAGATATTATATCTCAATCAAACATATCTTCTATTAGTTTTGCAACTACTTCAGTATCAGTTTCTGAATAAAAAGTATATTTTTTACTAAGTTTTTCTTTTAATGAAATATAATTTTCTATTATTCAATTATGAACAATAAAAAATCTTTCATTATTTGATATATGAGGATGAGTATTTTCTTCAGTTACTTTACCATGTGTTGCCCATCTAGTATGTGCTATTCAGTTTGTATAACTAGTAGATTTGTTTATATTTTTTTCTACTTTAGTAGCTAGGTTTGATACTTTTCAAATTGCTTTTTCTAGGAATATATCTCATGATTTACTTACTCATAAAACTCATGCACTATCATATCATCTATATTCAAGGTTTCTAAGTCATTCAACTAAAAATGGAATAGAATTTTTAGTTCAATTGTATGCAAAAATTCAACACATAAGTTTTAAATATTAATTATTATTTTGTATAATTAATATTATTATTTTTACTATTTTATGCAATAAAAAAAGAGAGTTTATGTTAAAAACTCTCTTTTAATTTTTATACTCTAATTTTAGTTATTTTTTCTGCAAATTTCATACAGTAAGAAGGAATACATTTACCTGTAATTCAAGCTAAAAGAGGAAGGAATCCCATAAAAGCTATTAATGAATCTAGGTCTAGTTCTGGTCATTCTACTATAATAGAAGAAACATAGAATAAAAATATTCAGAATGCTATTTGAATAAATCTCATATATTTCTTTTTTAAGAAACACATTTTAACAGCTCACATTATAAGTGGAATAAATCATAATCATACTAATATATACTTTAAAGTTAATATAGCACTATCAGATAATGTTTGTCAGAATAACACATTTTCTAATGCATCACCTTGATAAATTAAGTTATAATAAAATGCTCAAATAAGGATTAAACCAAATATAATTCTACCAAGTCTGATTACTGTATCAGAAGGTCTTTTTTGCATAAATGCTATAAATCACATCATAATTAATTAATGTTTAAAAATTAAATTCTTATAAATAGTATAGAAAGAAAAAAAAAAGTAAAATTAATTTTGACTTTTTTTTAGTTTATATATAATACTCGGGCTTAGGAGATAAAAAACTATATTGGGATGTCGCCAAGTGGTAAGGCAACGGACTTTGACTCCGTTATGCGTAGGTTCGAATCCTACCATCCCAACCATATCTAGAATCTAAACTTTTGGTTTAGAAATTAATTAAACAAATAAAAAAGTAGGGTTTTTATTTAAAAGAATATATTTATTTTTGCAGATTTAAATATATTTTACTAAATTTTATTTATTAAATATATAAAGCTTATGTTAGCTGTAATCGAATTAGGTTGAAACCAATTTATTGTTAGAAAAGGTGAAACTATTGATGTTAAAAAATTACAAGAAGAAGTTGGTGCTAAAATTTCTGTTGAAGCATTACTTATTACTGATGAAGAAGGTAAAGAAACTAAAGTTGGTACACCAACTGTAAAAGGTTCAAAAGTTGAATTTAAAGTTTTAGAACAATTCAAAGGTGAAAAAGTTAGAGTTTTTAAGAAAAAATCTAAAAAAAGATATACTAGAAATAAAGGGTTTAGAGCTCATTTAACTAAATTAGAAGTATTATCTGTTGCATAATAAAAATTTTGAAAATCTTATTTATCGGTTATAATATAACTTATGAAATAAGATTTTTTTTATATTTATTTTTTAAAAAATAAGTTTTGCCTAGAAAAGATAAAACGAGAGTAAATGTTAAAGCTCGTTTAAATAGACATCTTAGAATTGTTAAGGAAAATATTTGAGTTTGAGATAAAAAAGTATTATTTAATAATAGTTTTGATTATACATTGGTAATATTATTTGTATTAATAATAATGCCTATTTATCCTACTTTAGCTTCATTTATGTATAATACCTCAAGATATGATTTTTATAGAGGTGATATTGATGAATCATCTATTATAGAATCATATTATTGATGAGATGAGGAATGAGAAAGTATTAATACTCCTATTTTAGAATCTACGGATTCATTTATATCTGTAAATACTATATTAGATGATGAAAGAGATTTAGCATGAACTAATGAAATTGTTGATTATGAAGTTAAGCCTTGAGATTCTTTTTCTGTAATAGCTTATAAATTTAGAGTTTCTACAAATTCTATTTTGTGGGCTAATGATTTTACTAAGAAGCATACTTTACATCCTTGAGAAATAATTAAAATACCACCTGTTTCAGGATTAATCCATCAAGTTAAGTCATGAGATACAATTTCTTCAATTGCTAAAAAATATGATACAGCAGAGGAAAAAATTAGAAAACAAAATAATATTGCTGAATGAGAGACTTTAGTTGTTTGAGATGTATTAACTATACCTTGAGCTATTAAAAAAGTTCCGAAGCCTGTTTATAAGAAACCAAAACTAACATATACTAATTACTCTAAGAAATCATGAAGTAGTCAATATGTTAATAAAACTTGAAAATTTAAATTAACTCGGAGAAAACCATATTCATGAGTTCCATGAAATTGTACCTGGTATGTTGCTTCTTATACTGATGTTGATTGGAGATGAAATGCTAATCAATGGATAAGGAATGCAAAAGCTAAATGACATACTATTTCTCAAACTCCTAAAATATGATCTATAGTTCAGTTTACTGGTAGATGATATAATAGAAGATATGGACATGTTGGTATAGTAATGGATATTAAAGACTGATATATTATTGTAAGTGATATGAATTATAGAAGATTATACGAGGTTACTTATCGTAAGGTTAAAATATGAGATAGAACTATAGACTGATATATCTATTTAGATTAAAAAAATAAAAAAAGATTCATTTTGAATCTTTTTTTATTTTTTCATAGCATTTACTATTTTATAAACTACCTGATTTATTGGATTTAATGCTTTATGTAATTTATCTCTTAAGGCTAGATAATCGTCTTTTAATAATTCTAATAGAAAATGAGTAGTTATATTATTTTCATATTCAGTATATGCATGAAATGCTAGAGGAAATACTTTATATGTATGTTTTATTTCTGCATCTAGTTCTCATATTTTATCTTTTTGGGTTTGTACAATTTCAAGAGGAGTATAGTGTCATTTTTTAGGGTCTAATGTATTTTGTATGTTACTATTATATTCTTTTAAATATTCTAAATAACTTATATATTTACATGTTTGATATGTTACTTGTTTTAATAAAATAAGTTTTTGTATAGAATCTTTATCATTTGTTTTTGTACAATCAAAACTTCTACTCATTTCTTTAAGTTTTTCAATATTTGAATCAATTTTTCATTCAATTTTTTTTGAAATATTTACTTTGATTAAATCATTTTTTATCAATAATAATGCTTTTTTTTGAGTTGATATTAATCAGCATTTATATATTTTATTCATATTCTCTCTATGAATTTCTTTTGTTTTTTTAAATGAGTAAGTATCAGTATTTTCATTTATAATTTTATCTAAATTTTTTCTTAATTTATCTCTTTTTTCTAAATTTTTAATTACTTCTTTACCTTTTTTTATTTCTTCATTAATTTCATCACTAGTTAAATAACTCTTTGTATTTCTTATATTTTCTTCACTATATAACTGTTTTGCAGTATCTATAGAGTTCATAGACCAGTAGCTTCATAATTCTTCATTAATTTTATCTAATGGTTCTTTAGCTGGTTTAATTATTTCTTCTAATTCTTCTGAAGAGATAATTTTAGGATAGTTATCATCAAGATTAACAATGGTTGGATTATATTTATAATCATCACATATATTTTTAACTCTTTGTTTATATAATTCATATCATGATTCTGAACTATATGTTGAAGTATTGTCTTCAGCATTAGTTATTCAATATATAAATATTGAGATAAATATTGAGATAAATATTGATATTTTCATATTTTATTAGTTATTTTTAGATTTGTTTTAATTATAACAAAAATTGTATATTTTGAAATATTAAATTAATCAAAGATTTTTATAAATCAGCTTGTTTTAATTATTTCTTTATTTCATATTTTTTTATAGACAGTATATTTTCTATATTTTTCTAAATAATTTCAAGTAACATCTGATGATATTATTACTTTCGTATATCATCATAAATTTTTTACATAAAAGTATCCAATAGAGTTATCTCAAAAAGTTTCTATATCTAGTACTATTCAGCTAGAAGTTTCGTTAATATAGCTAACTGGTCATCATTCTATTATTTTAATATTAATATTGCTATCAAGCATTATTTTTCATGTATGTGTTTCTCATTTTTTTAAGGTAATAATTGCTTTATTTGTTCTTTCAAATATTAATTTTTCTCAATTATTAAGATATATATTGTGGTAATTTAAATCAATACTTCAACTATTTATTATATTTTTTATTTCATTTTGAGTATTAAATTGATTAGTAAGAAGAGAATTATTTTTTAGACTTTTGTTTATACTAGTACTAATTCATACAAAAGTAACTGTAATAATTAAGCTTAAAAATGTAGCCCATATTAATATTGATGCTCTTATGTTAGTTTTTTGCATAAAATAGGAAAATATGATAAGATTTAAGTAATTATAAGTTATAACTTTAAAAATACAAGTTATGGTTGTTCCAAAAACAAAAAAAGTATCTGAATTATTAAAGGAAGAAATTCTTGAGAAAGAAGCTAAAAAAACTTATCATTCGGATAAGTTTAAAAAAATAGAAGAAAAAGTGAAAGACTCTTTAAAAAAACAAAAAACAGATGATGCTCTTAAAGATATTACTATTTGAGCATTAGTTTTATGATGATCAGATGTACATTTCGATACATTTGAAGATTATGTAGTTGTTAGATTTAGAATAGATTGAGTTTTAGTAGATATATTTAGACTTACTCATAAAGAATATAAAACTGTTCTTGAAAGATTAAAATATGCTTCATCATTAAAATTAAATATTACAAATATTCCTCAAGATTGAAAATATGATTTAAATATTGATTGAAGAAAAATAGATGTTAGGGTATCTACTTTACCTGTTTGAAATTATGAAAATGCAGTTTGTAGAATACTTGATAATACAAATGCTATTATTGATTTTGATAAACTTTGATTTTTTTGGACAACTAAAAGAATGCTTGAAAAAGCTATATCAAAAAGAAATGGTATGATATTAGTTACTTGACCAACAGGTTCGGGTAAAACAACGACTTTGTATACTATTTTATCAAAGCTTAATACTAGAGAAAAAAAAGTTATTACACTTGAAGATCCAATTGAATATAGACTTGATTGAATTATTCAATCAGAAGTAGATGAAAAACAAGGTTTTACATTTAAAACATGATTAAGAGCTCTTTTAAGGCAAGATCCAGATATTATAATGGTATGAGAAATAAGAGATAAAGATACTCTTGAAACAGCAACTCAAGCTAGTCTAACAGGGCATTTAGTTTTATCAACTTTACATACAAAATCAGCAGCAGAAACTTTAGATAGAATTGTTAATATGTGATTAAAACCATATGTATTAGCTTCTGCTTTAGATACAATAATTGCTCAAAGATTAGTTAGAAGAATATGTCCTCATTGTAAGATAGAAAAAGAGAAATCTCAACTTGATATAAGTATAATTGCTAATATGATGAAAGAGATTTGAATGAGTAGTGTTATGACAAAGCATATAAAACTTTATGAAGGTAAATGATGTTCACAATGTAATAATAGTTGATATGCAGGTAGAATATGAATATATGAGATTATTTCTTTAAATGAAGACTTAAGAGATTTAATTAGAGAGTGAGCTACTTCAGACGAAATTATTAAAAAAGCTAGAGATTGAGATTTAATTACTATGAAAGAAGATGGTATATTAAAGGCAATAAAAGGTTATACTACTATTGAAGAAATACTTAGAGTTATTTAATAAACGGAAATTATGAAATTATTAGAACAAAAATTTAATACAGATATCCCTAATTTATATTATACTAAAGAAGAGTTAGAAGAACATGATAAGTTTATGGAAAAATTTGTTTTTCCAATGGATTCATGAAAAATAAATCAATCTAGATTAATGATGTTTATTCAAAGTTATGAAAAATTATCTGAAAATGTTAAGTTAAATTTAAAAGATGTTTATATTGAGTTTAAAACATTATATTATAAGAATAAAATAGAAAGTATTATAAATTATAGAACTTTTGATAAAGATTTAAATTATTTTAATGAATATGTTTGAGAATTAAATTTATTAATATGAAGTGAAGAGGTTAATAAATATTTAAGTAATGTAAGGCAATATTAATATTTTATTCAATAATTTTTTCAATCTGAAATAGCATAATTTATTCAAATCACTTTTCATGATTTGTTTATAAGTGGTCATCATGAAAATCAAGGTTGCAATGTATTTGAAATTTCAAGTAAGTTAGACATATTGCCTAGCTTACTTTTTTTATTTATTATTATTCATGTGTTATATATTATATTCATTTCTTCTATATCAATTCAAAAGCTTAATATTTTATCATTATTTGAATATCCTAAAGAAGTTTTAAGTGGTATATATTTTATAATATTGTTTGAATTTATTTTTAAAGTAGCTAAATCTTTTTCTTTATTTCTAGTTAAAATTTTAGAATCATATTCTTTATTGTTATATATGATTTTATAGTTTATTTTATCATTTTCAACAAGATGATTTACAGTTTGAATAGTTCATTTTTTATTTATAAAAAATCAGGCTCATATTCAAGAAGATTTAGAATTCTCAAATATTCATTTGGGATTATTTTTATAACTAATTAATTTTTGTTCAGGAATAATTATAACAATAGATTTTTTTATATTAGCTATATCTGTTTTAGGTGTTAGAAAAAATACATTGATGATATAAATTCATCAAATAAAATAAATAACCGCTAATAGATATATAATATATTTCATTTTGTTATGAATATAAAAATAATATTTACAAAAGCTATTATATAATTAATATTAATTTATTAAAATTTTATTGAGAAATATGGAAAGAAAAATTATAGAAATGCTTGAATTACAAGATTGATTAAATATAAAAACAAGTTGAGAAAACTGGAAATTATGAGTTACTAATAAATGAAAAGTAATAAATTGGAGAAGATGTATTTACATGGAGTTAGCAGAGGCTATTGATAGCGTTTCATGGAAGCATTGGAAAAATATAGAATGAGGTATTGATTATGAAAATTTTAAGGTTGAATTAATTGATATTTGGCATTTTTTAATGAGTGAATTACTTAGATTTTTTACAATAGATGAATTAGTTGTTTTAATAACTAAATATTCAGAAGTAAAATCAGATATTAAATTACCTTTAGAATGGAAAAAAGAAAATAATGCACAAATAGATGAAATACTTGAACCATATGAACATTTAATGGCATTATCTTTAATAAAAATAGATGATAAAGATTATTTAGAGAATTTAATAGAATCTTTCTTTATTTGTTTAGATTCAGCTTCTGTTTCGTTTGATGATTTATATAAATTATATATTTGAAAAAATGTATTAAATAAGTTTAGACAAGATCATGGTTATAAAGAATGAAATTATATAAAAATATGGAACTGAGAAGAAGATAATGTTGTAATGCAAAGAATAATAGAAAAAACATTATGATTTAGAGAAATTTATGATGAATTAGAAGAAGTTTATTCTAAATTAAAATAATACAATAAAAAAGAGCTTAATCAAGCTCTTTTTTATTATTTAATGATATAAGTATGTTATTATATATAAGTAAATTAGTTTATTTTATTTATTTATAATATTTTTCTATGTGAAAAGAATGTAAATTAAAAAAAGTTTTTACTAAACAATGGTCATTTATGATGGCTGGTATTGTGTTTGGTATTGCACAAATCATTTATATGGTTTGATTATGGGCTCCACATTTCAATGAAGCAATTAGTACTTGGAAAGTTAAACCAATTACAGTTACTACTGATTTAGGTAAAATGTTTAGAGGTTTAGAAGTATGAATTAATAATTTCTTTGGTTTTACTTCAGAGTTATATGGTACTTATGGTACTAGTGCTACTGGTGAAATGATTTCTAATGGTTGAGCATTTACTCCTGGTATTTGAACAGCTATTTTAGGTATGATTATTGGTTGATTTTTAGTTGTACTTTTTGAAAGACAAAACAAATTATGGGTTAAATATTCGGGTAGATTATTATTAACTTCATTTATTGGATGAATGTTTTTCTCATATGGTACTAGATTAGCTGGTGGTTGTACATTAAATCATTTATTAGGTTGAATCCCAATGATGAATGTTCATTCACTTGTTGCTGTAATGTTTATGAGTCTTTGAGGACTTACAGGTTTTTGGTTAATGACTAAATTAGATTTAGCTAAATATTTTAAACATCAAGAAGAATTAAGTTATGCAAAATCTGAATATGAAAAAGGGACAAATGATGGTGTAACTTATGATCCAAATTATAATCCTTGGAAAAATCCAATGGTATGGTTAGGTTTAACATTTTTATTAGCATTTACTTGAATTGCTATTTATGGTATGTTATTTTCACCTGAAATGTTACAACATTTAAAAGGTGGTAATATTAAAGAATTTGGTAAATCAATAGCAGATAAATGATTATCATATGTAATTATTACATTATTTGCAGGTATTATGGCTGGTTTTGCTATGGCTAAATCTGGTTTTGGTACTGAATGTGCTTTAATTTCTGTTGAAGCATCTTCTATGATTAGAGCTGATGAAAAAAAATGGAATAAATATGGTTTACCTAATGTTACTAGAACATTATTTAAAGGGTTACTTCCTTTACAATGAGTTGCTGCAATGTGGGTAATAGTATCAGTATTTGTATTAATAACTGTTTATTTCTTAGGAATGAAACATGGTTTTACAGATCCAACTAAATATAAATTTTACTTAACTGCATGAGTACCATTTGGATGATTCTTTCTTGGTTTTGGTGCTGTATTACTTATTGGTTGTGAAATTAGATCATATATGAGATTAGGTATGTTATACTTAAATACATTAATTGGTTTTATTGGTTTTGCTGTAGGTTATTTACCTTTTACTCTTTATTATAAAGAACATGTTGCTTTTTTAAATGCTACTATTGTTCCTTATCTTAAAGCAAATGAAATATTTACTGTTCCAGAATTAGTTACTTCAAATCCTACTGGTCAAGTAGTAGTTGCAGTACTTTGGACATTAATGTTAATTGGTATTTTTGCTTGGACAATTAAAGCAGGTAAAAAATATTTAGGTATGAAAAATGGTTCAGAATTTTTAACTAAAAATACTGAAGAAATTCATACTGATCATGGTGATACTATGAAATGAGAAGTTAAATATAAATAAAATAAATAATTAAAAGAAGCTCTATTAATAGAGCTTCTTTTTTTGTTATATATCTAATTATATGATAAAATAATAATAATTATATTATAAGCTATTTTATATGCATTTTGATTTAACTCATACATGGGTTTGATACCTAGTATTATTTTTATTTACTGTTTGATATTATTTTATTGCACGTGAAGAAAAATATCGTATAAATAAAGCAAAACCTGCTTTATTTATTTGAACTATTTCTTTTATTTTTATTTGAATTTATTTTGCTCTTAATTGATTAGATTCAAGTGTATTAAATCATGAAATAGAAAAACTTATTATAGAAATTTCTCAAATATTTTTCTTTTTATTAGTAGCTATGACTTATATAGAAGTTATGGTTGATAGAGGAGTATTTGATGTACTTAGAAAAAAATTAATACATAAATGATACACTTATAAAAAACTTTTTTGGGTAATATGATTAATAGCTTTTTTCTTATCACCAATAGCTGATAATCTTACAACAGCTTTAATATTATCTACTGTTGTAATAGCTATTTCAAAAGATAAAAAATTTATTGTTCCAGCAGCTATAAATATAGTAGTTGCTGCAAATGCATGATGAGCATGGAGTCCATTTTGAGATATTACAACATTAATGGCATGGACTGAATGAAAAGCAGATTTTATGAATTTTTTAACATTATTTCCAGCAGCTTTTTTATGATGGTTAACAACAGCATGATTTTTATCAATGTTTTTACCTAAAGGAAAGATTGATACAGCTCATCATAAAGATGCTCATTTGAAATTAGGATCAAAAATGGTAATTTGATTATGAATACTTACTATTATTTTATCTATTGTTAGTCATCAATTTTTACATTTACCTGCAATGTGGGGAATGATGTTTTGATTATCATTATTACAATTATTTGCATATAGATTAACAGTGAAGCATTGACATGAAAAAGCATTCAATATTTTTCATTCAATTAAAAAAACAGAGATAGATACTTTAATATTTTTCTTTTGAATATTAGCAGCTGTTTGATCATTAGATTTTATATGATACTTAAAATATATAACAAATTATTATGAACTTGTTTGAATAAATGTTTGAAATATATCTGTATGAATTTTGTCAGCTATAATTGATAATATACCAGTAATGAGTGCAGTACTTAAATCACCACTTGAAATGGATTTATCAGGTTGGTTAATGCTTACACTTACAGTTTGAATAGGTTGATCACTTATTAGTTTTGGTTCAGCAGCATGAGTATGAGTAATGGCAAGAATGAAAGGAATTTATACTTTTAATTCACATATGAAGTTTTTTCCAATTATTTTAATATGATATATTGTTTCAATAGCTGTGTTTTATGTTCAATTTTATTATTTAGGATGGTATTAAAGATAGTAAATTTATTTACTATCTTTTTTATTTACATTTAAAGTAAAATATGTATTATCCAAAAGTCATTACCAGAAAAATATGTATTTTTCTTTAATATAGGGGTATTGATTCATTATATTATAGCTGTATTATAGATATATAAGGAGGTAAAAATTACATGTAATATAATAGATTTATTTAATCGTGACAAATAAATAAATTTAAGGGATATGTGATGAAAAGAGAAAATTTAAGTGTTGCAGCTTGTGTTGAGTTACTTGAGGTTTTTGTAGATGAGGAAGATATTTATAATATAGGACTTGAACATTTAGATGATATTTTGTTATCAGATTATCTGAATAAGGAGTTTACTCTTGTTTGTAATGGATTTAATCCAAACAAATGGCAATTAAAGACTTGTGAATTGGATATAGTTATTAACGAATCATTAAGTACACAGCTTATGGTTTTAATGGTAGTTAGTAATATTGATTATATTCGACTTACTTGGGGTGGTGCAGATTTTGTTGAATTTTTCCCGATAGATGTTTTTGCTAAGATCGAAAGTTTACAGTCTGACTTTAGTATAGCAGAGATACTGCAAGAAGGAGATAAGTTAAAATCAATCTCTTCAGAAATATCTGAATTGTCGGAAGCTTTGGCTTATCAATATGATTCTGAATCTTATATAGATTTTGCATTAGAATATGAAGATACTGTTGAATTGATTGAAACTATAGAGCTTCAAGAATTGATTCTTTTAGAGTTACTTTCATTTTCTGAATGTGATTATGATTCAGTTATCATGTTATATAAAGATTTCATTCGAAATGTGTATGACTTAGAAATGGAACATCCTATGAATCCATATCTTCTAAGTTTAGGAATTATGCAATTGGAAATTGATGAGTTTACTTTCAATTATATCATTTCGGTTGATCCTTCTTTTGATAAAACTGATGCAGAAAAACTCAAGTTAGGTGATGAAATAACTCTATATTATGTTGATCCTGAGATTAACGAAGTATCTGAGTTAGATATAAAAAATCGTTTTTCAGAGATTGTTTATGATGATGATGTTTTATCATATATCGTTGATGACGATGACTTGGGTGATATTGAAAGTGTTGATTGGGAGACTGTTTTGAATTACGAGAAGTTTAAAAAAAATAAAAATTAAAATAAAATTTTACAAAAAAGGAGAGTAGTAAAATATTTATTACAACAAATAAAGGTCTGACTTACTAAGTCAGACTCTTTTTTTATTTTAGTTTATTTACTAAATCTGTAATATTATTTATTAAAATAATTTCAGATTTTTTTGTTTTAATATCTGTTTTAGGACAAAATATATATTTAAATCACATTTTTTCAGCTTCTTTTATTCTTTTTTCTAAATGAATAGGTTTTTTTACTTTTCATGTAAGAGAAATTTCTCAAATATATATAGAATCTTTAGGTAGAGGCTTATTTAATTTACTAGATATAATAGAAGCAGCTAGACTTAAATCTATTCCTGGTTCTTCTATTTTTAGTCATCTAGCAATATTTGTATAAACATCATGAGATTCTAATTTTATCATTGAATATTTTCATAAAACTGCAACTATTAAATCTAGTTTTGAACTATTTATTCATCTAGCTGACCTTTTAGGATAACCAAACTTGGTATATGTAGTAAGGCTTTCAGTTTCTATGATAATTGGTCTTGTTCATTCTATAGTTATAGAAAGACTTGAACCAATTGTAGCTTCAGTTCCATTAACGAACTCAAGTCATGGATTTTTTAGGTCTATTAATCATTTTTCTGTCATATTAAAAATACCTATTTCAGAAGTAGCTCAAAATCTGTTTTTTAAAGCTCTTAATATTCTTAAATTATCATATTTATCTCATTCAAAATATAAAACAGTATCAACCATATGTTCCAAGGTCTTTGGTCATGCAAGATTTCAGTCTTTATTAATATGTCAGATAATAAAAAGGGCAGTGTTGGTAGTTTTAGCATATGCTACTAATAATTCTGTAATATATCTTACTTGAGAAATGCTTCATGCTGTAGCAGTTATATTATTTGAATGCATTACAGAAATAGAATCTATTATAAGTATTTTACAAGGATTTGTCTTTAGAGTTTCTAATATATTTTCTATACAACTCTCTCATAATATTTTCATATTATCTCACTCTACTCAAAGTCTTGTTGCTCTTGAAGATATTTGATATGGTGTTTCTTCACCTGAAATATATACTATTTCTTTATTTGTTTTACTAGCTAATTGTAAAGTAATAGTAGATTTTCAAATACCTGGCTCTCATGAAAGTAGTACAACTCATCAAGGAACTATTCATCCTCATAGTGCATTATTTAATTCTTCTGATTTTGTGATTA
>Ga0256843_1001091_pt1 | contig 22032 bp, 21 predicted proteins | sample AlvinellametaG_FD_191572 | JGI IMG/M metagenome (GOLD analysis project Ga0256843, IMG submission 191572) | Pompeii worm associated microbial communities from hydrothermal vent at the East Pacific Rise, Pacific Ocean - Alvinella | ecosystem: Host-associated > Annelida > Integument > Unclassified ... | reverse complement strand
ACAGCTCAGATTGAAAGAAATGCTCCTTATGATGTTTTTTTAAGTGCTAATATGAAATATCCAGAGTATTTATATATACATCATAAAGCTATTACACAACCAAAAGTATATGCTAAAGGAAAACTAGTTCTTTTTGCTAGAGATGGTATTAAAAGTTTTGATGAAATATTTAATGCTAAAAAAATAGCTATAGCAAACCCACAAACAGCTCCATATGGTATGGCTACAGTAGAATATTTAAAAAAGAAAGGTATTTATAATAAACTAAAACCTAAATTTGTAATAGGAAGTAATATATCAACTACATTTAGTTATGCTATGAAAGTAACAAATTATGGATTTGTAGCTAGAAGTTTGCTTTTTAAATTTCCAAAGTTAAATAATAAAAAACATTTTATAGAATTAGAAAAAATATATTCACCTATAAAACAGGGGGTAGTTTTAATTTCAAATAAAAAAGAAGCTAAAGAGTTTTATAATTTTTTATTTTCAAAAAAAGCGAAGGAGATATTTTTAAGATATGGATATGACATCGATTGATTTAACTCCTTTTTGGGTTTCTTTTAAATTAGCTTTTTTAACTACATTAATACTTTTAATTATCTCTATTCCTATGGCTTATTTTTTATCAAATTATAAAGGTAAATTTAAAAGTGTAATTGAAAGTATAGTATCTCTTCCTATTGTATTACCACCAACTGTATTAGGTTATTATTTACTTATAGGGTTTTCTAAAATTAGTGATAATCTAGCATTTACCTTTAAAGGAATATTAATAGCTTCAATAATATATTCTTTTCCTTTTATGTTTAACCCAATACTTAGTGCTATAGAAAATTTTGATAAAAGTTTAATTGAAGCTAGTTATTCACTTAAAAAAACAAAATTTCAAACTTTAAAGTCTGTAATTTTACCAAATATAAAACCAGCTATTTTTACTGGAGTTGTTATTGCTTTTGGACACACAATAGGTGAATTTGGAGTTGTATTGATGGTAGGTGGTAGTATAGATGGTATTACAAAAGTAGCTAGTATTGCTATATATGACTATACAGAAACTCTAGATTATGGGATAGCAAATTTTTATAGTTTGGTATTACTTATTTTTAGTTTTGTAATTTTAATGGCGGTAAATATTTTAAATAGGCGAATGAATGTATATAAAAATTTATAAAAAATTAAATAATTTTAATTTGGATATTGAATTTAGCACAGATACTAAACTTCTAGCTATTATAGGAAAAAGTGGAAGTGGTAAAACTACTATTTTGAGATGTATTGCTGGGTTTGAAGAGTGTGAGGGGAGTATTAGATTTGATAAAGAGTGGATAGGATTGGAAACACAAAAAAGAGATTTTGGGATAGTATTTCAAAACTATGCTTTATTTAATAATATGAATGTATTAAAACAACTTTTATTTGCTAAAAATGATATACAAAAAGCAAAATATTTATTACAACTTATGGAGCTTGAAGGATTGCAAGATAGATATCCTTATGAGCTTAGTGGTGGTGAAAAACAAAGAGTAGCACTTGCTAGAGCACTGATGAATGAGCCAAAAGTTTTGCTTTTAGATGAACCATTTAGTGCTTTAAATTATGAATTAAAACAAAAATTATATAATGAGCTTGAAATTATAAAAAAAGAATTTGATATGCAAATTATACTTATTTCTCATGACATAGCAGAAGTACACAGATTAGCTGATGAGGTGATAGAAATAAATGAAGGAAAAATTATAAATAGATTTAAACCAGGTAAATTACCTATTGGAAAAGTGGTGGAAAAAAAAGAAAAAGAGATGATAGTGGAATGTGAAGGAAGAATTTATAGAATTATTGATTCTTAATAAATCTTATAGCTTCTAAAGCATCTTGTAATACAATATCAGAACATGCTAATAAATCATTTTTTGAGCCATATCCACTAGTTACTCCAATAGCTGTAATATTTGCTTCTTTTGCACTTATACTATCTAAGCAAGTATCACCTATCATATATGCTTTGTGGTCTTTATAATTTAGTGTTTTAAGTGCTTTTAGAATAGGTTCTGGATGTGGTTTTGGATTTTCTATATCATCTCTACCTATTAAACATTTGAAATATTTCATTACTCCAAAATGCTGCATTAATTCTTCTGAATATTTAGAAGTTTTTGTAGTTACTATACCAAGAGTAGCTATTTTACTAGCTTCTATAATAGCTTCTTTTGCAAATGGAAGCAAAGAAGTTTTTGCTTTTGAGATAGGGCGATAGTGTTTTTTATAAGCATCTACATAATCCCATTTTTTATCACTTTCAATTCCTAATTTTTCAAACATAATATCAAGTGGTAAACCTATCAATTTTTTTATTTCTTCATCATCAGGAATAGGTGTGTTAAATGTTTTATATGCTTCATGAAAACTCTCTAAAATTGCTGGAGTAGAGTCTATTAGTGTTCCATCTAAATCAAATAATATTATCATTTTTCTTCCTCTAATACAATTTGTCCAATCTCTTGATATAACTCATAATACCATTTTACAAATTCTTTAATTTTTTCATTTTTTGGAAGGTATTTATTTTCTTCTTTTGTGATGAATTTATCTAAAAATCCTTTTGGGTCTTTTTTTGGAATATAATAGTTTGTAGCTAAATCTAAATATACATCTTTATACCAAGATTTGATTAATTGATAATTTTCTTCATTATAATTTATTTCTAATTTTTCATCTTCAAAACTCAAAATTCCACTATCAAATAAAGCATTTAGATGAATAAGTCCTTCTATATAATAAGGTAATACTTCTCCAACTTCCATCCATGCAATTAGTCCTACACCTCTTTTTAGTGTATCGTTTATTATATATTCTTTTAATTTAGTATCTTCATTTTCAAAAAATGCCATAAGTCCACCTGTTGTTGCTTTGAACTCTTCTACATTTTTAAAAGCACCTGTAGCATTCATTTTGCTTTCTGTATCGCTATCTAGCCATAAAATATGTCCAAATTCATGTCCAATAGTAGTGATATCATAGATTTTATGCCAAAGTTCTGGTTTTTCAAGTAATTCATATTGTTTATGCATAAATTCTTTTCCAAATACTTCATAGCTTATTTTCATTTTTGGTTTTGCTTTTGCATCTTCTAAAATCTTATCAGCAAATGCAAATATTTTTTTCCCTTTTAAGCTAGAAGCTACCTCATCGTTTGGCACTACTTGAGCTGAAAAAAGTCCATTAAATTCAGCACCATAAAATGTAGCAGGTCTTCCTAGGTATAGTTGTGTATCATCTATTTTTTTAAGTGCAAAGTTTAGAGTAATTTCGTGATTATTTAGAGATTTATACATTTTAATAATATTTTCTTTTACTGTGCTTTTTAAGTTTGGATTTGTTACTCTAATATCAAGTTCAAGTGCTACAGCTTTTCTGAAATGATCTTCATAATATTCAAGTGGATGTCCTACTTGGATAGGAGATTTTACATCCATCCATGCGATATCTACTTCACTCCATTTTTTTACTAATTGGTGTCTATCTTTGCATAAAAGTGCATCGTTTATTTTTGATAAATAATTTATCCATTCGTTTTTATATGTATCTTCATAATTTGCTAATTTTATGATTAATTCTTGTAGTTTTGTAGTGGCTAGTTCTATATGACTTTCAAACATTTCACTATAACATTTTACTGTGTATTCATTATCTTCTTTTACTAATACACTATAGCATCTATCTGCTTCCCCTTCATGTCCTGCATCAAATAAAGCTTTTTCTCTTAGCATCTCAAAAATCTTAGCTTCATCACCATTAAATTCAGATAATAAATCTTGGTTTATTGTATTTATGATGTGGTTTGTCCAATCAATTTGCCAATCACTAAATACAACACCTACATTGTGAATACCTTTGAATAGTTCATAATAAAAAGGTGTTAGATGAGGTTTTAGATTTTCTATCAGCTCTATATGACTTTTTAGCCAAAAATCAGCTACATATTTGTATACAATTTCTTGAGAAGCGATAATTTTTTCTTTTGAGAAATTTTCTTTTTTCATCATATTCATCAAAGCATCTTCTCTTAGATTTACAAATCTTTGAGTGATTGAGTGCATAGTTTCTTTGTTTATAGGTAGATTTATTTCAGTTAATATTTTTTCAAAAAACTCTTTATATTCGCCTAAATCATTATAAAGATTATTAATTTTTTCATTTCTTTTTGTAACTATTTCGTATATTTTTTCTAAATTCATTAAATACCTTTTTTTGGTTTGATTATAACAAAATTTTTATACTATCATATAACATCCAGATACCTAAAATAAATAATACAATACTTACAATATAATGAGTATATTTTAAAAATGAATTAAAATGTTTATTTATATAAAAGGAGATAATAGCTACAAAGCTCCAACCAAGAAAAGTCGTAATTGCTATGATGATAGAGTCTTGAATTATATTATTTGAAATTGATAAAAATGAATATAGTAAAATAGAGACTTTTGGGTTTAAAATATTAGTCAAAAAACCTTCTATAAAGCCACTTTTTTTAATATTAGTATCTATTTTTTGTTGTTTAGATTTAAGATTTTTAATAGCAAGATATATTAGATATATACCACCTATAAAAGATAAAATAAATAGTATGTTTTTAGGGATTATAGATATGAAAGTTACAATAATTATCTCATAAAAAATTATTCCAAATGTGATACCCAGACCTGTGATAATACCATTTAGTTTATTTTCTAAGGAGTTTTTAAAAACTATTAAAAAATCTATTCCTGGAGTTAAAAGAAGTAATATCCAAAGAAGTGCTAATTTCATAAGTAAAAGCAAAGCACAAAAAGAGTTATTTTTGTGCTTTAAGCTCCATTTTTTGCCATAGATAAATTAAGGCAATAATAGCAAGTCCAATTGTCCAAGCGATATATTCATTTGGAATATGTAAATATTCTACTGCTAAATTTGGTACCATCATAAGTGGTACTACTGCTAAGAATAATAATCTTTGAATAATATTTGCTTTTTTAATAAACCATCCTTGAGTAGCACTACTAAATGCAACCATTCCAAGTAGAGCAGTTATAAAAATAGCGATAATTAAAAGAGGATTATGAATAAATGTAAATGTATTTGCATCATATTCATCTACTTTATCTATTAATAAAAGTTGTGTATTAAAGAAAAACATAAATGGTAAAATTGCTGTTCTCATATCGTATATAAATCCTTGAATACCAGTTTTTATAGGATTACTTTTTGCTATACCAGCTGCCGCATATGCTGCAATACCTACAGGAGGTGTGTCATCAGCTAAAATACCAAAATAAAATACAAATAAGTGAGCAGCAATTGTAGGGATTAAAAAGTCACTATCCCATGCTAAAGATATCATTACAGGTGCTGTAAGAGAAGCTACAACGATATAGTTTGCAGTAGTAGGAAGTCCCATACCAAGAATTAATGAAATTACAGCAGTTAATAATAATACGATTAAGATATTTCCATTAGCTAAAGTATCTACTACATCTAAAAGTACTTGTCCAAGTCCTGTAAGAGTAATACTACCTACTACAATACCTGCAACAGCAGTAGCAAGTGCGATTGGCACCATATTTTTAGCACCCATAACCATTCCGTGGAAAATATCTATAAAACCATTTTTGAAATGTTCAAATGAAATTTTTTCTTTATTTAGCCATGCTTTAAAAGGGTGTTGAATAATCATAATAACCATAAGCATCCAAATAGCACTAAATGCAGCACTTTGGGCTGATTGACGAAGGACTATTAAGACATACATTAAATAAGCAACAGGTATTAAGTAATGAAGACCACTTTTAAATGTTTCCCACTTTTTAGGTAGTTTATCTGGATCTTCCCCTTTTAGTCCCAGCTTTTGAGCTTCTAAGTGTATGATATAAAGTAAACCAAGATAACTAACAACAGCTGGAATGGCAGCTGAAATGATAACATCACTAAAAGATAGACCCAAAAATTCAGCTATGATAAATGCTGCTGCACCCATAACTGGAGGCATAAGCTGACCATTTGTTGAGGCAGCTACTTCTACAGCCGCTGCTTTTTCAGCTGGCATTCCAGATTTTTTCATAAGAGGAATTGTGAAAGTTCCTGTAGTTACTACATTTGCAGTACTACTACCACTTACAATACCAGTAAGCCCACTTGCAACGATACTTGCTTTTGCAGGACCTCCTGAGTATTTTCCAAGCATAGCATAAGCTAATTTAATAAAATATTCACCAGCTCCAGCCCTTTCAAGTAAACTACCAAATAAAACGAATAAAAATACAAATCCAGCACTCACTCCTAATGGAACACCAAAAATACCTTCAGTTGTAAGATACATTTGTCCTGCAAGCTTTTGTAAAGAAGCCCCTTTATGTGAAATAAGATCAGGCATATAAGGACCAAAATAATCGTAAGCTAAGAATGTAATAGCTACTATACCAAGTGCTAGACCTAATACTCTTCTACTTGCCTCTAATAATAAAATAGTACCAATAATAGCTACTACTATATCTCTCTCAAGATAATCTCCTGGACGGTTTGATATACCTACATAATCAATAGCTATATAAGCTACAGCAAGTCCAGCAATAATAGCTAAAACATAATCATACCAACGAATAGTAGATAAGTTTTTTTTACTTCTTTTAGCTGGATAGATTAGATATGCTAATACAATACCAAATGATAAGTGAATACTTCTAACTATAGTTGAATTGATAGGGTAATATGATGCATATAATTGAAATAATGACCATGAAAATGCAATAATTGCTATTAACCAATACAATTTCCCACTTTTAAAATTCCTCTGCCCTTCAAGCTCAGTTATTAACTCTTCTTCTAAATTAGGGTTAATATGAGCTTTATTGTCACGATGAGGTGTTTTCATATTGAAACTCCTTTTTTTTATTATAACTTTAATTATAACAAAAAAAGTGCTTAAATCTTATGATATAATTGATAGCTAAGTGAAATTATATGGAGTGTTGCTAGTATGATAATAGAAGAAAAATATAAAATATCTAAAGATAGTGATTTGTTGTTTGCAAAAATAGATATTTCTAATAGATTAAAAAAAGAAAAACCAGAATATGTAAATTTTTTTGTATTTGCTATTATGGAGTTAGGAACTAATCTAATAAAACATGCTAAAAAAGGGGAGATTTGGCTATTAAAAGAGGATGAGGAATTTTTATTAGCATCATTGGATGAAGCAGAAGGGATAGTAGATGTGGATTGGGCTTTACAAAAAGGAAATAGTACATATCATAATTCTTTGGGGCTAGGGTTATATCAATTATCAGTAAATAGTTTTTTTGATTTTTTAATATTTACATCAAAAAAAGAACCACATGGGACTGTGATTTTAATAAAACCTAAAAAATTAAAAAATAATCTAACTGTATTAAGTGATAATTATATAGGATTGAATGTAAGTGGGGATTTTTTTGTAAAAAAAGGGAAATATTTTATACTTGGTGATGCAAGTGGGCATGGAATGCAAGCTAATAAATCTGCGGAATTTATTAAAAAATATTTTCTTAATACTTTGTTTTCTTGTAGTTTAAGTGATATGTTTTTTAAAGATTTGCATAAAGAATTAAAAAAGCATAATTTAAGAAGTGCTGTTTTAGTAGCTGGAGAGATTGGAAAAAATAGTTTAAATGTATGTGGAGTTGGCAATATAGGTATGCTTACAAAACAACATAATATAATAAAGAAAACTAGTTTTAAAGATGGGATTATTGGAGAAGCTTTTTCATCATCTTCTAAGTATTTGTATACTTTAGAAAAAAATAGCAAGTTTTTGATGTTTAGTGATGGTATTAATGAAAAAATTATATATAATATATTTAAAAGAAGTGACGATATATATTTAGCAGTAGTGTCTGCTATTTTTTATTCAAAAAGACAGGATGATAAAATTATTTTAGCAATAAGGAGCTAAGTATGAATAAAGAGTTTAAAGAAAAGTTATTATATATAGTACAAAATGAAAATGAGGATCTAGTTCAATATTGGATAGAGCTTTTTGATGATGAACAAAAAGATGATGAATATAGATATTATGATGACTTTTTAGGTTTTTTTGAAGAGTGTTTATATAGTGATCTAAATTTACATTCTATAGAAACAGAAGCATTAAAACATTTTTTAGAAAAACTTATTGAGATAAAAGGGGAAGACTCTTTTTTCAATTTTAAAGATTCTGTATACACTTGTTATTTAAAATTTCCTATTTTAAAAAAATTAGATGAAACAGATATGTTTCATTATGAAGATATTGCGACATTAACACAGTTTTTTGAAGGGATTACATCATCAATTATAATAGAGTTATTAAGAAAAAATGATGAAGTAAGAGAAACAACGATGCAAGAACTTGAAGAAAGAGAAGCTCCTATTGCTAAAATTTGGAATAATACTATTATGGTATCAATAGTTGGTAGTTTAGATTCTAATAGAGTATTAAAAATTATTGATAAAATTTTAGACTTTTTAGATAAAAGTGACATAGAACATGTAGTAGTTGATATAGGATCAATTTATGATATGAATAGTGAAGTAGCAAGACAGATTATAAAATTAAATAATGCAATTCATTATATGGGTTCAAATGCATATCTTACAGGGATAACACCAGCAATAGCAAAAAGTCTTACACATTTAGACCTTATTTTAGGAGATATAAAAACATATTCTACTACACAAAAAGCTATGGAGGATATTATTGGAAAATAATTTTGAAGCTGTAATTACAGTAAAAGAAAAACAAATTACTATAAAATCTAAATTAAAAAAAATAGATGAAAAATTTTTTTTAGATAATATACAAAATATAGGATGTAAAAAAATAGAAATAGATAACGAAGATTATTGGATTATACAAAAAGACAATATGTATATTATAGATAAATTTCATTGTTTGAATCAAACTATAGAAGAATATGAAAAAAATGCTATTTATGATAGTTTGACAGGATGTTATAATAAAAAAGAAACAGAAGTTTTTATAAATAAGCTTTTTAATAGTTATTTAAGATATAGAAGAGATCCTTTTTCTATTTTAATGTTAGATATTGATTATTTTAAAAAAATAAATGATATATATGGACATTTAGCGGGAGATAAAGCATTAAAAGAGATGGCGAATATTGTTTTTAAACTTATTAGACAGAGTGATATTTTTGGTAGATATGGTGGAGAAGAATTTTTGATTGTTTTACCATCTACAAAAATCACAGGTGCTATGAAATTAGCGCAGAGAATAAAAGATAGTGTAGAAAATAATGTAGTTGATTTTAATAATCAAAAAATTAGATTTACAGTAAGTATAGGTGCTACATCTGTAGGTATTAATGATACATATGAATCTTTAATAGCAAGAGCTGATGAAGCTTTATATGAAGCAAAAGCAAAAGGTAGAAATAGAATAGAGTATAGGTAAAAAGCTTTAAGCAAAGAAGCTTAAAGTTTAGACTTTATTATAAAAGTCCTGCTTCTTTAAATGCTTTAACTGCACCTGGATGCATCATTTTTTTATCAAATCCTTTTAATAGATCTGCTTTTGTTAAGTTTTTATATGCAGGGTGAAGTTTTTTGAATTTTGCAAAGTTATCTAAGATAGATTTTACCATTGCATATACAGCTTGATTACTCATTTTATTACTTGTTACAAGTACTGCTTTTACACCAAATGTTTTAGTATCATGATTTACACCTTTATACATACCAGATGGAATCACACCAAATGCATAATAAGGTTTTTCTTTTACAAGTTTTTGAGCTGCAGGTCCATCGATATTGATTAAATCAATTGCTACAGAATTAGCTGCATCTTTAATATTTGCAGTTGGATGACCTACTACATAGAAATATCCAGCAATTTTATTATCTTTAAGAGCATTTGGGCATTCTGCTGCTTTTAAACCTTCTTTTATAAATTTGATATTTTTTAAACTAGGTTGAGAAAACAATAGATTTACAGTAGCTTCATTTCCACTTCCTGGATTTCCTATATTAATTCTTTTTCCTTCAACATCTTTTAGTGATTTAATACCACTATCTTTTCTTACTACAAATGTAAGAAGTTCTGGGTGAATAGACATAACTACTCTTAAACCTTTATAAGCTTTTCCTTTGAATTTTCCTGTACCATTGTATGCTTGATATACTACATCTGATTGAGCGATACCAAAATCAAGTTCACCATTTTTGATGTTATTGATATTATATACACTTCCACCAGTACTTTCTACACTACATTTAATACCAGTGTCTTTTTTTACTTTATTCATCATTCTACAGATGGCTCCCCCTGTTGGATAATATACACCAGTTACACCACCAGTACCGATTGTAATATATTGATATGCTAATGCAGAAGTTGCTAAAAGAGCAGTTCCTACTAGTCCTGAAAATAATTTTTTCATATTTTCTCCTTTGTTGAGTTTTTTGTAGTGTAACATAAAAAAGATAAAATTAGTGTCTTTTATAGGGGATGTTCATAAATATATGTGTAAAAAAGTAACATTTGTAGTTGTTTTATGTAATATTAATCTTAAGTAAGGATATTTGAATTATGTTATAATTAATTGAAACTAAAATTGGAGTCGTGTATGAAAAAAGTTTTAATACTTATTATATTTTTTTCTTTTTTATGGGGGATTGAATATACTAAAAAAGAAAAAGAGTTTTTAAAAAACAATCCTATCATATATATATCTGCTATGACATATTGGCCTGTAGATAAAGAGGGAGAATCTATTCACACTAACTATATGAGGCTTTTAAATAAATATGGTAATTTAAATTTACAACCTGTTTTTTATAAATATTGGTCTGATGGTTTTAATGATGCTAAAGAGGGGATTACTTATGGAATAATGGCACTTAGTTATTCTAAGCAAAGAACAAAATGGTTTTATTATACAAGAGTGTATAACTATAATCCATATTATTTAATTGTATCAAAAAATAGTGATATCCATTCTATAAAAGATTTAAAAAATAAAAAAGTATTTATTGCTAAAAACTCTATTTTAAGAGAAAAGCTTAAACACAATGATTTTAATATTGTATATACAAAACATGCATATAAAAAATTAGTTGATGGTGATATTGATGCTGTATTAGTATTTTATATACCTAAAACAAAATATTTGAATCAATTTAGAATTATAAAAACATTTATAGATAAAGCAGGTGAAGAGCATATAGGTATAAATAAAAAATATCCAGAGTTATATTCTATTATTACAAAAGTTATGGAAAAAATCCCTTATTCTGAAATAGAAAAAATTAGAAAGTTACCTTATGAAACTAGAATAGAAGCAAAAAAAGTATTAGAATCTAAGGTTTCTTTTAAAGATTTGATCTCTTTACAAGATATTTTAATGATTTTTGTCATTTTATTATTTTTAGGATTGATATTATACTATTTATTAATGAGGAAGTTTTTACACTTAAAAATAAAACAGTTTTTATTAACTATTTTTATATTTAATATTGCTATTTTAATATTTATTTTATATGAAATTTTAACGTTTAATTATTATTCAAATAAAATATTAGAGATTAAATCTAAAAGTTTTAATGCTTTATATCTTACGGATGAGATTGAATATAGTATTATTAATTTAGATGAATATTTCAAAAGAGCATATTATTATAAAACAAAAAATAATATTTCAAAATTATTTGTAAATAATTATATCAATGCAGATAATCTAATAGTAAATAATGTAGCATTAAAAAATCTATTAACTACAAAAAATTTTACTACTATGGAGTTATCTAGTTTAGCTTATATTCAAAAGTTGATAAAAGAGTTGTTAGAAATCCAAAAAAAGGTATTAAATCATAAATTGAATATAAGTATTTATCATCAAAAATTATTATATCTAATATATGAATTTAAAAATCTCAAAGATATGATTAAAGCAGAAAATCAAAATGAGATATCTATTATTAAGACAAAATTAAAATATCAGTTTTTATTACTTTTATTTAGTGTAGGATTTTTTATTATTGAAGCATTTTTAGTATTTATTATGATTAAAAGAAAAATTTATAATCCTATTACATATTTAATCAATGTTATAAAGGATAATAAAAGAGGTGTAAAAATAGAATATAAAGAGTTTAGATATAAAGATGAATTTGGTAAGTTAATTGATGAATTTTTTGAATTACAAAGACAATTACATAATAAAATATCAGAATTAAATTTACATAAAAAAAACTTAGAAAAAGAGATTAAAGAAGAGGTAGAAAAAAGAGTGTATCAAGAAAATATACTAATAAAAAAATCAAAAATGGCGATTATGGGAGAGATGATGGATGCAGTAGCTCATCAGTGGAAACAACCATTAAACTCTATTTCTTTAGGGATTCAGATACTAAAATTAGAAAAAGATAAAATCAGTTCAACTGAATTTAATGATATGATTACATCTATAGAGATGCAAGTAAAACATATGTTTGCTACTATTGATCAATTTAGAGGGTTTTTTAAACATACTTTAGATGAAAACAAAATATGTATGAATGAAATAATTAGTAAAGTTTTATTTTTATTAAAAGATGATCTTATGCTTAATTCTATTAAAGTTGAAACAAATATAGATAGTGATTTTTGTATAAAAGGGATTGAAAATGAATTTCAGCATTTATTAATTACTTTGATTACAAATGCAAAAGATATTTTCAAAGAAAGAGATATTAAAGATAGAAAAATTATTATTAATACAAAAGAAGACAATGAATTTTATTATTTAGAAGTTATTGATAATGGTGGTGGTGTTGATGAAAGTATAAAAGATAAAATTTTTGAATTAAATTATACAACAAGAAAAGATGGAACTGGAGTAGGATTGTATTTAGCAAGTCAGATAGCAATAAAACATAATGGGACTTTAGATGTAGAAAACACAGAAAATGGAGCTAAATTTTATTTTAAAATTAAGAAGGAGAATAAATGAAAAAATTTTTATTATTTTTACCTATGATAATATTTGCTCAGGTGATTAGATTTTCACCATTACCGACAGATACTATTGATAATTTATATACAAAATATGAACCTTTATTAAAATATTTATCAAAAAAAACTGGAGATGAATATAAATTTGTGTATTCTCCTACATATAAAGTTTTATTAGATAATTTTAAAAGTGGAAAAGTAGATTTAATTACTTTAGGTGCATTACCATATTTAAGATTAAAAGAAGAGTTTATTTATATTAAGCCAATTGTTACATTTTTAAATAAATATAAAAAACCATATTATACTTGTCAAATTATAACTAGCGATAATAATATAAATAGTTTAGATGATATTAGTATGGATACGACAGTGTTTTTAACAAATAAACTTTCAACATGTGGATATTTAATGACACAATATATGTTTAAAAAAGCAAATAAAGATTTAGAAGAGTATAATTATAAGTATGTAGGAAATCATGTGAATGTTGTATATAATGTTACATTATATAATAATGCTATAGGAGATGTGAAATCTAGTATAGCAAAAGAATATAGTCATTTTGTAAGAGTGATAGATACATCTATCCGTATTCCTGGATTTTCTTTGTTTGTAAATACACAAAAACTTTCTAAAAAGCAAATAAAGAAAATAACAGATAGTCTAAAACATTATGTAAATGTAATAATAACTCCTAAAGATTTTTATAAGCCAATTGAAAAAATCAGAGAAGAGATTAAGGTGCAATGATGAAAAGTTTATTAGCGAAATTAATGGGATTATTAATAGGTATCATTATGATAGCTGGAGTAATGATTTTTACATTTTTAAAAGAGGTAAATAAAGAAACTATTATAGAACAAAAATTTCAAGAATTAAATACAAATAAAACTATTATTCAAAATCAATTAACTTTATTATATAAAACTATTTTTTATGCATATGCAAAAGACTATAATAAATTCCAATTAATTGTAAAAAACACAAAGTTGAAGTTTATTCATGATGTGAAATTGAGTAATATTTTTAAATCAGAAGGTTTCATAGTAAAAGAAAAAAATAATATTTATTCTATATATGGAGCTAATATTCCTGAATTTTTTAAGATAAATTTATCAACTCGCTCTATTAATAGAGTGACTTTTAATAATGAGACGTACTATATTAGTTATATAAAATTTAAACCTTTTGATTTAGAAGTAGTGTTTTATGATACTAAATCTATGATAGATAAAGAGGTATTAGATACAACTTTAGAGACATTTAAAATAGCAATTATATTTATTATATTAATTTTAGTGATTATCTTTTTATTTGTTAGATCTTTGATTTTAAGACCAATTTCTGAGCTTATTAAAAGTATTTCTAAGATATCTGAAAATAGATATGAGTATATTACTCAAGATTATAGTACTACAGAATTTAATGAAGTAAAAAAATATTTTAATAAAATGATTGATGCTATTAAAAATAGGGAATTAAAAATTAGAAGATATTTAAAAGAACAAGAAAAAAGGGAACTTTATTATTATGATTTATTAAGTTCTCAAGATAATATTATTATTGTAAATGATTCACAAAAAATTGAGCATGCAAATGATGCATTTTTTAGATTTTTTGATAATAAATTTCATACTGTAAAAGAATTTTTAGAAAGTTATAATTGTATTTGTGAATTTTTTGTAAAAGAAGAAGGGTATGTATATGATTTTGATGATAAAAATTGGATAGAGTATCTATTGAATAATAAAAATAAACAACATAAAGTAAAAATTATTAAAAATAATAAAGAATATATCTTTAATATCTCAGCAAAAAAATTACAATATTCAGAAAAAGTTATTATTAGTTTAAATGATATTACATCTTTAGAAAAAGAAAGAGAAAAAGTATTAGAATTAAATGTAGTATTAGAAGATTATAGAAAAGCTATAGATGCTGGAATTATAGTTTCAAAAACAGATAAAAATGGAATTATTACATATGTTAATGATGAATTTTGTAAAATTAGTGGATACACAAGAGAAGAATTAATAGGTAAATATCATAATATAGTAAGACATCCTGATATGTCTTCAGAAGTTTATCAAGAATTATGGAGAACTATTACTGCAGGTAGAATTTGGAAAGGTGAGATTAAAAATAGAAAAAAAGATGGTAGTGAATATTTTGTAAAAGCGATTGTAGCACCACTTAAAAATAAAGATGGGGAAATTGTAGAATATATGGGATTACGAGAAGATATTACAGATTTAGTATATGCAGTCAAAAAAGCAAAAGAAGCAGAACAAGTAAAAATGCTTTTCTTATCAAACATGTCTCATGAGATTAGAACACCTTTAAATGGTATTTTAGGGTTTACAGAATTACTTTTAAAATCAGATTCTTTACCAGAAAAAGAAAAAAGATATATAACAACTATTCATTCAAGTTCACAAGCATTACTTCAAATTATAAATGATGTATTAGATATATCAAAAATAGAAAGTGGAAAATTAACTCTAGAGAAAAAAGAGTTTAGACCAATATGTGCATTTAAAGAAGCTGCTGAATTATTTAAAGCAAAAGCAAAAGAAAAAAATATAGATTATAAAATAGAGTTAGATTTTAATTTAACAGGATTAATTAAATCAGATGAATTTAGAATAAGACAAGTTATTTCAAATTTAATTGGAAATGCTATTAAATTTACACCAGAGAATGGAAAAGTTATATTTAGTGTAAAACAGGTAGAAAAAAAGGAAAAAACATCTACTTTATGTTTTTCTGTAAAAGATACAGGAATAGGTATACCAAAAGATAAACAAAAAGATATATTCCAAGAATTTACTCAAGCAGATAATTCAGTGTCAAGAAAATTTGGTGGAACAGGATTAGGACTTGCTATTAGTTATAAAATAGTAAAAGCTTTAGGTGGTACATTACAGTTAAAAAGTGAAGAAGGTAAAGGAAGTGAATTTTATTTTTGTATAGAAGTGGAAAATGTAGATCAAAAAAATAGTATTAAAAAATCTATTTTAGATTTAAAAATAGCTTTATATAAAATAGAAAATGAACATTTATCTGAATATTTAAAAAATATTGTAAATAGTGTAAAAGTAGTTGATAGTTTAGATGAAATAGTTGAGTGTAATATTATTATTTCTAGTGAATATATAGAAGAATATAAAGATAAACTGATTATTTTAGGGGAAACAGATAAAAATATTATTTCAATTCCTACAAATTTTGATACATCAGATATTTTAAATGCATTAATTCATTTTGTAGATAATAAAGAAAATCATTCAAAACACAAAGATGATGAAATACAATTAAAATTTAATCATAAAGTTTTAATTGCTGAAGATAATGTAGTAAATCAAGAGTTAATCAAAATTTTATTAGATACAAAAGGTTTACAGTATGAGATTGCAAATAATGGAAAAGAAGCAGTAGAAATGTATAAAAAAGATAAATTCGATTTAATATTTATGGATATTAATATGCCAGAAATGGATGGTATAGAAGCTACTAAAGAGATTGAAAAATATGAAAAAGAACATGATTTAGAACATGTACCAATAATTGCATTAACAGCAAATTCTATGGAAGGTGATAGAGATAAATTTTTACAAGTTATGGATGATTATTTATCAAAACCAATTATAGAAAAGGAATTGAACCATATTTTAAATAAATATTTAGCTTCTAAAATAGATATAACTGAAAACTCTTCTAAAAAAGAGATAAATATAGTATACTCAAAAGAGGAAATGGCAGAAAAGCTAGGTATTCCTATAACAATTTTTACAAAAGTATTAGATAAATTCTTAGATACTGTAGATGAATATATGAATGATTTAGAAAATGCTATAAAAAATAATGATTTATCACAAATTAAAGCACAATCTCATAAAATAAAAGGTTCTATGTTGACATTTGGTTTAGATTATATGGTAGATATTTTACAACAGATGGAAACTGATGCAGGAAATAATATAGATAGAGATTATATGCAAGATTACAAAAAAGTAAAAGAAGAATTAAAAAATTTTAAAGAAAGTATGAAGGATAAATAATGAGTTTGGATATTTTAGTAGTAGATGATACGATAGTAAATGTTCTCTTATTAGAAGAAATTTGTAAGGATGAAGGGCATAATGTAGATTCTTTTTCAGATCCTATAGAAGCCTTAGATGCTATTAAAAACAATAATTATGATTTAGCTTTTATTGATTATATGATGCCTGATTTAAATGGTATAGAATTAATTTATCAAGCAAAAAGATTAAATCCAAATTTAATATGTGTAATGATTACAGCAGATAATAGTAAAAATGTAAAATTAAAGGCATTAGAAGCTGGTGCTAGTGAATTTTTAACAAAGCCTATAGATGTATCTGAAATGATGATAAGACTTAGAAATATGGCCAAACTTATAGAAGCTGAAAAAGTATTAAGAAATTATAATGATAAATTACAACATGAAGTTGAAATAGCAATACAAAAAATGGTAAGAGGAGAATATGAAACATTAGATGTTTTATCAAATGTAGCTGAGTATAGAGATGAAGATACTCATAATCACACTAAAAGAGTTGCTTTATATTCTAAATTATTAGCTAAAGAAGCTGGATTAGATGAACAAACACAAGATTTAATATATTATGCTTCTCCTTTACATGATATAGGAAAAATAGGTATTCCAGATGCTATTTTATTAAAACCAGGTAAATTAAATGAAGCTGAATTTAGTGTGATGAGAACACATGCAAAAATAGGTTTTGATATGTTAGATGGCTTTGAAAACAAATATTTAAAAGCTGGGGCTATTATTGCACTTACTCATCATGAAAAATATGATGGTAGTGGATATCCAAATGGTCTAAAAGGTGATGAAATAGATATTATGGGTCAAATTGTTGCTATTACAGATGTTTTTGATGCTTTAACATCTAGAAGACCATATAAAGATGCATGGCCAGTAGAAGAAGCTTTTGCTTTATTAAAAGAGGAAGCAGGTAAACATTTTTCTCCTAAATTAGTAGAAATATTTTTAAATAATAAAGAAGAAATATTATCTATTAAGGAGCAATATAAGGACTAAGTAATGTTCCATACAATTTCAATTTATTTAATTTTTAAATTTTTAATGGTTATAGGATTTGGTTTTTTAACTGGATTAGAACTTAGAGAATACATGTCTTTAAAAAAACATCCTATAACTTTAGGAACTACTAGGACTTATACTTTTATCTCCTTTTTAGGTTTTGTTTTAAATCTTATCTCTTTTTATCTCTTTATAACAGGTTTTGTAATCTTAGGTATGTTTTTTATGATTTTTTATATTTATAAAGTTAATTATAAAAAATTAGGAATTTTACAAATTTTAATAGCATTTATTACATATAGTTTTGGTGCTTTAGTAAATATTTCTATTTTTTTAATCCCTTTATTTTATGTAGCTATTGTATTTATTATCTCTTCTAAGCCTAAAATAGCCAAATTAATGCAAAAAATAGATAATGAAGAATTAATAATTTTTGCTAAATTTTTAATTTTATCTGTAATTATTTTACCTATTTTACCAAGAGACAATGTAATTCCTTATGTATCTATTTCACCATTTAAGATTTGGATAGCGGTTGTTGTGGTTAGTACAATTAGTTATATTAGTTATATTTTGCAAAAATATTTTTTATCATCTTCAGGTATAGTAGTTACAGCTATATTAGGTGGAGTTTATTCATCTACAGCTACTACAGTGGTCTTAGCAAAAAAACATATATCTAATCTTATCGAAGGTAGTATAGTACTTGCTACAGGAATTATGTATATAAGGTTATTGGTAATTATAGCTATTTTTAATATCTCTCTTGCAAAAAGTTTGTTATTGCCATTTGTAAGTTTATTTTTAGCAAGTATTGTAATATTTTATATGTTAAGAGGTAAAGATGATAATATGGATACTACTTTTAATTCAAATCCTTTAGAAATAGAAGTTGCTTTTATATTTGCTGGATTATTTATTATTATGGCTTTAGTTACTGAATATGTAACATCTCATTTTGGTAATATAGGATTACAAATGTTATCAGGAATAGTAGGGTTTACAGATATAGACCCTTTTATTTTATCACTTGTACAGGGTAAATATAATGTTACAAATAGTGATTTAATTCAAGCTATTTTAATAGCAGTAGCAAGTAATAATATTTTAAAAGCAATATATACAGGAATATTTTCTAAGTGGAAAATGAAAAAAGCATTTTGGAATTTGATTTTATTAGCTTTTTGTACTTTAGCTTGGGCGGGGTTTTTAAGCTAAGCTTATTTATTTCCCCATCCATGCATTCTTTTTGCAGTTATATGTTTGTCAGTTTCATTTATTGCTACAAAATTTATATCTTCTAATGTTTGTATTAGTGAATAATCATAAATTTCAGGTAAAGTTATAAGCCATCCTTGATGATGAATAGAATTATATATTTTTGTATAATCTACATCTTTTAAACCATTAATTACTCTATGATAAATTCTAGGATTTCTTGGATAATCTTTAAAGTCTTCTATAAATTCTACATCTATCCATTCAGAATCTGTATGATTTTTAATATAGTTATATACTTCTTTATTACCTATTATTGCAATATTTGAATATAAGCCTTCTTCTAATAAAAGTAAATCATATGCTAGCATAGCTATATAACTCCCTAAATAAAAATGCACTTACTATCTCTTCTATATCCATATTAGGTGCTGGAGTTAATAACGGCTCAGCTCCCATATTTAAAAAATCAAATACATATTCTTCTTTTGGAGTTATATAAAAATCAACTTCTCCAACTAAACTATCTCTGCTATCAAATTCATCTATAGAATCGATTTTACCATCTGTTAAATTTACTCTTACAAATCTATCAGCTTCATTAGATGGAGAGATAATATCTCCTTTTAAAGGGATACCTAATCTCATCTTTCTATTTCTCCTCTATATGCAGCGATTCCATAAGTTAAATTTCCAATATGAGGAAATTCTGGTTGTTGAGCTAAGATTCTTTGAACATAAGCACTTCTACTTCCTACATGACAATATAAAATCCATGGCTCATCTTTATATGGCATAACTTTTTCAAGTTCTGCATAGAAATTACTTGTAGGAACTAAAAAGTCTGCTCCTTTGATTCTTCCCATTTGCCACTCAAATGGTTCTCTTACATCAAGAAGTTTAAATTTAATCATTCCTTTTTCTCTTGCTTTTAGTAATAGCTCAAGTTCTTCACCACTTAGTTGTGATTTAGCTAAAATTTCTTCTACTTGTGCTTTTGAAAAACCTTCTACTTCTTCATTTGTTACTTCGTGATGATTTTCACTTTCAAGTTGTTTTTTTGCATATTCTTCTGTACAGAAAATCCCACAATGACATACACCATCCTCAGGAATCTCTTTTTCAATAGCAGGTTTACAAGGACAGATTCTGTCATCTTTATTAAATTGTGGTACAAAACAAGGACAATATCTTTTACCATGTAAAAGTTTGTTATTTGTAAGACCTTTTATAATTCTCTCAACAACGGCTTCATCAGGGTTGAACTTCCAGTTAAATTGGTTTACTACTTTATTGGCAAACTCTTCAGTTTTTATTAGTTCATCTTGAAATTCTTTAGAATTAATGTCAATTGTCATGCATTTTCCTTTTTAACAAAAATTCCACAATGACACATACCTTTATTTGGTACTTCATCGTTAATAGCAGGTTTACAAGGACAGATTCTATCATCAGCACTTTTAAATTTACCATCAACTTCTTCTACCATAAAACAAGGGCAAAATCTTTTACCATAAAGGATTTTATTTCTTGTAAGACCCATTACTACAGTATCTACAATCTCTTTATCTTCATTAAAAGCCCATCCTTGAGATTCTACTACTTTTTGTACAAATTTTAATGTTTTTTCATTTTCAGTTTTAAATTCTTCACTATTCATATCTAGTGGTTTTAACATAATGAATTCCTTTTTTTATTTTATAATAACATAAATTTCTAAATAAGACAAGATTTGTCTTAAAATATAAATCCTATACCAGCATATCCTACTGATAAGTAAGTATGATTAAAACCAATTGCTTTATATCCTATAAAAGCTTTTGCATTATCTATTGGTCTTATACCAATTTCAAATTTTCCTTTTAATTCTCTATCTGCATCATCAAAGCTTAAAATATCTGGTGCATATGCTATTTCAGCTTTAGCAAATAAAGGGTATTGATAATTTCCAATATTATTATTAAATATACTTACACCAATAGGAATAGCACTATTATCTGTTGTATGGTCAAAATCTATAAAAATAGAAATTTGAGAATTAAAATTATCAATAGGAGTTTGTCCTACAGCTGCGATACCTACTGAATAATAATTGTCTTTATTTGTATGGTCATTGTATAAATAAGTTCCTCTTACTTGAAAATTTTCATTTTGAGGAATATCTAAATTAATATTTCCTGCTAATGTTTTATTTGATACTTCTAAATTTAAATCACCTGCTAATAAAGCACTTCCTATCATTAATGGTAATACTAATTTTTTTATCATTTTTTATCCTTTTATGTTTAATAAAGTTCCAAGCATTTCATCTTCTGTAGTTATTACAGGAATTTGTGCTTCGAACCCATTTTCTATTGTTATTTGATTTGTAATCTCTTTTGCTATATCGGTAGATTTAGATGTATCAATAGATGATACATTTAAATTATTATTTATTCTACCCTCTTTAGCTGTGAAATTGTTATTATTGATATTAGCAATGTTATTTGCATTTATATCCATCAAAATTTGATGACTTTGCATTGCATTTGCATTAATTCTCATAATATATCCTTTTAGGAATGTAATTTTACTAAATTATTTCTTCTTTTTAGGTCTAAATGCTATATCACTTTCAATAAAATCTCCACCTATTAAATCTATTGCATAAGGAATAGCAGGAAATACTGCTTCAAGATTTTCTCTAATTGCTTTTGGACTTCCTGGAAGA
>Ga0256843_1001090_pt1 | contig 22037 bp, 31 predicted proteins | sample AlvinellametaG_FD_191572 | JGI IMG/M metagenome (GOLD analysis project Ga0256843, IMG submission 191572) | Pompeii worm associated microbial communities from hydrothermal vent at the East Pacific Rise, Pacific Ocean - Alvinella | ecosystem: Host-associated > Annelida > Integument > Unclassified ... | reverse complement strand
GTTCTTACGAACATCCTGCTGGGATTTTTCCATTCATGATTCCGATTAAGAAATCTTTTAAATCTTGTAATTTCCCTTTTTTAACAATTTTTGCAACACCAGCTGCTGCTTTGTCTTGACCTTTTGCTTTAAGAGCATCGATTAATGGTTTTGCATTATTAGCAAATAATTTTTCAAGATCAGCTGCTGTTTTAACACCTAATACTGATAACATTTGAGTTGATTTTAATTTAGATTTTTTCTTAATTAACTTGTTATAGTATTTAAAACCTTTGTTATAATCAGCCATAGCTGAAGTCATACTTAGTCCTGCAATAATTGCACCTGCCGCGATTAATTTTAATAATCTCATGTCATTCTCCTTAAATTTTTTTTGTAGAGTTATTATACTACTATTTTTTAGAATTGTGATGAAAATGAATGGAAAATGAATATTTATTCGTGTAAATTTGTAAACATTATTACAAATTGTGACAAAAATATAGTAAAAATTTGGATTATGATATAATTTTAATAAAAAAAGGCTATAAAAAATGGAAAAAGCATATAAACTTTTAGCAAAACAAGAACATATTTCTGCAAATGAAGCTAAAAGATTAATCGATAGTGGAAAAGTTTTCGCTTATGATAAAAAAATAAAAATAGCACGTGCTATGATGAAAGAAAATACAAAATTTAAAATAATGCATACTAAAAAACCACAAAAAATATTTGAAGATGATAATATTATAGTAATAAACAAACCTCCATATATTACAAGTGAGGAAATTGAAAAAATATATAAAACTCCACTTCTTCATAGATTAGATAAAGACACTAGTGGTATTTTAGTTTTAGTAAAAAACAAAGATTTTCAAAAAAAAGCAATTAATGAATTTAAAAATAAAAATGTATATAAGGAATATTTAGCATGGGTTAGTGGAATTGTAAGTGAACCTATAACTATAGATATGCCTTTAAAAGTAATAAAAACAAAAAGTGGTGCTTATTCTAAAATAGATAAATATGGTGAAGAGGCTATTACTGAGATTGAACCAGTCAAAGCATTCAGATCTAAAAGTGAAGTAAAAGCAGTAATTCATACAGGAAGAACTCATCAAATAAGAGCTCATTTAAGCTATATAAACCATCCAATACTAGGTGATGAAAAATATGGTGGAAAACCTGCAAAAAGAGTAATGCTTCACCATTATAAATTTAAAATATTTGATTATGAATTTATTGCAGATGTGCCAAAAGATTTTACTATTATGGAAGAATACAACGACTAATACTAAACTATATTAATATGAAATGATTTGTTATAATTTCACAAAATTATTTTAATTTAATATTAAAAAACAAAAAATCTATAAATTATTAGGGAGAAATTTAATGTTTGAAAATATATCAAGTTCACTAAAAGGTGTATTTAATAAATTAAGATTTAAAGATGATGAAAAAGCTTTAAAAAAAGCTTTGGATGAACTTAAAAAATTATTATTAAAAAGTGATGTACATTTTAAAGTAGTAAAAGAATTATTACAAAAAGTAGAAAAAGACACAAAAGAAAAAGGAATTGGTAAGGGTACATTCATGAAAGCCCTTGAAGACAACCTTACTGAAGTTTTAACTGCACCAGGTAATTATGGATTCGTATTTTCTTCAAAACCACCTACAGTTGTTTTAATGGCTGGTCTTCAAGGTAGTGGTAAAACTACAACTACTGCAAAATTAGCTAATTATTTAAAACAAATGAAAAAGAAAAAAGTTTTAATGGTAGCAGCTGACCTTCAAAGACTAGCAGCAGTTGAACAACTTAAACAATTAGCTGAGGCAAATGAACTTGACTTGTATTATGAAGATGATAGTAAAAATCCAGTTGAAATTGCTAAAAATGGTGTCGAATATGCAAAAGAAAAAATGTATGATGTTGTTTTAGTCGATACAGCTGGTCGTTTAGCTATCGATGAAGAACTTATGAATGAATTAAAACAAGTAAAAGAAAGTATAAATCCAGATGAAGTATTTTATGTAGCAGATTCACTTACAGGTCAAGATGCACTAAGAACTGCTCAAAAATTTAATGAAGAGCTTGAAATAACTGGTGTAATTCTTACAAAATTTGATGGTGATTCTAAAGGTGGGGTAGCATTAAGTATAGCTCATCAAGTAAAAAAACCTCTTAGATTTATAGGTACAGGTGAAAAAATACCTGATTTAGAAGTATTTATGCCTGAAAGAATTACATCTAGAATCATGGGTGCTGGAGATATTGAGTCTTTAGTAGAAAAAACAAATGCTGTAATAGATGAAAAAGAAGCAAAAAAATTAAATAAAAAAATTAAAAAAGGTCAATTTAATTTTGAAGACTTTTTAGCTCAACTTGAAACTATGAAAAAAATGGGTAGTATGAAAAGTTTACTTTCTATGATTCCTGGAATGAATCAATTTGGAAAAGCTTTAAAAGAAATGGATTTAGAAAATTCTGGTGAAATTAAAAAAATTAAAGCCATGATTGCTTCTATGACACCAAAAGAAAGAAAAAATCCAGATTTATTAAAAGTAAATAGTAGAAAAAGAAGAATTGCAAATGGTGCAGGTTTAAGTGCTCAAGAAGTAAACAAGATATTAAAACAATTCCAAATGGCTGCAAAAATGGCAAAAAAATTCGCAAATAAAAAAGGAATGCCTAATATGAATGATTTAATGAAACAGATGGGAAATATGAAATTTCCAAAATAAAATAAGTCAATTTTAGCTTTTTAGCTTTACTATTGACTTATTTTAATTAAAATTGTAAAATTTCACACTAAATTTTGTAAATATAAAAAAAAGGATACAAATGACAACAATTAGATTAACAAGAATGGGTAGAAAAAAAAGACCTTTTTATAGAATCGTAGTAACTGATAGTAGAAAAAGAAGAGATAGTGGTTGGATTGAATCAATCGGATACTATAACCCAATGACTGAACCTGCTACACTTAAATTAGATGAAGAAAGATTAAACTACTGGCTAAGTGTTGGTGCTCAAATGAGTGAAAAAGTTAAAAAACTTGCAGGTAAATAATGGTTAAATTTGTTGAGAAGTATATAAAACTTCTTGCATTTCATCCAGAGGATGTTGTTGTAAAAACTGGTACTCAAACAGAAGATTTTATAGAGATACTGGTATATGCTAATAAAATCGATACGGGTAGAATTATTGGTAAAAATGGAACAATGATTAAAGCTATAAAAACACTAATTAGTGGATGTAAAGCTAAAAATAAAATAAATTATAAAATTTCAGTAAATATAAATGAAAAATAAAATATCTATCGCAAAAATCGGAAAAGCTCATGGAGTTAAAGGGTGGGTAAAATTACACCTTTTGACTGACTTCCCAGAGCAATTCAAAGCAGGAAAAACTTTTGAAGCTGACAAAATAACCTTAACAATAGAAAATATTAATCGTAAAAACAATACTATAAAATTTGTAGGCTTTAATACTCCAGAAGAAGCAAAAAAACTTACAAATAGACTAATCTATTCTGATGAAGAAAACTCAAAAGAAGATATTAAACTAAAAAAAGATGAATGGTTTTGGTTTGATATAATTGGTTGTGATGTAATTGAAAATGAGAAAAATCTAGGAGTTGTTGAAGATATAAATAGAATTAATGATATAGATTATATCGTAGTAAATATAAATCCTGAGTTAGGATATAAACAAAAAAGATTTTTATTTGATTTCAAAAGACATATAGTAGATGTTGATATTGATAATAAAAAGATATATGTAAAAGATACTATTCCTATTTTAGAAGCGAGCTAATGAAATTTATCTTCGTAACCCTATTTCCAAATCTTATAAAACCTTATTTTGAAGATTCTATTATGAAAAGAGCTATTGAGAATAATCTTTTTCAAATAGAATTTATAAATTTTCGCCAATATAGTACAGATAAACATAAAAAAGTAGACGATACACCATTTGGTGGTGGTGCTGGTATGGTTTTAAGTTGTGATCCATTATATAATTGTCTAACTGAATTAAAAAACAAATATCCAAATTCAAAAACTATTTTTGTAACACCTGTTGCTAAAACATTTAATCAAAAAGATGCCAAAAGATTAAGTAAAGAAGAAATAATAATTTTTGTAAATGGTAGATATGAAGGTTTTGATGAACGATTAATAGAAGAATTTGCAGATGAAGTATTAGCTATTGGAGATTATATTCTAAGTGGTGGAGAATTAGCTAGTACTGTAATGGTAGATGCTATTGCTAGAAATATAGATGGTGTTTTAGGTAATACTGAAAGTTTAGAAATTGAAAGTTTTGAAAATGAACTTTTAGAATCTCCAACATTCACAAAACCAAAAAATTATACAAAAATTAAAAATTCCAATGTAGTTTCAGAATTTTTTAAGGGAAATCATAGTATAATAGCGACCCTAAAAGAAAATTTAGCAAAAGCTAAAACAAAATATCATAGACCTGATATTTATAAAAAATACCAAGTAAGGAAAAAATATGAGAAATAGATATATTGAAGCTTTCGAAGCCTCTCAAATAGCTAACAAAGAAATTCCTCAATTCAAAGCTGGTGATACAGTAAGAGTAGGAGTTGAAATCGTAGAAGGTAACAAAAAAAGAATTCAAAATTTTGAAGGTGTTTGTATCGCAATCAGAGGTACAGGTACAGGAAAAACTTTTACAGTAAGAAAAATCGGTGCTAATAATATTGGTATTGAAAGAATTTTCCCTCTTTATAGTGAATCTATTAAAAATATTGATGTAGTAAGAAGAGGTAAAGTAAGAAGAGCTAAACTTTACTACTTAAGAAGTAGAAAAGGTAAAGCTGCTAGAATTAAAGAACTTAGAAAATAAGTTCTTTTCCCCTTTTTTTTATTCTCCACATTTAAATTTTAACTTTTTAATTTTTCTTCCGATATACATTATATATAATCTATTCATACATAAAAAGGACTTTACAATGGATTTATTCGCAAATGTAGGAAATACTCAAAAATCAATGGACTATTCTCAAGTAAAACAAACAGATAATATTCCAACAAGAAAATTAGAAGAAACTGCAAATACTCAAAAAGACAAACAAGATGAAGAAGTAAAAAAACATCAAAAAGAATTAACAAAAGAACAATTACAAGATTTAACTCAACAACTTAATAAAGAAATGGCCCCATTAAATCCTGATATTAAATTTTCATTTAACGATAAAATTAATGAATTAGTAGTTAATGTAGTTGATAAAAATACCGATAAAGTAATTAGAAAGATACCATCAGAAGAAGCACTAAAAATTATGGAAAAAATGAGAGAATTAGTAGGTGCATTATTTGATGATAAAGGATAAAAAATGGCTGATACAGGAGCATTAAGTAGTTTAGGGATTGGAAGTGGTGTTTTAACTTATGATGTTATTGATAAGTTAAAAAAAGCAGATGAATCTGCTATGATAGACCCTTTTAAAACTAGACTTACAAATACACAAAATAAAGAAAAATCATTAAATGATTTAATTACACAAATTTCATTATTTAAATCAAGTTTTTCTGATTTTAAAGATGGTACTATTTTTCAAAAAAGATTAACAGATATTAGTGGTAGTAGTGTAACTGCTCAAGTAAATGATGGGGTGGCAGTACAAGATATCACAATGGATGTAACACAACTAGCACAAAATGATATATATCAATCAAAAGGTTATGATAGTGAAGATAGTGTTATAAATAACACAGGTTCTACTCAAACTATCACTATTGGATATGGAGATAATACACAAGAAATAAGTATAGAAAGTGGAGCTACATTATCTGATTTAAGAGATGCTATTAATAATACTGATATTGGTATAACAGCATCTATTATCAATACAGGAAGTGATGAAAATCCATATAAATTAATCCTAAAAGGAAATGAAACAGGAAAAGATAATATTATTAAACTGGATTTTGGTAATATTGATGATTTAGGATTTAATGATACTGTATATGAATCAAAAGAATATAGTGCCGATACTGATAAAGTAAATGAGAGTGGAGCCACTCAATCATTTAAAATTTCAGTGAATGGTACTGATTATTCTATGGATTTAGCAGATGGTGCTACTGTAAGTGATATGGTAGATGCTATAAATAATGGAGAATTAAAAGATAGTAACGGTAACTCTTTAGCAGGAGTAAGTGCTACATTTGAAGATGGGCATATTAAAATCCATCTAGCTGATGTAGGTGATATATCTATAGATGATACAAATCTAACAACAGCTATAAATGATAATACAGATTTTACAAATGACAACAGAGTACAAACTGCACAAAATAGTGAATTTAAATATAATGGTGTAGATATAGAAAGAGATAGTAATAAAATAGATGATTTAGTAATTGGTCTTACTATGAATCTTACTTCTACAGGAACATCTACTATTAGTATAAAACAAGACACAGATACTATTGATAAAGAGATGCAAGATTTTGTCAGTGGTTATAATTCACTTGTATCAAAAATACAAGATTTAACAAAATATGATAAAGAAAATAAGATAACTGGAGTATTTCAAAATGAAAGTGTTATTAAAAATATTACTCGTGATATGAGTAATATGTTATTTAATAGTTTTGTTACAGATACAGCTACAAGAACAGATAAAAATGGTAGTAGCTATACTGAAACTATTAATTTAAATACTAGTGATTTTGGCTTTAGTATAAACAAAACTGGTTTTTTAGATTTTGATTCATCAAAATTTGATGATATGCTAAAAAATAGTCCAGAAAAAACAGAAAAATTCTTTAGTGACGATGATAATGGAGCATTTACAAAAATTTTAGATTATATTGATTCTTTAACAAAAGGAAGTAATTCTACATTAGAATTATTAAATCAACAATATAAAAATGAAGAAAAATCTTATCAAAATACAATAGATTCAAATCAAAAAAGAATAGATGCAAAATACCAAACAATGGCAATGCAATTTGCAAGTTATGATGAAATGATAAATAGCTATAATGTTCAAGCACAAACAATTCAACAATCAATAGATGCTATGATAGCAGCTAAAAAATAAAGGATAATATAATGTATGCACAAGCAATAAACAGCTATAACCAAAATAATATAAATATAGAAACACCTGAAAAACTAATAGAAATGTTATATGAAGGTGCTCTAAAATTTACATCTTTTGCTAAAAAAGCAATTGAAAAAAATGATGTAGAAAAAAAAGTATATTGGATAAATAGAAGTATTAATATTTTCACAGAACTATTAATTTCATTAGATATAGAAAAAGGTGGAGATATTGCATTATATTTAACAGGGCTATACGAACAACAAATTAAATTTTTAATGGAAGCAAATATAGAAAACAGCACTGAAAAATTAGATATAGTTATAAATGTATTAAAAGGATTATTAGAAGCATGGAAAGAAGAAACACAAAAGAATGGATAACATCTCTTAAAATCGCTCTTATTAATAATGATTTAAAAAAATTAGAAGAATACTCTAAAAGAGAGATTCCTCACTTTTCTTCTACTTCTGAAGCAAAAGAAGCTTTAAACTTAGTAACTCAAGCTACAGAAATTTTAAATACTAAAAAAAATGAAATTGGAAAAATATTACAAGAATTAAAACAAGCTAAAAAATTTATACAATCATCATCTCAAAGTAATATATTTAATATAGAAGCATAACTCTCAAAAAAAGAGAGTTATTTATTATAGAGAATGCTCTTTTTTATATGCAATGATTATTGCATATGCTTCATCTTTAAGAGCTAATTTTTCTTTTTTAAGTTTTTCAAGTTCTAAATCATCCATAGGTTTTCTACCATCCTCAACTTCTTGAATTAAATCATCAAGTTCATTATGTTTTTCAAAAATTTTTGCAAAATGTGCATTTTCTACTTTTAATTTAGAAATAATATCTTTATATTCGTGTAACATCGTTACCTCCTTAATTTTTGAAAATTATAACATAAAAACAAATTATGTCCTATAATCTGCATTTATTTTCACATATTCATAACTCAAATCACATCCATAAGAAACGAATTCTCCTTCACCTATCCCTAGATCACATACAATTTTAAATTCATCTTTTTGCATTATCTTTGCAGCTTTAGATTCTGTCTCACTATCAAAATAAATCTCACCTTTATCATATACTAAAATATCTTCAAAAGAGATTTTAAGTTTAGTTTCATCACATTCACAACCACTAGCACCTATTGTAGAAGCAATTCTTCCCCAGTTAGGATCTTCACCAAAAATAGCAGTTTTTACAAGAAGTGAATTACTTAAAGCTTTTCCTATCTTTTGAGCTTCTTGTTTGTTTTTTGCTCCCCTAATATCAAAAGCTACTAATTTATTTGCACCTTCTCCATCTTTTACAATATCAAAAGCTAATTTTTGAAGAGTCAATTTTAAAGCTTCTTGAAATGCTTCTTTATTATATCCACCTTGTCTATTAGTCATTAAAAAACAACTATCGTTTGTAGAAGTGTCTCCATCCACACTAATAGCATTAAAACTACTCTCTACTGCTTCACTTAAAAGTAATTTCATATCATCACTAATATTTGCATCAGTTACTACAAAACAAAGCATAGTAGCCATAGCTGGATTAATCATTCCTGCACCTTTAGCAATAGCACCTATTCTAAAACTACTTCCATCTTCTAAAATAACCTCAAATGCTACCACTTTAGGATAACTATCTGTAGTCATAATAGCTCTACTTACCTTATCATTGTCTTTTTCTATTTTAAAACTATTAATCGCTTCTTTTAATTTGTCTTTATCAAGTCTTACTCCAATAACTCCAGTTGAACTCATAATAGGATTTACTAAATTATCAAATTTATTTGAACACTCTTCCATAAGTTCTGCAATATCATCTATCCCTTTTTGACCAGTTAATGCATTTGCATTTTTAGAATTTAAAAGTAAAAAATTTGTTTTATTAATTTTATTATTTAATACATATTTAATAGGAGCTGCTTGAAATCTATTTGTAGTAAACGTATATGCAATATCACATACCTGATCACTATAAATATATCCTACATCATAATCATCTTTTTTAAATCCAGCTTTAACTCCACTACAAAAAAATCCATCTACCGCAGTAATTCCACCTTTAATAGGAACTATTTTAAACATATTGTGTCTCCTTTGGTTTAGTAGAAGCTCTTAATAGCTTTCTAGTTTTCTTTAGCCCCTCTTTTGTACCCATAATATATAATATATCACCTGGTTGAATAATAGTATCACCTTTTGGCATAGGAATAAACTTACCTTTTTTATTTTTAATCCCTACAACACTACAATTTGTTAAATCTCTTAAATGCGATTCTTTTAATTTTTTAAATAATATCCAAGAAGTTTTTGGTACTTTTAAATTTTCTAAACTTAAATTTGTCTCTTTTGAATAGATAAACTCTTCTAATAAATTTTTGATTTTATAATCTTTAGCAATAGCTGTAGCTCTTTGAGCCATTAATCTATTTGGATTTAATACTTCATCTGCTCCAAGTTTTTGTAATTTTTCTACATCTGTATTTTTATCAGCAATACTCATAATATAATAAGGAATTCTATCTAATTCTTTTTCAAATAATCTAACTGAACTAATAATAGCTATATTATCTGCAATATTTTTACTAAGAGTAATAAGACCTTTTGCACTACTTAAATGTGATTTTCTCATAGCTATATCTGTATGAGGTTCTGCTTGTATATAAAAAGGATAATTATATTCTCTAGCTATATCTTCAAGGTTTTCTTCTGGTGAAACTACTACAAAAGGTATATGAGCTCTTCTAAGTTCATGAGTAAGTTCTATTGTAAATTGTGTATGATAACAAATAACAAAATGTTTTTTTAAACGAGCAATTTTATAAAGCATTCTTCTTTCCTTTAATAAAGGGACTAATTTCCCTTTTTGAATCACTTCTATCATAACCCCTACAGCAAGTGAAAACACTCCAAACCCAGCTACAATTAAAAATATACTAAATATACGTCCATCATCACTCATTTGATACATTTCACCATATCCAACAGTAGTAAATGTTATACCTGTTTGATAAAATGCTGTAAATACATCTACATTATCAATAAGTACATAACCTAATGTACCAAATAAAAATATTAATATAACTAATATGATAGGAAATCTAAAGGGTTTTAATTCAGCATAAATATCAGTAGATAAATCGAATTCTGGTTTTGGAGTTTTTTCCCAATGTAGGAAATTTTGAAGTTTTCTTAGCATAAGTTTTCCCAAGGGAAGGGAAAATTAAACTGATTTTTTCATAGTTCTAAGACAAGTAGAACAAACTTTCATTCTTTCACCATCAACTTTAATTGAGTGTAAGTTTGGTAAAAATTTATGTCTAGTTTTATTTTGAGCGTGGCTCACTCTATTTCCAAATTGAGGACCTTTTCCGCAAATATCGCATTTTCTTGCCATTTTATATCCTTCTGAGTTTTTAGTGGGATATTATACTAAAATTTTAAATATAATTCAAGAAATTTTATATAATAACAATTGATTTGCTTTTCTATTAAAAAAAATATATAATTTGTCAAAAACATAAAAAGGACAATAATGTTAGTAGCACCTTCAATTCTTTCTGCTGATTTTGGAAAATTAAATGAAGAAATTACAGCTATTTGTGAAGCTGGTTGTGATTTAATACATGTAGATGTAATGGATGGTCATTTTGTACCAAATCTTACAATAGGTCCAGTAGTAGTGGAAAGTGTAGCAAAAGTAGCTACAAAACCCCTTGATGTACATTTAATGGTACAAAACAATACTTTTTTTGTAGATTTATTCGCTCCACTTAAACCAGAATATATCACTTTTCATATAGAAGAAGAAAAACATCCTCATAGATTAATCCAAAAAATAAAATCTTATGGAATAAAAGCTGGAGTAGTTTTAAATCCAAGTACAAATCCTATAGTGTTAGAATATCTTCTAGAAGATTTAGATATGGTATTACTAATGAGTGTAAATCCAGGATTTGGTGGACAAAAATTTATCCCTAATGTTATAAAAAAAGCAAAACAACTAAAAGAAATGATAACTAGAATCAATCCTAACTGCTTAATTGAAGTAGATGGTGGAGTAAATGACAAAAATATCCATGAACTAAAAAATGCTGGAGTTGATGTAGTAGTTGCTGGTAGTTACGTATTTAAAAATGACTATAAACAAGCTATTAAAAGTTTACAAATATAAAGGATTTATATGGCTGAATTAAAATATGTTCCAGCAGGAATTAGACTACATATAAAAGAGATATTTTATAAAATGACTAATAATTTAAATGAAAAATATTATATCTCTTTTGTAGATATTCCTGAGGGTTTAAAAGCTGAAAAAATACTAAAACAAAATAACATTCCATTCAAATCAATACCTGTTCCAGATGATATATTTGAAATGTGTGGAATTTCTTTAGTTGTAGATGAATATCAAAATATTGCTAAAATTTTAAAAAGTAATAATATTGAAATAGAAGTATTTGAATATAAAAATAATAAGCCTATAAAAATTTATGGGGAGTTAAATAAAAAAGGGTGTGAAATATAACCCAAAAAGGGAGAAAAAAGAATTAGTCAACTAAAGAGATATTAGCAAGTTGTGCTGCATCTCCTCTTCTAATTCTTGTTCTTTTAATTGAAGTATATCCACCATTTCTACCTACGTATTTAGGTGCTACTTCATTGATAAGTTTTTTAGTTGCTTCTTTATTTCTAAGTTTAGCAAACACATATCTATGAGTATTAAAATCAGCATTTCTGCTTTTTGTAATTAATTTTTCAATGAATCTTCTTAATTCTTTTGCTTTTTCAACAGTTGTTTCGATAGAACCATGTTCAATTAAAGCAATTGCAAGGTTTTGTAATAATGCTTTTCTATGAGCAGAAGTTCTACCTAATTTTCTATATCCGTGTCTATGTCTCATGACTCTTCCTTTAATTTCTCAATCTCTTTTTGTAATAGTTTTTTTACATTTTCAGGTAATGGTTCATTAACATTAAATCCAATTGAATCTAGTTTCTCAGTAATCTCATCTAAAGATTTTTTACCAAGATTTTTGATTTTAGCAATTTCATTGCTACCCATTAATACTAATTCACCAATATATTTAATAGCTGCATTATTTAAGCAGTTAAAACTTCTACTTCTTAAATTTAAACTATCAATAGTATCAGTTAAAACTTTATATTCATCATCTAAAGTTTCTTCAAATTCAACATTTTGAACAACATCAAATTTTTCAGTAAAAATAGCAAATTGAGAAAATAGTTTATTTACAGCATCTTTTAATGCATCATCTGGAGCAATTTGTCCATCAGTTTCAATTGTAAATACAACTTTTTCAAAATCTGTTTCATCTTCTACTAAGATATTTTCAATATCATATACTGCATTTTTGATTGGTGAGAAAAATGCATCTAATGCAATATAATCAGATGGAATATCATCTCTAATATTTTCACTTGCTACAAATCCCATCCCTTTTTTAATAATTAAAGAGAAGTTTAATGTAACATCTTCATTTAATGTAGCAATATAAGCATCTGGTGTTACGATTTCAACTTTATCATTGTTAAGATCTTTTCCAAATAATTCTTTTGGCCCAGCAAAGCTATAAGACACTTCTACTTCATCAGCATCTTCTTTGATTTTAAATCTTACATTCTTTAAGTTAATAATAAAAGTTGCTACATCTTCAAGTACACCTTTGATAGAGTCAAATTCATGAGCAACACCATCTATTTTAATAGCTACTGGTGCATACCCAACTGTACTTGCTAGTAACACCCTTCTAATAGGGTGAGCAAGAGTGATTCCATACCCTTTTTCAAAAGGATATACTTCCACTTTTGCTTTGTTACCTTCTACGTCTACATCTAGTTTATTAGGAACTAATAGTTTTGTTTTTATTTTATTCATTTTTTACCCTTATTTAGAGTATAGCTCAACGATTAATCTTTCTTCTACTGGAATTTCTACTTCTTCTCTTTCAGGAATTCTTGTAAAGATACCAAATAATTTATCTTTGTCTACATCTACCCAATCAACGATACCAGTTTGGTTTGTTAATTCAATAGCTCTTTTGATTTGAACATTATTTTTAGATTTTTCTCTAATTTCAATTTTTTGACCTGGTTTTACTCTATATGATGGAATATTTACTCTTTTTCCATCTACTAAGATATGACCATGAGTTACTAATTGTCTAGCAAATCTTCTAGTTGTTGCAAATCCCATTCTGTAAACTACATTATCTAATCTTGTTTCAAGTAAAGCAATTAGGTTTTCCCCTGTATTACCTTCTTGTCTATTAGCTTCTTGGAATAATCTTCTGAATTGTTTTTCAGAAACACCATACATAAATTTAGCTTTTTGTTTTTCATTTAATTGTAAACCATATTCAGAAATTTTCTTTCTTCTTTGTCCATGTTGACCTGGTCCATATGGTCTTTTTTCTAAAGCTGATTTTCCAGCTAATCTTCTTTCACCTTTTAAATTAAGGCTTACTCCGAATCTTCTTTCTAATTTTTCTACTGGTCCTCTATATCTAGCCATCGTTACACCCTTCTTCTTTTTGGAGGTCTACATCCGTTGTGTGGTAACGGAGTGATATCTTTCATCCATAAAACTTTAATTCCTTCTGTTGCACCAACAGTTTTAACAGCAGTATCTCTACCACCACCTGGACCTTGAACTTTAATTCCAACTTCTTTTAGTCCATGTTCTTTTGCTTTAGCCATTGCATCTTCAACTGCTTGTTGAGCTGCAAATGGAGTTGATTTTTTACTACCTTTGAATCCTAATGCTCCTGCACTACTCCATGCAACAACATTTCCCATCATATCTGTAATAGTAATTACTGTATTATTAAATGTAGCAGCGATATATACAATTCCGCTTCCGATATTTTTCTTAACTACTCTTTTTTTTACTTTTCTTTTAGCCATTTACTCACCTTTACTTAGCTTTTGCACCAACAGTTTTTTTCTTACCTTTTCTAGTTCTTGCATTAGTTTTAGACTTTTGTCCTCTAACTGGAAGACCTTTTCTATGTCTTAAACCTCTGTAACAACCTAAATCCATAAGTTCTTTAATATTCATTTGAACTTGTTTTCTTAAGTCACCTTCTACGATATAATTATTTTGAATTTCTTTATTGATTGCTGCGATTTCATCTTCAGTAAGCTCGTGAACTCTTTTGTCTGGATTAATTCCAGTAGCAGCTACGATATCTTTTGCAAATTTTGGACCGATTCCGAATACATATCTTAATCCAAATTCAATTTTTTTGTTTTTTGGTAAATCTACCCCTGCAATTCTTGCCATTGATTATCCTTGTCTTTGTTTATGTCTTGGGTTTTCGCAAATTACTCTTACGATCCCTTTTCTTTTTACAACTTTACATTTTGGACACATTTTTTTAACTGATGCTCTAACTTTCATCATATCTCCTTGAAATTTAAACCCCACTACATAGGCTTTTTGAACTCAAAAGCCAACTCTTTAAAAAGACATAAATCTTTGTAAAAAGTTCTTCGTGCAGTTTTTGGGGACTGAATTATATCATAATTTTGAGTAAATTTCAAGAAAAATTTTACATCAAATTTATTGAAACAAAATATGATTATATATTTACTCATTTATTTAATAAAATCTTTTCTAATTTTTCTAAAGGTAAAGAAATTTTATTTTCAAATTGAGTTTTATTAAAAGTTTGTTGTCTTTTTGCAAGTCTTGCTGTATTTGTAATAATTTTTTGTTTTAGACTTTCTTTATCATATACTCCATTAAAATAATCTAAAACCTCTTTTACACCTATCGCTTTTAATACAGGTAAAGTTCTATCCCTATATTTACTTTCCAAATATGCTACCTCATCAATAAGTCCCATTTCAAACATTTTTGTAGTTCTTTTTACTATTCTTTCTCTAAGTACACTTCTATCTACTGCTATTTCATAAATATCACAATTTTGAATAATAGGTTTAGGAGGATTTAATTTAAAATATTTACTAGGAACTAAATTTGTAGCTAAATAAATTTCGATTGCTTTAGAGATACGGTATTTATCTTCTGGTTTTATTTTATTAGCCCATTCTTTATCAATATCATTTAAAAATTCCCAATTATATTTTAAAGCTTCTTTTTTTATTTCATCATCTATTTTAGGCATAGGTGATATTCCACTAAGCATAGCTTTTAGATAAAAGCTTGTCCCTCCAACTATTATAATTTTTTTATTTTTGATTTTTTCATAAATTTCTATAAATTTCATAACATCAAATTTTTCATTAGGATATATTTCATTAATTCCATAATGTTTAACTAATTCAAGTTCTTCTTTTAAAGGTTTTGCACTAGCTATATCTACTTCTTTATAAATACTTAGACTATCAAGTGAAAGAATCTCATATCCATATTTCAAAGCAAATTTTATAGCTAAATCACTTTTACCACTAGCTGTAGGTCCTATTAAAGCTATCATAAAAGAGCCTTTGATGCTACACATACAACAGCACTTTCACTTCTTAAGATAAGAGGAGTATCAAATGCAATTATATTTTTAAAAAGTTCTCTTTCTCTATCACTAAACCCACCTTCACAACCAACTATTGCTGTTTCAAAATAGCCATCAATCTTTTCTCCACCAAAATCACATACTTTAGCATTAGGATAATTTTCTAAAAATTTATCTAAATTTTCACAAAAATCTATTTGCATTAAACTCATTCTTCCACATTGTTGATTTGAGTTAATCAAGATTTTATGAATTCTATCCATCTTTAATTTAAAATTACCTTGACTTCTATCACATTCAATAAAAGTAATTTTAGTAACTCCCATTTCATTTAAAGTCGGTAATACTTTTTCTATATTTTTTACATCAATTTTACACCATCCTATATGAAAAGGCTTTAATTGTTGAACAATCTGAAGCTCTTCTATTTTTTTCAGATGAACCTCTTTTTTTGTAATATTTGATATTTGATACTTATATAAATTTTTGAAATTAGTAACATTTACATAATCACCTATATTAAATCTTCTAACCTTAATAAGATATTTATAATTATCTCCAGTAATAATTAAAGATGGTAATAACTCTTCTTCATAGATAAACTGCATTTTTATCCTTTTTTTGATAAAATTATACAAAAAAAGGACTACATTGGACTACATTATAGATTTTTTAGAAAATCCAATAGAAAAAACAAAAATTTATCCCCATTTAAAATGCTCAAAAGATGAAGCAGAACTTTTAAAATATATGTTGAAATCATATATTGCAGGAGTAGAAGATAATTATGTTTATCAAATATTAAATGATTTTTACAAACTTGAAGAACTTGATGCTTTAAAAAAAATAACTATTATTCAAGAACTTATAAATAAAGGTTGGCTTGTAGTATCAAATCTTAGAAATACAAATTTAACTATTTTAGAATTATTTAATTCAACTATTTCATTATCAATCACATTTTTAAAATTACTTGAAAATGGAAGTTTAGAACTTATAGTACCTGAAGACAAACCTTATATAGATCATTTAGAATATTTACAAGATGAATTTTTAAGAGTTGATTTATATCATCAATTAGCAAATTATAGACAAAATTACAATGAAAACTCTTTAAATATTAAAAGAATTCAATCAAAACTTCAACTTCTTGAAAAATCTATTTCTAAAAGAATAGAATTAAGTGATATAGAATTACCTGTATATAATTTTATGGAAGAAAAAAAATTTGATGATAAAGAAAAATTAATATTTTTAACTTTATTAAAAGAAGAAGTAAGTGGTGTAGATGAAGGATTAAGAGATATAAACAATTTACTAAATTTAATAAGTACTGATGAAATAGAAAGAATAAAAAATAGAAAATATTTCGAAGAATCTTCAAAGCTTATTAGTGAAGGGATAATTGATTATGATGAATTATTTTCTGCATTTGGAGGATTTAGTAAACTATTTTTTATTAATGAAGAGCTTATAAATCAATTTTTACATCCTCATCATAAAAAACCAAAAAATCAAAAAATCAAACTTGATAGTTTAGTAAAAGAGCAAAAACTTTTTGAATTAATAGATTCTAAAACAACTTTAGATGATGTAGTATTAAATGATGAAACAAAAAAAATATTAAATACAATTCTAAAACAGATGGATAAAAAAGTTCAAAATCTTCTAAAACAATGGGGTATTAAACCATCTAAAAAGATAGAAGCAAAAATCCTTTTTTATGGATACCCAGGAACTGGTAAGACTATGACTGCTATGAGTTTAGCAAAAAGTCTTAAAAAACCTATTTTAAGTTTAGATTGTTCTAAAGTATTATCTATGTATGTAGGTGAAAGTGAAAAAAATGTAAGAAAAATTTTTGATGATTTTAAAGAAATAGCAAGTAAATCAAAAAGTGAGCCTATTTTATTATTAAACGAAGCAGACCAATTTTTAAGCTCAAGAAGTACTAGTGCTTCAAGTAGTGCTGATAAGATGCATAACCAAATGCAAAATATATTTTTAGAACAGATTGAAAGGTTTGATGGTATTTTAATAGCTACAACAAACTTACTTGAAAATATAGATAGTGCTTTTTCAAGAAGATTTAACTATAAAGTAGAATTCAAAAAACCTACATTCAAGCAAAGAATAGAACTATGGAAAAAAATGCTTCCTAAAAATGCAGAATATGAAAAAAAGTTTGATATAGAACAATTAGCAAAATATGAACTAACTGGTGGACAAATAAATTTAATTATTAAAAACACAGCATATAAAGTAGCTATAAAAGAAAAACCTGTTTTCACAATGAGTGATTTTATCGAAGAGATAAAAAGAGAAAAAATTTCATCATTTGGAGATGAGAAAGAGATAGGATTTATGAGTTAAATTCTACTCTTGCCTTTATAGATAAATCTAAATCACTAAAATCTTTATTTTTATACATTTCTACAGCAATTCTACCTATCATGGCAGCATTATCACTACAATATTTTAATTCTGGATATATAACATTAAATCCATGTTTTTTAGACATTTTTTCAAGCTCCTCTCTTAACGCAAGATTAGCACTTGCACCACCTACTATGGCAAAATTTTTAGGAGTATTTGTTTTAAATAATTTTTTTAATTTCATTGTAAGATGTGTAATAGCTGCTTTTTGAAAAGATGCTGCAATATCTTCTTTTGAATATTCACCATTTTCAATAGCTAAACGAACAGCATTTTTAAGTCCCGAATAACTAAACTTAATCTCAGGAGATTGTCTTAAAGGAATTGGAAAATTTATCTTATTTTCATCTCCATTTTGAGCTAATTTTTCAATAATTGGTCCACCAGGATATCCAAGATCCAACATTTTAGCTACTTTATCAAAACTTTCACCAAAACTATCATCTATAGTAGTTGCAAGTTCTTTAATATTTTTATATCCACCTTTCATTTCCAAAATTTTAGTATGTCCTCCACTAACAAGTAAAATCATAATATCATCTATTGCATCTTTTTCTATAAAAAGTGAATAAATATGTCCTATTAAATGATTTACTCCTATTAAAGGCAATTCCAAACTCACACTTAAAGCTTTAGCCATCATTACACCTTCATTTAATGTAACACTAAGTCCTGGTGCATTAGTAACAGCTATAGCTTTTAAATCTTTAAAAAATGGTTTAGCTTCTTCTAAAATTTTTGGCAGAGCTTCTAAATGGAGTCTACTTGCAAGCTCAGGAACAACACCTCCATACTTAGAATGATCAAGTTCTTGTGAGATTTTTTTATGAAATAAAAGCTTATTATTTAAGTCAGTTATAGCGATTGAGCTATCATCGCAACTACTTTCTATAGATAAAATCAAAATTTTGTCCTTTTTTTAGTTATAATTTTACCAAAAAAAAGGAGGTGTAAAATGTTTATCTTCGAAGATGGAAAATTTAATAGAAATGAAGATATATTTATCGATGATAATAAAAAACAATTTATATTTACATCTCCAAATAATAAAAAGCTAATGAAATGGTTTAAATCAAAAAATCTTCCTGAATATTTCTTTGAAGATATTACAAATGAAGACCAAAGTGTAGCTTATGATGATTGGGGTGATTTAAAACTAATTACTGTTAAATATATCTTTTTTGAAGAAAATGAATTTTTATTATATGATGAAGAAAATATCTCTTTAGTAAAAATGGATAATAAACTTATCTTTTTAACTGATAACAAAGATGTAATTATAGAAATATCTAAAAAATTTCAAAAAAGAGTAAAAAGAACAGATAGCATAGACTCAGCAATATATAAAATCTTAGATATTTTAGTAGATAATGCTATGTTAATGGTAGATGTAATTGATGAAAGTTTAGAAAGCCTAGAGGATGATATCTTAGAAGCTGAAATAGATGAAGAAGAAGTACAAAAAGGAATCTATAATACTAGAAGAACTTTGAATAGAATTGCAAAACTTTTTATTCAAGAAACAGATATTATTAATAAAATTTATCACGATTTAGATGTTAAAACAAAAAAAGAATTAAAATATGAATTTATTGATTTAAAAGAACATGCAAAATTCTTAATTAATGAATCAAAAACATTACTAGATAGAACTGGTTATCTTTTAAATGTGCATATGGGGATTATGTCAAATAGAATGAATCAAGCGATGCAAAGACTTGCAGCTATTTCTATTATTTTTATGCCTCTTACATTTATCGTAGGTAATTATGGGATGAATTTTGATAATATGCCAGAACTTCACACAAAATATGGTTATTTTGCTGTAACTGCTTTAAATGCCATAGTAGCTGGTGGTATATTTATATGGCTTAAAAAGAAAAAGTGGATATAACCACTTATTCTTTACTACTCTCCGCAATCAATACATCCTCAATAACTTCATCTAAATCACCATCAAGAATTTTATCTACTTGTGAATATGCTTTATCACTTCTTACATCTTTTACTTGTTGATATGGAAATAAAACATAACTTCTAATCTGATGTCCCCATCCAATTTCACTTTTTTCTTTTCCTTCTTCTTCAGCTTTTCTTTTTTCAAGTTCAAGTTCATATAATTTTGATTTTAACATTTTAAACGCTGTATCTTTATTTTGGTGTTGGCTTCTTCCGTTTTGACATTGAACTACAATATTTGTAGGTATATGTGTAATCCTAACAGCTGATTCAGTTTTATTAATATGTTGTCCTCCAGCACCACTTGCACGATATGTATCAATTCTAATATCTTTATCCTCTATTACAATATCAATATCATCATCAATCTCAGGTGATACTTGCACTGAAGCAAATGATGTATGACGACGACCTGCACTATCAAAAGGTGATACTCTTACAAGTCTATGAATACCATTTTCTGCTTTTAAATAACCATAAGCATTTTCACCTTTTACAAGAAATGAGACATCTTTAATACCTGCTTCATCACCATCTTGGTAATCAAGTGTTTCTACTTTCCATCCTCTTTTTTCTGCAAATCTAAGATACATTCTATATAAAATACTAGCCCAATCATGACTTTCTGTCCCACCAGCTCCTGGGTGGATTGAAACAATAGCATTATTTGCATCATGCTCACCACTAAGCATAACTTCAATCTCTAAAGCTTTAATTTTTTCTTCTAAAAGAGGTAATTCACTAAATACTTCATTTAAAGTATCTTCATCCTCTTCCATATTTGCTAATTCATACATATCTTTATTATCATCTAAAGCTTGTTTTGCTTCTTTATATTTTTTAAGTTTTCTAGATAAAATATTTTTTTCTTTTTGGATTTTTGCTACATTTTTTGGATCATTCCAAAAATCAGCATCATTTTCAAGCTCACTAATCTCAGCAAGTCTTTTTTCTAATTGTTTTGGGTCTATAATTTTTGAAATATTATCTAATTTATTTTCTAAATCTTTTATCATTTCTGAATATTCATAACTATCCATTTTTATCCTTTTTTTAGTATAATCATATCTATAATTTTAACATAAAAAGGCTATAAATGAAAATAATAACAAACCCTTATGAATTACAAAAAGAGCTTAAAAATAAAGAAGTTGGATTTGTACCAACTATGGGTGCTTTACATGAAGGTCATTTATCTCTAATAAAAAAAGCAAGAAACGAAAATAAAATAGTAGTAGTTTCTATTTTTGTAAATCCTACCCAATTTTTAGCTGGAGAAGATCTAGATAAATATCCTAAAAAATTTGAAGCAGATAGCAAAATTTGTGAACTTGCTGGAGTTGATTATATTTTTGCTCCAAATATTGATGATATGTATAATGATAGTGATGAAATTTTAATAAAAGCACCAAAAATAAAAGGGTATATTTTAGAAGGGCATTTTCGTCCAGGACATTTTGATGGAGTACTTCAAATCGTACTTAAACTTTTTAATATTGTTAAACCAACTCGCGCATATTTTGGAAAAAAAGATGCTCAACAATTAGCACTAATAAAACAGATGGTAAAAAATCTATTTTTAGATATTGAAATTATTGAAGGTGAAACAATTCGTGAAAAATCAGGATTAGCCATGAGTAGTAGAAATGTTTATTTAAGTGAAGATGAAAAACAAAGGGCTTTATCAATATCAAAAGCTTTAAAAATGGCTGCAAAACTTAGTGTAAATGAAAAAAATTGCGAAAAAATCAAACAAGAGATGTTAAAAATTTTAGAAATAGATAAACTACAATATATTGCTTTTGTAGATAGAGAATTTAATTTTATAGATACAATAAAACCTCAAAATACTATTATTTTAATCGCAGGTTTTGTAGGTAATACAAGGCTTATAGATAATATTTTTATATAATTAAGGTTTATTCCTTAATTTTATTGTTTTTTATTGACAAAAATAGTTTTTTTTTGTATTATTTCACTCCTACAAATGGTGAGGTAGCTCAGCTGGTTAGAGCGCTGGTCTCATAAGCCGGAGGTCGAGGGTTCAAGTCCCTCTCTCACTACCAC
>Ga0256843_1001087_pt1 | contig 22065 bp, 16 predicted proteins | sample AlvinellametaG_FD_191572 | JGI IMG/M metagenome (GOLD analysis project Ga0256843, IMG submission 191572) | Pompeii worm associated microbial communities from hydrothermal vent at the East Pacific Rise, Pacific Ocean - Alvinella | ecosystem: Host-associated > Annelida > Integument > Unclassified ... | reverse complement strand
GTATAGATGAGATTAAAATAAAAGTAAATAAATATGGTGAAAAGTTAGGAGTTGATGAGTTTACTATTGGTTCATATCTATCTAATTTATATCTACTTAAAAAGACTGCAGTTACTTTTGATGAAACAAATATGTTAGATATAAAAATAAGAAGTATAAATAAAGATAATTTTGAGGAGTTTAAAAATAATTTGATTCCGCTAAAAGATGGTACGCAAGTAAGACTTTATGAGGTTTGTGATCTAATAAAAACAAAATCATTAGAGCAACTTATTAAAGATGACGGTGAAACAGATTTTTATTTTTATGCAAATGTAAATCCTGAGATTATAACTGCATCAGAAACATTAAAAATACTAGAACCTGCAATAAAAAAGATAAAAGATTTAGGGGTTAAAATGTCATTTAAAGGGGAAGCACAAAAAAATGAAGAGCTTAAAAATGATATGATGGCAGCTTCAGCGTTGGCTTTGGTTTTAATCCTTCTATCTATGCTTTATCTATTTAACTCTTTTAGAGAAACATTTATGCTAATGAGTGTAATCCCTTTTTCATTATTAGGAGTTCTAATTGGGCATAAAATAATAGGTATAAATTTATCTATGGCATCTATGATTGGAGCATTGGGATTAGCTGGAGTTGTTATTAATGACGGAATCATTATGCTTACATATCTTAAAAAAGTAAAAACTCTTGATCAGCTTTTTATTGAAGCATCAAAAAGATTTAGACCAATTGTGCTTACGACTATTACAACACTTATTGGTATGAGTACACTTATATTTTTTCCTGCTGGTCAAGCAGTAATTTTTCAACCTATAGCAATAGCATTGGGGTTTGGATTATTATGGGGAACAGTATTAAATCTTATATATTTACCTGTATTGTATAGTTTTATAAACAAGATAAAATAATTTTGTTAACTATTCATTAACTATTATAAAAATTCTATTAATCTATTTTTAGTAAAATCTTACCTTATATAGATTAATAGGAGTATATGTGTTAAAAAAATCATTTTTATTTTCTGCACTTCTTAGCTGTAGTTTATTTGCAAACACAATTGAATTAAATTTAGTAGATCAAAATCCAGTTAGAAAAAATATTACAACAAACAAAGAGATATTGTCTTTTAACAGCAGTGTTAAAGATGCCTTACACTCTGTAGTAAATATATCAACAAAATTAAAAAGACAAAATATAAAAAAAGGGATGGAAAAGCTTTTTAATGATCCTTTTTTTAAACAGTTTTTTGGAAAAGGTTTAGGAAATACTATACCAAAAAGTAGATTGTTAAAATCACTTGGTTCAGGTGTTATACTATCAAAAGATGGATATATTGTTACAAATGCACATATGGTATCAAATGCTAAAGAGATAGTTGTAACTATGGGAAAAGAGGAGAAAGAATATAATGCAGTTTTAGTTGGTATTGATAAAGATAGTGATATAGCTGTTATTAAAATTGATGATAAAAATCTTCAACCAATTGCTATAGGAAGTTCAAAATCTCTTATGGTTGGAGATGTGGTTTTTGCAATTGGAAATCCATTTGGTATAGGGCAAACAGTTACTCAAGGAATTGTATCAGCTCTAAACAAAAATAAGATTGGATTAAACAGATATGAAAATTTTATACAAACAGATGCCTCAATAAATCCAGGAAATTCAGGTGGTGCATTGATTGATAGTCGTGGTGCATTGATTGGTATTAATAGTGCAATTATGACCAGAGGTGGTGGTGATAATGGTATAGGACTTGCAATTCCCGTTTCTATGGTAAAAGATATTGTTAAAACATTGGTAAAAGAGGGAAAAGTAACAAGAGGTTATCTTGGTGTTACAGTTGAAGATATTACAAAAGATTTAAGACAAGTTTACAATCATAAAAAAGGTGGACTTGTTTTAGATGTGGCAAAAGATACACCTGCAGCCAAAAGTGGTATAAAAAGGGGTGATTTGATATATGCTGTAAATGGAAAAAAAGTTGATTATTCTGTAGATATGCAAAGAATAATAGGTACATTTAAACCAAATGATAAGATCACTTTTTCTATAGAACGGGATAAAAAAGATATCACAATTGATATAGTTTTGGCTTCAAGAGATATAGTTAACAATATCGATACAAATACAACAATATTGCAAGGATTGTATGTAAGTGATATCAATATAGATAATTCTAAGAAATTTAAATTAGCTATGGGTACAAAAGGTGTATTGATATTTGATGTAGAAGCTGCAAGTAAAGCTGAAAAAGTTGGTTTTCAAGCAGGAGATATTATAATACAAGTTGAGAGTGACCAGATTGATGATCTACAAGATCTTTCAAAAGCTATTAAAAAATATGAAAAACAAGCAAAAAGAGTTTATGTAGACAGATATGGCAGAACTTTAGTGTTTGTTATTAAATAAGGATATATATGATAAAAGTGTTGATGGTTGAAGATGATTTGGAGTTAGCTGATATTATCACGCGTTATTTAGCATCATATGATATAGAGGTAAAAAGTGTAGACAGTGCTTATATGGGGCTGTCTATGTTAGATACAAATGAATATGAATTATTAATATTGGATTTGACTCTACCAGATATGGATGGGCTTGAACTGTTAAATAAAATAAGGGAAAAATCTTCAATTCCGGTTATTATATCTTCTGCAAGAGATGATATCCTTGATAAAGTTATTGGATTGGAAAGAGGTGCAGATGATTATTTGCCAAAGCCGTATAATCCAAGGGAACTTGAGGCTAGAATAAAATCTATTTTAAGAAGAAGTGGATCTAATCAGAATATTAAACAAGAGGAAGATAATTTTGTATATGATGAGAAAAAAGGGCAAATATTTTTTAAAGGGGAACTATTAGATCTTACTATGGCTGAATTTGATATTTTGGCACTTTTAATTCAAAAACAAAATGGGGTAGTTTCAAGAGAGGATATGATTTATAGCAGTGATCATATAGATGATGATAGTGGATTGAAAAATATCGATGTGATGATATCAAGAATAAGACAAAAACTTCATAAAATTGATCCAAGTGTAAAATATATCAAATCAATTAGATCGATTGGATATATGCTTATTTCATGAAAAATATTTCGATCTTAACATTTATTAGGATACTTTTTACATTTGTATTTTTAGCTATATTTGTTGCATTTGGATTATTTATCCGTATGGATATAAAAAAATATAAATTACAACAACAAGAGAGATATGAACTTATTGCAAATGGGTTTTTAAGTGGATTTGATTATCTAAGCAGTGATGAGCAATGGACTCAACTGTATGAAAAATTTGAAGTAAGTCCTGTAGATGAAGATGAATTAAAGCTTGAAATTTTAAATGATGCAAAAACTATTTATAAAAAAGAATCAAATGGTACAAGAATTAGAATATTTTCTTTATATCTAAATAACTATATATATGTTCAACAAGGTCGTTTTAATCTTATGTTAAAAGATATTCAAAAAAGATCATACAGTGCTAGTATTGCAATTGCATTACTGCTTATGATATGTATCATTTTGATTGTATTTTATATGATGTTAATAAAAAAATTAAGACCATTAAAAAAACTTCATAAAGCAATTTTAGACTTTTCTCATGGTGATTTGAATATATCTCAGCTAACTACCTCTAATGATGAGATAGGACAAATATCAAGAAGTTTCAATGAAGCTATAACCAATATTAACAACCTGATAAATTCAAGAAACCTATTTATGCGAAATATGATGCATGAACTTAAAACACCTGTTGCCAAAGGGATGATATTAGCTAATATGATAGAGACAAAAAATACACAGGATAAAGAGTTACTTATTAGTACATTAGAACAGATGAATGAGCTTATTTCAACTTTGGCAAATATTGAGAAAATATCTATGATTAATCAATCTATAGTTAAAGAGAAAATAAAATTTGAAGATATTTTAAATAATGTTAAAAAACAACTCTATTTACACAAAGATGAGATGAGTGAGCAAAATTGCTCTATGGAATTAATTGTTAATATTGAGCTTTTTACAATAGTAGTAAAAAATCTAATTGATAATGCTTTAAAATATTCTACAACTATACCAATAGAAGTAAAATGTGAAAAGAATAAGATTACAGTGGTGTCTGTAGGGGAAAAATTAAGTCAACCATTGTCTTATTATATGCAACCTTTTTCTCAAGAAAAAAAGAACTCTCAAGGTTTTGGATTGGGATTATATATAGTAAATGAGATTTTAAAAATTCATCAGTTTAGTTTAAAATATGAGTATAAAAATAATAAAAATAGTTTTATAATAGATTTAAGTTAATTATTTAATATATTAAGATATTATATATGTCTAACCTAAAAGGGTGGCATTATGGATGAGTTTAATTTTCAAAAGAATAATTTATTAGAAAAATTTGATAAATATATTATTGCTTCACAAACAGATACCAAAGGTAATATTATCTATGCAAGTGAAGCATATTGTCATATTTCAGGATATACAAAAGAAGAACTAATAGGACAACCTCATAATATAGTAAGACACCCAGATATGCCAAAAGATATTTTTAAAGATTTGTGGTTAACAATAAAATCTGGAAACAAATGGGTAGGTGAAATAAAAAATCTTCGTAAAGATGGGAGTTATTATTGGGTAAAAGCATATATAGAACCAAATATAATAAATGGACAAATATGTGGATATTATGCAATACGAAAAGATATAACAGCACAAAAAGAGTTAGAAAAATTAAATAACAGTTTAGAGTATGAAGTTCAAAAAAGAACAAAACAGATTAATGAACAACTTTTTAAAGATCCACTGACATCTCTTGGAAACTATAACTCTTTAAATGAAGATATAAAAGATTACAGTGATGATTTTATTGTATTGTTTTTAATAAATATAGATGATTTCCAAAGTATTAATAATCTATATGGATTTGATGTAGGTAATGATGTATTAAAACAATTTGCAAAATTTTTAAAAGATCTGGATCTATTTGGAAATTATAAATTTTACCGTATATATGCAGATGAATTTGCATTATACGATTTGGCAGATTTTAATTATATAGATAGATATTATGAAGATTTAGAAGAATTAAAAAGACTTATAAAAAAAGAAAAATTTTATATCTCAAGTATTGATAACTATATAGAAATTAGTGTAACTATTGGTGTCTCTATTGGTCAAGAAGAACCAATCTCTACAGTTGATATGGCACTAAGACATGCAAAAAGAAATAAATTATGGTTTCAAACATATAATACAACATTGGATTTAACAAATTGTCTGGAAAATGCAATTAAAGTCAATAAACAAATAGACAATGCCATAGATGAAAATAAAGTTTATCCAGTATTTCAACCAATTGTAAATAAAAATAAAGAGATTATTAAATATGAAGTATTAATGCGTATAAGAGGTACAGATGATTCAAACAATGATATTGAGATTACACCAATACATTTTTTAGATGAAGCTATTAAAACAAAACGATACAATTATCTTGCTCAGATAATATTTAAAGAAACATTTTCTAAAATGAGAGATAGTGATAAACAGTTTTCTATTAATATATCATATGATGATATTTATAATTTTACACTAATAAATGATTTAGAAAAACATATTTTAAAAAATAAAAATTTGGCATCGCGTTTAGTTATAGAGATACTTGAAACAAGTGCGATTAGAAATTTTGAAATAATGGATGAATTTTTAAGTAAATTTAGAAATTATGGTGTGAAAATTGCCATAGATGATTTTGGTATGGGACATTCTAATTTATCTCATGTGCTTTATATAAAACCCGATTTTTTAAAAATCGATGGAGAATTTATAAAAAATATTCATACAAGCAAAGAATCATTTGCTATGGTTAAATCTATTGTTGCATTTTGTCATGAGTTGGATATAAAAGTAATAGCAGAGTATGTTCATAGTGAAGAGGTATTTGAAATATTGTATAAATTAGGTGTAGATGAGTTTCAAGGGTATTATTTTTATGCACCACTTAAAGATATTTAAGTGATGCAAATAGTTTATTGATTTATTTGCTAATAGTATCTAACTCTGCTTGAACTTTTATCAATTTTTCATTTGCAGCATCTAAACCTTTTTTGTTTTCAGCAATTACATGTTCAGGTGCATTTGCTACAAATTTTTCATTTGATAACATACCATTTAGTTTATCTATCTCTTTTTGTAGTTTCTCTTTTTGACGAGTAAGTTTATTGATAATTGGTGTCATATCTATTTGGCTAGTTGGAAGATATACTTCTAAATTATCACTTACATCAGTTATAGAGTTTTCTACTTTTGAATCTACAAACTCTATATCTTCAACTTTTGCCAATTTTTGAATAAATGGCTTAGCTACATTTGTATCAATATCTTTAGATAATTTTATATAAGCTTTTTCAATTTTGCTATTACCCATATCTATAACAACTTTTGCTCTTCTAATAGCAGTGATTGCCTCTTCTATTACAGCAAACATATCTTCACTTGTTTGATCTTTTTTAATATCTTTTGGAAAATTCATAACCATTAGAGATTCACCATCTTCAAGTGTTGTTCCACTTAGCTTATGGTATAGATGATCTGCAATAAAAGGCATAAATGGTGATACCATTTTTAAAGTCTCTTTAAATATAGCTCCAAGTTCAGGGATTGAATCTTTATCTGCTTTAGAGTATTCTATACCCCAGTCACAAAATTCATTCCATACAAATTTATATAATATAGATGCTGCTTCATTGAACTTAAATGTCTCAAGTGCCTCTCTTATATCATCTACTGCTACAGCTAATCTGCTTTGCATATATATTCCAAGAGGTGTAGTTACTTTTATATCTTTTAGATCATCAAATTTATCTACATTTAGTTGTAAAAAGTTTGATGCGTTGTATAGTTTGTTTGTAAAGTTTCTAAATTGTTCTAGTGATTTTTCACCAAGTTTAATATCTCTTCCTTGAACTGCCAAAAATGCTAAAGTAAATCTAATAATATCAGCACTGTGTGCTTCAACCATATCAAGAGGATCTATTACATTTCCTTTTGATTTTGACATCTTTGCACCTTTTTCATCTCTTACTAATGCATGCATATAGATATCTTTAAATGGTAACTTTCCTTGAAAATGATCACCCATCATCATCATTCTAGCTACCCAGAAAAACATAATATCAAATCCAGTTATCAATAAAGAGTTTGGATAAAAATCATCCATATCTGTATCGTTGTAAAGCTCTTTTAGTTTACCGTTGTTTCCCCAACCAAGTGGTGACATAGCCCATAAAGCACTACTAAACCAGGTATCAAGTACATCTGGATCTTGAGAATAGTTTTTAGAAGCACATTTTGGACAAGATTCTGGAGTATCAGCTTTATCAGCCCATTGATGATTACAATCGTCGCAAGTAAATACAGGGATTCTGTGCCCCCACCAAAGTTGACGAGAGATACACCAAGGTCTTAACTCATCCATCCATGCTGTATAAGAATTTATCCAGTGTGCTGGATGAAAGTTGTTATTTGCTTTTGTTTTTTCTATAGAACTTTTTGCTATTTTTTCACTTAAAAACCATTGTTGAGAGATAAATGGCTCAACAATATTTTTACATCTGTAACAGTGTCCAACTTGATGAGTATGTTCCTCTATTTTTGTAATAAATCCTTCATCTTGAAGTTTTTTTACAATTTTAGGACGAGCTTCAAGTCTCTCAAGACCGGCAAATTCACCACAGTAGTCATTTAAAATACCTTTTTCGTCAAATACTTTTATAAACTCTAAATTGTGTCTTTTCCCTACTTCGTAGTCATTTTGATCGTGAGCTGGTGTTACTTTAACTACACCTGTTCCAAACTCCATATCAACATGCTCATCTGTAATTACTTTGATTTTACGATTTGTAAGTGGTAATAATACCTCTTTGCCAACTATATCTTTGTATCGTTCATCATTTGGATGAACCATAATAGCTGTATCTCCAAAATATGTTTCAGGTCTTGTTGTTGCAACTTCAAGCTCTCCACTACCATCAGCAAACTTATATATCATAGTATAGAAGTTACCATTGATCTCTTCATGCTCCACTTCAATATCACTTAATGCACCATCATGAGTACACCAGTTTACCATATAGTTGTTTTGTGTAATATATCCATCATTATAAAGTGATACAAAAGCCTCTTTTACTGCTTCTTGTAACCCCTCATCCATAGTAAATCGCTCTCTTTTCCAAGCTGGAGTAACACCCAGTTTTCTCATTTGATGAACAATATTTCCACCTGAAGTTTCTTTTTGTTTCCAAGCTCGTTTCAAAAACTCTTCTCGACCAATCTCCTCTTTTGTAGTACCTTCACTTAGAAGTTGTTTCTCTACAACATTTTGAGTTGCAATTCCTGCATGATCAGTTCCTGGTTGCCAAAGAGTTTTATATCCATCCATTCTTTTATATCTAGTTATAATATCTTGAAGAGTAAAAGTAAGGGCATGACCGATATGTAAGCTTCCTGTTACATTTGGTGGGGGCATCATCAAACTAAATGTTTTACCATCTTCTTGGATTGATCTGTTTCCATCAATCTCAAAATAACCTCTGCTTTCCCATATTTTATAATATTTATCTTCAACCTGATTTGGTTCATATTTATTGCTCATTTTATATCCTAGCTATTATTAATAGTCGCGATTATACCAAAAGTTACACTTAAAAATGCTGAAGTGATATTTTATTTTTTTGGATATTTGTTTTATAAATAATTAGTTATAATTAAATATTATAAAGGGTATATTATGAAAGAGCTGAGTATTAAACTTAAGTTAATTATATTATTTATTATAATAAAAGTTTTACCTGTTATATTGATATTGTTTTTATCATTACAGGGGATTGAAAAACTAAATAATTTTTTTATAAAAAATACAACAAATGTCTATAATGAAAATAAAACAATACTAGAAAAAAGTGCAAAAATTGTTATAAATGATTCAATTAAAGCTTTGGATAATAAATCTCAAGAATCAATAGAAAAACTTACAATTCAATTGGCAAATCAGGTTGCAAATCTGTTAAAAAGTGTAGATGATGACATTTTATTTTTGTCTACTTTGGATATAAATCAAAAAATTATTGATAACTTTTATTCTTCAAAAAAATTAAAACAACAAATAGATCCAAAATATAGATTTGATGATAAAAGTCAAACATGGGTGTTGGATGAAAATCTAAGTATACTCAAACCTAAGAATATAAAAATAAATGAGGATAATAAAAAAGAGTTCAAAATTAGAGAACTTAGAATATACAAAACAAAACTATTTCCAAAGTATAAAGAGGTAAGTTTTTTTGATTTAGAAGGACAAGAGATATATAAGGTATCTCAATTAAACACAAAAAAATTGGATATATCAAAAAAACAAAATACATATATAAATTCTGAAGATTATTTTACCAAAATAAAAGATCTAAAGCAGGGTGAAATATATGTTTCAGATGTTATTGGAGAGTATAGAAGATCAAAAGTGATAGGTATTTATTCAAAAGATAAAACAAAAAAATTAGGTATTAAATTTGAACCTCAAAACAGTGCTTATGCAGGGCTTGAGAATCCAAAAGGAAAACGATTTGAAGGTATTATACGATTTGTAACTCCTGTATTTAAAAATAAGAAAAAAATCGGATACATATCTTTAGCACTGGATCATTACCATGTTATGGAATTAACAGATAGATTTAATCCTGTAAAAGATGATTTAAAAGTAGATATATCAAGTGCACTTGATGGAAATTACGCTTTTATGTGGGACTATGAAGGAAGGAATATATCACATCCAAGAGACTATTTCATAGTTGGTTTTGATAAAAAAACTGGACAAAGAGTACCTGGTTGGATAAGTGCAGATTTAGCTAAAAGGTATGAAAAATCTTCTCATAAATCTATAAATGATTTTTTAAAAACTGTTCCAAAATTTGAAAATCAATCACTAAAGAAAAAGCCAAATTTAAAACAGTTGAAACAAGATGGCGAGATTGCACTTGATTGTAGATATTTAAATTTTGCACCACAATGTGAGGGGTGGATACAACTTACAAAAGATGGAGGAAGTGGTTCTTTTGTAATATATTGGAGTAAATTATGGAAACTATCAACTGCAGCTACAATTCCATATTATACAGGGCAATATGGTAAAACCAAAAGAGGATTTGGTTTTGTAACTATAGGGGCTAATGTTGATGATTTTCATAGTGCAGCATTACAAAGTAAAGCAAAAATTCAAAAAAGCTTGGATATTCAATCAAAAAATATGGAAAAGATTTTAAATAAAAATAAAAAAGATATTAATTCATATACTACTTCATTGGTAAATCAGTTGTCAATATATACTATTGTAATGGTTTTTATAGTGATATTTATTGCTATATGGTTATCAAATTATTTAACAGATAAATTAAAAAAACTTACAATTGCTGCATCAAATTTTGCAAAAGGGAAATTGGATTATAGATTAAAAATAACTTCTCAAGATGAGATTGGAGATCTTGAAAAATCATTAAATACAATGGCTCAAAATATTAAACAAAATCAAAATAAAATTAAAGAGCAAGATAGAATTATGTATCAACAGGCAAAAATGGCTTCAATGGGAGAGATGCTAGAAAATATTGCACATCAATGGAGACAGCCACTTAGTGTAATCTCAACAGAATCTAGTGGAGTAAAATTAAAAAAAGAGTTTGGAATTTTGGATGAAGATGAACTATTGGAAACTATGGATAATATAACAAAAACTACTCAACATCTTTCAAAAACTATTGATGATTTTAGAAACTTTTTTAAACCACAAATAGAACATGAAGTCTTTAATATAGAATCAAGTATGGATAAAACTTTTGATATTATTGGTAAAAAATTAACAAATAGAGACTTTGTAGTTATAAAAAATATAGGTTCTAAACTAAAAGTAGATGGATTTGAGAGTGAATTAGTACAGGTATTTATGAATATTATTTCAAATACAATAGATGCTACTATGATAAATGATATACAACAAAGATATATATTTATAGATATATTTAAAGATAATACAAATGCTATTATTAAGATAAAAGATAGTGCAGGGGGTATTCAAAATAATATCATTGATAAAATTTTTGACCCATATTTTACTACAAAACATCAAACAAGTGGTACAGGAATTGGACTATATATGAGTGAGGAGATAATACTTAAACATTTTAATGGAGAGATAACAGCAGTAAATGTTGAATATGAGTATGATGGTCACTCACTAAAAGGTGTGGAGTTTATTATTAAAATCCCTTTATGTGATTAATCCAGCTTCAACCAAAAAAGGTGAGTGGATAAAGTTTAGTTTTTTGATCTGATCATATTTTGCAAAACTAAGATACAAAATATCTTTTGCTCTTGTAACAGCTACATAAAACAAGCGTCTTTCCTCTTCTAAACTTCCACCTTTACTCATAAGCTTTCTGTTTGGAAATCTTCCATCCATAAGATCTATTACATACACTTCTGTAAATTCCAACCCTTTACTAGCATGAACAGAAAGCAGATTTACCCCTTCACCTTCACTCATCTCACCACCACCTAAGATCATAGCATTTATAAATTTATGTATATCTTTATAGTGATTTGATAGACTTTTTAAAAGTATTATTTTTCTATTTATCTTATTTATTGAATTGTTATAAACTTCTTGATTGACTGAACCATCTTTTTGTGTAGCTCTTTTTGTTGCAAGTGATTCTTTAATATGTGTATAAAAAGGTGAATTGGCAATATGCTCTATCAAAGATTTTGGGTTTTTTACCCTTTTTAAATCCTTTAACAGTAGATAAAACTGGTATAAAAACTCTCCCCCTTCACGGTTTAGTTTTGGGTGTTTTATAATTGGATTACTTAAAAACTGTTCATTAAACCCACTATCTTTAAATTTTGACAAGCTTCCTAACTCTATAAAATCATCAAACAATCCAAGCTGAACATTTTTAACTGCTTTTTTCTCATAAGGGTTTCTAATATCTTCATTTGGATGGAACAATCCATCAAATATATTTCCATTACCAACCAATATCAAAGCATCAAATATCTCTTTTGATATAGCTTTTCCAATATTTTTACCATACTCTATTAGGTGAATAAATGCCATCATATCATTTTGATTTACCAATAATGTCATAATATCAAGTATAGCTTTTACCTCTTTTGCATCAAAAAAGCTCATACCACCCTTTCTTTTTGCAGGTATTTGAAACTCTCGTAAATTTACCTCTATCCCATCTGCAGTTGAGTTATTTCTGTATATTATAGCAATCTCATTGCGTGGAGTTTTTGATTTTAGTATGTTTTTTGCTATATACTCATATTGGGTAAATAACATATCAAACCCTAAAAGTTTTGGTTTGTTGTGATGTTGTGTTCTTACAACTTCAAGATTTTTTTCATATATCCTTTCATTGTGTGATATAACTTTTGTAGCAAGTTCAAGTATAGGTCTTGTAGATCTGTAGTTTTTATTTAAAGTATAAACTTTTGCATTTTTATATCTTTTGTCAAATGATGAGATGATACCAATATCACTTCCGTTAAAAGCATAGATACTTTGGTCATAATCACCAACACAAAAAAGTGATTTTGGTTTAAAAGCATCAAGCAGTTTTCCCTGAAGTGGATTTGTATCTTGATATTCATCTACAAGTATCTCTTCAAAAGGAAACTCTTGAGTATTTAATGTCTCTAACATTAGAGTTAAAAGATCATCAAAATTCACATAGCCATACTCTTTTTTTAGATTGTTAAACTCTTTTATTACATCTTCATATATCATACAATATATCTCATGCTCTTCATTTCTATCAATCATCCATTGGGTAAAACACTCATCATAGTGGGAATTTAGATATAAAGAGTAAAGATCATATAAATATCCACCATCATATGGTGATGTTTCATTTCTATTGTAAAAAACTCTTTTTTCATAGATTGATTTAAATAGTGTTTTTAATTCATTTGGTTGTTTTAAAGTAAGTTGTACACCAAGTTGTTTTAACAGTTTGAAACTGATACTGTGAAAAGTTCCTGCCATAATTTTTGTTGCAACCTCTTTCCCAAAAAATGATGCAACTCTTCCAATCATCTCAGCTGCAGCTTTATTTGTAAATGTAAGAAGCATTATTTGATGAGGTTTAACACCTTTTTTGATTAAATGTGCAATTCGTCCAACTATAGTAGATGTTTTTCCTGTACCAGCACTAGCTATAATCAGGTTATGCCCTTTTGGACAGGTTGCAGCAGTGAGTTGTTCTTTATTGAGATTTGATAATGGCATGTGGAATTGTACCCAAACTCTATTAGAGTTGAGTTAAATTCACATAATTTTTAGCTTAAGCCACCTTTTGCTGCCATTCTTTTTTCTATAATATGCCCTATATAACTAAGTGTAGAAGTTATTGTAAGATAGAGCAGGGCTATTACTATCCATGTTTCAAATGGAGAGAAAGTATTTGCAACTATCTCTTTACCAACTTTTGTAAGATCTGTAATTGATATAACTGAAACCAAAGATGAATCTTTTACAAGTGCAATCATCTCTCCAATAATTGTAGGTAATGCTCTTTTTACAGCTTGAGGTAATATAATATATCTCATAGCCTGAAAATTTGAAATACCCAAAGATTTTGCAGCTTCAAGTTGCCCTTTGTCTATTGATTGGATAGCTCCTCTTAAAATTTCAGCCATATATGCACCAAAAAATATACCCAATGATAAAACACCAGCTACAAATCTTTCCAAATCAAATATATTTGCAACTATAAAGTAAAACAGAAATATCTGTACAAGTAGGGGAGTTCCTCTAATTATAGTGATATAAACTGTAGCAATATCTCTCATAAATACATATGAGGATAGTTTCATTAGGGCAATAATTATACCAATAGTAAAAGTTATAAGTGCAGCTAAAGCTGAGATTTTCAGTGTAGTTTTAAGTCCATTTAGTATTGGACCATCTTTGGTAACTGTTTTTTTAGCAATATAATCACCCTCATAAACATCTTCATTGATTTTATAATCAAATACAAAACTACTATCTAAATCATCAATAGCTATATCTTCATTTTCAGTTTTGACATAGTATTTTCCATCTTTAGATATTAGTTTTCCATCTGCAGGAGATTCTATAGTAATAGTTTCATCATATACAAAATATTTTGGTACAGAGTTCCATTTCCACACATAGTTCATATTAGCAGCAGCTAAATAGAAGAAAAATCCAATTCCTACATAAAACAATAGGGCAATAAGATGCCCTAAAGGTTTATTTTGTGCAAATGATTGCTTTTTTTTAGCCATTGTTTATTGAACTCTTTTTAGCCATTTTGTATCAACTAGCCATTTGTTATAAATTTTATCACTAAAACCTACAACTTTATCCTCTTTCATTTGTCTTAAGAAGTTATTTAACCAGTTAAGAAAATCAGGGTCACCTTTTCTAATAGCCCAACCAAGTGGTTCATATGTAAGTGGAGTATCTAGGTGTACTAATTTACCTTTACCTTTATCACTCATAAATAATACATTGTATGGTTGATCATATACAATTGCATCAGCTTTACCACTTAATACTTCAGAAGCTGCATCAGATTCTGTTTCAAAAGTTACAATTTTAGCTTTTTTGAAAAATTTTCTAGTAGCAATCTCACCTGTAGTTCCAAGTTTTGTTACAACAGTGAAGTTTGGTTTATCTAAATCTTTAGCCTCTTTGATTGTTGAAGCTAACTCTTTTCTCATCATAACTGTTTGACCAACTACAATGTAAGGGTTTGCAAAATTTACTTTTAGGTTTCTTGCTTGAGTAATAGTCATACCAGACATAATAATATCATATTTTTCAGTGATAAGTCCTGCAATAATACCATCCCATGCAGTTGGAACAAGCTTTAGTTTTACACCCATATCTTTAGCCATTTTTTTAGCCATATCTACATCATAACCTATGATATTTCCTTTTTTGTCTTTCATCTCAAAAGGCATATAACCTGGTTCTAATCCTACTCTTAATTCACCTCTTTGAACAATTTTATTCAAAGTTGAATTTTGCCATAAATTTATATCTGCTGCAAATAAATTTGCACCTACAAGCATTAAAAATGCTAACATCAGTTTTTTCATATCTCTTCCTTTTTGTTTAGATTAATGAGTTAAAATCTCATTTAAAAATTGTTTTGCTCGATCACTTTTTGGATTATGAAAGAAATCATTTGGAGTGTTTTGTTCTACAATTCTTCCCTCATCCATAAATACGATTCTATCACCAACCTCTTTGGCAAATCCCATCTCGTGAGTTACACATACAATAGTGTAATTCTCTTTTGCAAGATCTTTCATAACACTTAATACATCACCAATTGTTTCAGGGTCAAGTGCTGAAGTTGGCTCATCAAAAAGCATAACTTTTGGCTTCATAGCAAGAGATCTTGCTATTGCAACTCGTTGTTTTTGACCACCAGATAAATCTGCAGGATAAGCATTTGCTTTATCCTCTAATCTTACTTTTTTGAGTAAAGATAAAGCAATATCAATAGCTTCTTGTTTTGATCTGTTTTTTACAAGATTTTGTGCAATAGTGATATTTTCCAAGATACTTAAATGTGGAAATAGATTGAAGTGCTGAAACACCATACCTACTTCAGCTCGAATCTTTTTTAGATTTTTACTGTTTTGATGTATATCTAATCCATCAACAATAATTTGCCCCTCATCTATATCTTCTAGTGCATTTATGCAACGAATAAGAGTAGATTTTCCACTACCACTTGGACCACATACCACAACTATTTCACCTTTTGCTACATCAAAGTTGATATCTTTGAGTACATGAAAGTCGTCATAAAACTTATTGATATTTTTCATACTGATTATATTTTTACTCATGGAATGATTATAAGCCAAAATAGATTAGAATTGGCTATAATTATAACTAAATTTAATAATATGTAATATTTATGTCAAAGGAAGTGTGTGCAAATTGTAAAATCAAAAGAGTTTATGGCTGATATGTTATTGTTGTGCGTGGCTATTGGCTGGGGTGTAACATTTTTGATGGTGCAAGAAGCTTTAAATGATGTACCTGTATATGCTTTTTTATTTTATAGATTTGGATTAGCATCTGTTTTAATGGGTTTTGTTGCATACAGATATAAAAATTATCTTGATTTAAAAACTATAATATCAGGAGTTGTTTTAGGTGTAGTATTGTTTATAAGCTATGCTACACAAACATTTGCTTTGATATATACAACTAGTTCTGTTGTTGCATTTATTACAGGATTTTATGTAATCTTTGTACCAATATTGTTATTTTTATTTTTTAAACAAAAAATCAGACTTATGGCAATAATTGGAACTGCTTTAGCAATAGTTGGACTTTATTTACTTACAAATAATAATGGAGTAACTCTTGGATTTGGAGAGTTTTTAACACTTCTTTGTGCACTGTTTTTTGCACTGCATATTATATTTACAGGGATTTATTCAAAGCAGTATAATGTGTTTTTATTGGTATTTATTCAGTTATTTACTGTAACTATTCTAAGTTTATTATTCTCTTTAACTATAGAGAATGTTACATTTAATATAGATTTTACATATGCCTTTTATAAAGCTGTAATTGTTACAGCTGTTATTGCTACATTTATTGCATTTTTGGTTCAAACATATATGCAAAAATTTACAACACCAACTAAAACAGCAATTATATTTAGTATAGAACCTGTTAGTGCAGCATTTTACAGCTATATTGTAATTAATGAGATATTATCAACTAGACAAATAATTGGAGCTTTTTTGATACTTGTAGCTATGTTGGTTATTGAGCTGAGATTTAATAAAGACTCTACATAATTTTGCAAAGGCTATATTAAACTTTACAGCATATAATCACTAAATGAATAAACAACAACTAAAAAATATAAAAGTACAAAATGATTATTTTGAATTTAAATCAAAATATTATGACTTTTCAAATATCCAACCACTAAATAATGTAAAACTTATAAGTGTAAATAAAAAATCCCTAGAGTTAATTGGTCTAAATCAAGATAATATAGATGAACAAGAAATTATAAAGCTTCTAAATGGGCAACTTTTACTAAAGAATTCAAAACCATACTCTATGGTGTATGCTGGGCATCAGTTTGGTTATTTTGTCCCACAACTTGGTGATGGAAGAGCTATAAATTTAGGAAGTATCAATAATTGGCACTTGCAATTAAAAGGTAGTGGTATTACAAAATACTCAAGAAGTGGTGATGGAAGAGCAGTATTAAGATCTAGTATAAGAGAGTATCTTATGAGTGAAGCAATGTATGGTCTTAATATTCCTACAACAAGAGCTTTGGCAATAATAGGTTCAAATCATATAGTATATAGAGATATGGGAATTGAAACAGGCTCGATAGTTTTAAGATTATCTCCATCTTGGATAAGAATTGGTACATTTGAGTATTTTTATACTCAAGAGAGTTTGGAAGATCTAACACAACTTGCAAATTTTGTAATAAAACAAAACTATCCACATCTAGATGATATAAAAGAGCAAAAATATGAAAAACTTTTTTATGAGATAGTAAATAATACTGCTTCACTTCTGGCAAAATGGCAATCTTATGGGTTTATGCATGGAGTGATGAATACAGATAATATGAGTGTAGCTGGAGTTACTATTGATTATGGTCCATTTGCTTTTATGGATAGTTTTAAGATGGATACTATTTGTAACCATACAGATAAACATGGAAGATATTCATTTGAAAATCAGCCATTAATAGCACAATGGAATCTCTCATCACTTGCAACGGCATTTTCCCCACTTGTAGAAAATCAAGAGATATTAGATGAGTATATAAGATTGTTTTTACATCTATATAAAAAATACTATTATGAGCTTATGAACCAAAGATTGGGACTTGATATAGATATATCAAAAGATTCAAACAGTGTATTGATAAAGGAGTTGTTAAAAATACTTCAAGGGTGTGAGGTTGATTATAATTTGTTTTTTAGACGATTGAGTGAAAATGATGATAAACAAATTCTAGAGCTCTGTACATATCCAGATGTTATGCAAGATTGGCTTGATAAATATAAAAATATTAGAGATTCTCAAGATAAGGATTTTGAAGATATAGCTAAAGGTATGAATAAAATAAATCCAAAATATATACTAAAAAACTATATAATTCAAGAAGCTATTGATAAAGCGGAAGATGGAGATTTTTCACTTGTAAATGATTTGCTAAATATTGCTCAAAATCCTTTTGATGAGCATAAAGAGTTTGAACACTATACCAAAGCTACACCAAAAAAGTTTGATAATATTAAGTTGAGTTGTTCATCGTAATTTGATTTATATTTTATTTAATAGTGAAATTAAAGCTACGAGATAATGTATAGATTTTTAAGATTTGTTATATAGTTAATATACTTCCTTTCTATGGGCTATTCGAATAAGGGTAATTAGTAAAATTTCATTTTCTTTTAAATATACAATTCTATAATTTCCAGCTCGTTTTCTAAATTTACCTTTATGCTTACCTTTTAATGCTTTATCATTGGTAAAATTACCATTTTCTAGTTCTTTAATTTTATCAAATATCAATTGCTGATTTGTTTTATCTATTTTAGATAGTTCTTTTAAAGCAAATTTGGGAACTATAACTTTATACATCTATTTTAATCCAAGCTGTTTTGCTACATCTTCAAGTGTATAAATTTCAATATTTCCATTTTTAACTTCATCTATTCTTTTATCTGAAATCATCTCATCTAATGTATCAAAATAGGTAGAAACTGCTTTTTCTATAATATAAGTTCTTGTTCTATCTAACTCTTTTGCATAATTATCTAAGTCATATAATAAATTTTCATCAAGCCTTATATTTATAGCTTTTTTCATTGTATATCCTTGTATCTTGTTGTATCTACAATTATATCATAGAAAATAGTAAATTTCAAGTAGATTTTATATTGTTTTTCTTCCTTTTTTTTCAAATAGAGATTTAAATCTATCTATCTATATTTTCATCCCTTGTATTTGAATAAGCTATTATCTTTCTTTTAGCAGATTTTTTTATATTTTGACAGAGTATGTGGTTAATATTCTTCCATTTTTCAATAAAAACCCAGCATGTTCAATAGAATCAAATATATCTTTATCATTCCATCCAATATTATAGAGTTCATTAAAATCATTTTGATTAAAATTTTTACTATCAAATATCGCTTTTATACTTTTTATTAATAGTAGTTTGTGTTTTTCATCAAAGGGTATTTTTGTCAAATCTAATTTTGTTTGATTTATAACTTCTAAAGAATAGTTTCTTTTTTGTAGCAATAATGTATTAAAGTTTATACAATATTTAAAATTTTCCTGATGAGCAATATATAGTCTTAAAAAAGAAAAATAATCAGGATTTATTGTTTTATGGGTCATAAGTTTAGATACATATAGTAAAAAATCTTTTAAAATATTTACATCTATTTGTCCCATTAATTTTAGATGAGGTGGCACTGTACCAAATAATTTTTTTATTTTAATATTGAGTTTTTCTAATTGTACTGTTTGTTCATTATTATTAATTTGTATAAACATTTTATTTCCTTTTGTAGACCAAACGGTCTGTTTATAGAATAATAAAGTATTTATGCTTAAAATAGACTGAACGGTCTATTTTGTTTTTAATGAGAATAGATATTGTTTTAGATGATTAATACTATTAGAAAATTTAACTTGTGTAGATTGTTTTGCACTAAGAGATAATGCTCCCCAAGTTGTTGTTATAATAAATTCTGATAAAGAATCAGTATCTATTTGCTTTATTTCATTATATTTTATTGCATTATCTAATAATAACATGATTCTATTTTTTATATTTTGATATATTTTATTTAGCTCTATATCAAAATCACTATCTGAATTTGATAGTTCTATATTTAGTCTGTTTAGTGGACAATTATATTTCACTAGATTTTTATTCTTTGATATTTTATCTATAGTTTCAATTATTGTATCAATATAATTTTCACTATTTTCATTTTTAAATGAAAAATATAGATCCATTTTAGGTGATAGCCTTTCTTTTATCATAATAAGAACTAACTCTTTTTTTGATTTAAAATGATGATATAAAGAACCTTTTGGAATATTGCACTCTTTTAATATAGCTGATATACCTGTAGCATTATAGCCATTTTTATATATTAAGGAGAAGGTTATATCTAAAATTAAATCTCTTGTTTTATGTTTTATGTTTTATCCTTTTATATTTTATTTTATCCAACAACAGCACTAGTATATCCAACTACACTGGTATTATCTTTTGTTTGATCTGCACTTGTTCTATAATCTAAAAGCTTAGAGTTTAGATTGTACTTGTTTGCATATGATATCAAAGCTTTTACTCCTACTCTTCCACATGCTTCACAACCTTTTCCCCAAATATCAATATCTAGTTTATCTATAGCTTCAAGGCAGATATTATCCAAAGTTTTTGCTTTTTGTATATCATAAAAATGGCTAAGATCAGTACTTATTACTACAAAAGTATCATCAGCTACAGCATCTTCAATGATTTTTGATATATCGTTATAATCAATTTTGCCATACACAAGTTCTACTATTGGTATATCATTAAAATAGTGTTTTAAAAATGGCATTTGTGTTTCAGTAGAGTGTTCAGCATGTACTTGATCATAAAAATTACAAAACTCATATTTTTCTATAATAGATTTTGCATAAGCTTTATCGATATTTAGTTTTCCACATGGTGTTTCATAATCATCATATACACCAATACTAGCACCCTCAAAAGCTATTTTATGAGATGGACCAATAACCAAAAATCTTTTAGGTTTGATATTTTTAATTATACTATATGCTATATTTGCAGTAAATCCACTATAAATATATCCTGCATGAGGTACTATTACAGCTTTTGGAACAAAATCAAAATCAGCCTTAAAGTCACTATTTTCCAGTGCAGTTGAAAAGTGATTTATATATCTGGTTACTTCAGTGCAACTTGCAGGATAAAAGGCTCCTGCTACACTTGCATTTCTAGTGTTCATAAATATTCCTTGAAGTTTTGTATCACATTTTGGGCAAAGATTGCCAGAGATTAAATTATTTGATTTTACCTCATAAGTGATTCTATTTATTAGTTCATATTCACAATTTGCACACTTTGTAGGGTTTGGCAATCTTGCATTGCCTCTGTATACATATTTTAATCCTGCTTCTTTACCTATTTTATAAGCTTTGTTTAGTGTATCTATAGTGGTACTTGGAAGATCAAGTTGTTTATAATCAGGATGAAAAGCACTCAAATGCCAAGGGGTATAGATATCTAGTTCATTTGCTATAAAATTTGCTATTTGTTCTAGCTCTTTGGTGCTGTCATTTTTACTTGGGATTATCAAAGTTGTTATTTCTATATGGATACCATTTTTTTTGAACTGCTTTAGATTTTGCAAAATAGTATCTAAATCACCTTTTAACTCTTTTTTATAGTAATCTTTATTAAAAGTCTTTAGATCAATATTGGCTGCATCTATTACACCTTTCATATCTTCAATCATCTCTTTGCTTTCAAAACCGTTACTTACAAAGATAGTTTTTAGATTGTGTTTATGTGCTAATTGTGCCACATCTTTTGCAAAGGGGTAAAATATAGTTGGTTCATTGTATGTAAAAGAGATACTATCACACTTGTGTTTTAGTGCTAGATTAACTAACTCTTGTGGAGTATAATAGTTTGATTTATTAATATTATGCTCTTGAGATATACCATGATTTTGACAAAAAGGGCAGGCAAAATTACATCCAACTGTACCAAAAGATAGAGTTTTTGTATTTGGCAGTACATGGTATAGTGGTTTTTTCTCTATTGGATCTATATTGATTGCAGCTATATATCCATATACCAGACATTGCACCTTTTGTCCTGTACTTTTATTAACTCCACAAATTCCAGTTTGAT
>Ga0256843_1001086_pt1 | contig 22069 bp, 28 predicted proteins | sample AlvinellametaG_FD_191572 | JGI IMG/M metagenome (GOLD analysis project Ga0256843, IMG submission 191572) | Pompeii worm associated microbial communities from hydrothermal vent at the East Pacific Rise, Pacific Ocean - Alvinella | ecosystem: Host-associated > Annelida > Integument > Unclassified ... | reverse complement strand
AATTGCAGATTGAATTGTATAGCCGTTGCTGCGATCAAGGCGTCCATGATCTTCATGTTGTGAGAGAGAGTGTAGCGATCCAGAATCTCTCTGGCCAGTGTTACGGTACTCTGGTGCATTGGCAAAACATCAAAACGCATGATATTCTTTTTGATGAAATTCAACTCTCTTTTGTCTCTGGCCCCCTGAAACAACTCCATGATGACAACATCGTTGATGTAGACCGCCTCCAGTTCATCTATTTTTTTGATGATGGCGGGATTTTCTTTCAGATATTCGATGACGATATTGGTATCGGCAAACGCTACCGCCATGCACGCTCTCTCAATTCCCGGGCGTATTGGGCGACATCGTCAATATCTTTGAAAGGGTTGGCATCTGGATCCACCGTATCGATATCATCAAATGTCAGTTTGTATGCGTTTTTTTGGGGATCGACCGGAGTGATGTCAAAAGTGTTTGTTTGCTGATGACGTTTAAGATTTTTCAAAATAAAGTCGGAAAATTTTTTGACATCGGATTTGAGTTCATGGACGAAGAAGTATTCTATTTCAGGATTGTCAATATGTATTGTCATCTGTTGTCCTTTCCACTCGGTTTTGTCGCATTATAACATACTTTTCGACGCACCACCCGCAACGTTATCCCAATTGTTTGTACATCACCAGCGCATCGACATATCCCCGGGCGGGATGATGGAAGGCTCCGGGGAGCCGTCCGACAGTCTCAAAGCCGCACCTCTCCCACAAGGCGATGGCCGTGATGTTGGTGGCGATGACGAAGTTGAACTGCATCGCCCGGTAGCCCAGTCTTTTGGCCTCGTCAAGTGAATGGTCACACATCGCGCGGGCGATCCCCCGGCCCTGCATGGCCGGGGCGACCATGTAGCCGCAGTTGCAGACATGGCTGCCACCGCCGGGCTGGTTGGGTTTGATGTAGTAGGTGCCGACGACGGTATCGTTGATCTGGGCGATGTAGGTATGTTGGGGTGTCTCCATCCAGAGACGGCGTGCCGTGTGGTAGTCGGTATCGCGCGGGTAGGTGTAGGTCTCGCCGGCTTGGACGATCGGCTCCCAGATCGCCCAGATGGCGTCCCAGTCTTCGTCTGTGGCCTGCCGGATGGTCATCGCAGTGCCTCCTCCAGCAGTTCCAGCCCCAGCGCGCGGATCTCTTCGGCCTTGTTGAAATGGAAGGTTTTGTAGCCGGCGGTGGCGGGCTCGATGAGGTGGACGGTCTTGTCGGTCGTGCGCAGCGCAGCACGGGTCTGGTTTAGGATCAGCAGCCGCATGGAGCGCTCCATCATCTCCATGACGTTGGCGGTCTTGAAGAACTTTTCCGGCAACGTCGGCTCGAAACTTCGGGATCCCAGCACGTCGACGGCCAGCACGGTATCGTACGTCGCTTCATCGATCCCGAGGTTGGCGCAGAGGAAGCCATCTCCCAGCACCCGCCCGTCGATATGCTGCTCCTCGAACACACCGGGGATCGCCATCGTCGCCAGCAGGGCATCGACCAGCGGAGTGAAACTCTCGGGGGTGAAGAGGTATTTCTCGCCAGTGAGCAGGTCGGTGGTGATGAGGGTCAGAGGCGTTGCCGTATCCTGCATCGTCCGATCGCCGAAGATCGTCTCGAAGATCGCGTGGATCTTGCGGCTTTTGATGATGGCGTTGCCGTCGAAGGAGAGGTTGAGCCATTTGCTGATACGCACAAAGCTCTCGAGGTGTTCGCGCATCTGCGTTTCACGAAGCCCGATGGCCAATTGAGCCCCGATGATCCCCCCCATGCTGGTGCCCACAATCTGCGCCGGAGCGAGCCCCATCCGCTCCAGATCGGCGATCACCCCCAGATGAGCGATCCCCAGCGCACCGCCGCCGGAGAGGACGAGGGAGAAGGGGTGAGATGAGAGTTTCTTTGGCACTTAAGATCCTTGTAGTGATAAAAAATTATACAGAAATAATATCAACAAAGCGGTATATCACATTTTTTTGCCACTTTTGTCTATTATAATTTTTTTACACGAAACATACTCACAAGGAGCACAAAATGATGCAAAGATTTGTCGTGCTGATCGGCATGATCATGATGCTGTCCGGATGCAATGCTACCTCAGATACCAAAAAACCGTTTGGGAAACGGTGGAATATCGAGTGGAGTATCACTGAACCGGAAGAGTTTAGTGGGTCTGCGCAACTCTTTGATATCAAAATTGACTGTGACAAAATGTTTACAGATGCCATGAATGAGAAGCAGTGCACGATCGATGTCGACTCGACATGGGATGATTATACCGGTCACTGGATCGATGCGGATCCAGGGGTCATAGATGTTATCTCGGTTTGGGAAGATAAAGTGGCTTTTGGTGACGCCTTGGTCAAACTCGACGATGCCGGTCACACCTTTTCTCTTTTTGGTACTGCTTCCGAGACAGAGGATGACCGTGTCGGTCAGTGCCAATTTGTCTGGAACAGTACTTATCTGAGCAACCTGAAAAACGGTAAAGAGTTTACGTTGGAATCCTTGCCGGAAACCTTTTATAAGTGCAAAGTGATCTTTCAGCCATTTGAATAGTCGTGCTTACACCGCATATGAAGGAGTATTCTCCCGCTCCCACTCTGCAAACGCCTCGTCGAAATAGACCAGCCGCTGCTTCTTGAACTCGCGGGTGGAGTAGAGCTTGCCGTACTCGCTCAGCCCGGTCTCCTTGGCCATCTCGTCGATGAGCGCGTCGCACTCTGCTTGCGTTTTGGCGTGAACCATCGCGAAGAGGTTGTAGGGCCAGCCGGGGTAGGTGGGGCGCAGGTAGCAGTGGCTGACGGCCGAGAATTCGGCCAGCTGGGCTCCGATCTTCTCCCCCTCTTTTTCGGGGACGGCCCAGACGCTCATGGCGTTGGCACCGAAGCCTGCCCGGCGGTGGTTGAGGATGGTGGCGAACCGGCGCATCACCCCGGCGTCCTTGAGCTCATGTGCGATCGCAAAAAAGCGCTCATAGTCCATATTCAGCCGTTCGATCGACTCACGGAACGGTTCGGAGGTTACGGTGATGTCGCGTTGCAGCTCTTTGATCACAGCGATGTGTTCGGGAGTGAGATCAAGAGGTTTGTGGGCGGCTTTTTTGACCTTCTCTTTTTTGGCGCGGCGGCCGGTGGTGTCCATCTGGACCTTGATCTTGAACATCTTGAGGGTAGGGAGGATGATGGCATCTTCGGCCTGTGTTTTCTCTCGGAGGATCTCGATGGTCCGCTCCAGCCCCAGGGTACTGTCGGGCGCCACGGCCATGGTGAACCAGATGTTAAACTCATGGTTGCGCAGGTAGTTGTGGCTGACACCCGGATGGGCGTTGATGATCTCAGCGGCCGTGTCGATACGCTCCTCGGGGACCTTGAAGGCTACAAGTGAGGAGCGGTACCCCAGCCGTTTGGTATCGAAGATCGCCGAGGTCTGGCGGATGATCTTCTCCTCCTTGAGCTTTTTGACGGTAGAGAGTACCTCTGCCTCAGTAGTACCCAGCTCATCGGCCAGCACCTTGAAAGGCCGGTCGGTCATGGGAAAGCTGTTTTGCATCTGGTAGAGCAGTTCGTCTTGCATGGGGGTCCTCTTGTTAGGAATGGAATTGAGATGTATTATAGTCGAAGGGGGGTTTGAGGGGGATTATCCCTTGACACTCCCAACAAAATGTCCTATAATCTGTACAGAATCCATGACAAAAGGATGTACCGATGCAGGTGGTCAATTTCACCGAGGCGCGCAACAACCTCAAAGCGATCTTCGACACGGTCTATCACAACGACGAAGAGGTGATCGTCCATCGCAAGAACAACGAGAATGTCGCGATCATTTCGATGGAGATGCTGAATCGTTATCGTGAAGCGCTCCACCCCCCCCGGATAGAGACAGTAGCGGAGGACGATCCCGATACCAAAGGGAACCAACCATGACCGTAAAAGAGATACAGGAGTACGCCCAGGTCCGCCCCAGGATCCGGGCCTATCTGTGCTACATCATCGGACGCAATATTTCCGCTACGTTACAGGAGAAGCGTGACGAAGAGCTTGAGCAAGCGCTGAGAAAACTCCAGGAGGCTCTGCCGCAGAGCGAAGCGATCTATGTGCTGGACAAGAACGGCATACAAATAACTGAGACACTCTCTGGCGACAAGGCATTGAACGGTATCGGCAAGGGGGAGGATCGCAGTGACAGGGCCTATTACTACAAAACGGTCCGGGAGCATCGGTGCAAACTGACCGACCCCTATCCATCCTACCTGACCAACGAACTGGTGGTGACAGCGGCGTTCCCGATCTACGATGAGAACGACGAACTGCTGATGATCGTTTGTGTCGATATCAGCCTCAAAAATGTCCTGAGGATCGTCAGCCCCACGTCGGTCGATTCGACGTTCGGTCTCTTTAACAAATGGGTCTATGCGATCTTCTCCGCCGCGCTTTTCGGGGTAGCGATCCTCCTCTTTATCAAAGGGGTGATGAGCTTTGGGATCATCTGGGGGGACATCGACATCCACAACATCTTCAAATCGACGATCCTCCTGACCCTCTCGCTGGCGATCGTCGATCTGGTCAAGGCGATCTTCGAGGAGGAGGTGCTGGGCAAGGAGAAACAGCGGGGCTCGCACGATGAGATCCATCAAACGATGATCAAATTCCTCGGCTCCATCATCATCTCGCTCTCGATCGAGGCGCTGATGCTGGTGTTCAAGTTCGCCCTGACCGATCCGGCCAAGCTGCTCTATGCGGTCTACCTGCTGGCGGGGATCACCGGTCTGATCATCGGCCTGTCGATCTACCTCAAAGTCAACCAGCTCGATAACAAATAAACAAGGAAACTACATTATGGCCTATTTCCCCATGTTCATCGATCTGGAGGGGCGCAAAGTCCTCGTTGTCGGCGGCGGTGCGATCGCCCACGAGAAGCTCGAAAAGCTCGTGCAGTTCACCAAAGAGATCACCGTCATCACCCCTCAGATGTCGATCGAGACCCACACCCTCATCGGGGAACACTGCCTGACGCTGTACCACCGGCCGTACCGTACCGGGGATGTCGAAGGGTTCGATATCGTGATCGTCGCGACCGATACGATCGACCTGCATCGTCAGATATGGGAGGAGACCCGCAACACACGCGTGCTGGTCAACAGCGTGGACGATACCCGCTACTGCGACTTTATCTTCCCCTCGTTCGTCAAACAGGACGACCTGACGGTGGCCTTCTCCACCGGCGGTGCCTCTCCGGCTTTCGCCAAACACATCCGGCGCTGGTTCCAGAACATCCTGCCCGATGAGGTGGGGGACTTCCTGCGACAGATGAAACAGCTGCGCCGTGAACTGCCCAAAGGGAAAGAGCGGATGGCGAAGTTCGACAAAATGACAGAGGAATTTTTCGACAAACACTTTAGATAGATAAGATAATATCCGATTATAAAAGAAATAATCTTAACCAATTGACCAATATCAAGACAATGTAAGTCCGGCCGCTCTATAATACAGAAAACCAATTAGGAGTAAATATGTCTGAAATAAAAAAAGAGCCCATCGAGATCGAGGGGGCGACGGTTCCGTTCTATACCTACCAAGAGGGTGAGACCCAGGTACTGGAGTTTGATACTTCGATGAAGGGGCCGCCGGAGCCGATGGTCAACGCCATGGCCGGCCTCAAGCAGATCACCGACAGCTCCAAAAAGCTCGTGATGATCAACCATAAAGCGCCCATGGGGCTGTTCGACAAGATCGGTGAGAACTACAACATCGCCACCGAGGACCTGCCGGACGGCAAAGCGAAAGTGATCTTCACCTACAAAGAGGGTGAGAGTGAAAAAGCCAACCTCGATGACAGCGACTGCCACGGGGACGAAGAGGAGGCGTAAGCCATGATGAACATATCGCGCGATTTCGCGCCCCCGCTGAAGATGATCGAACCGTTCTTTCTGATTGGATCGATCTTTTACGCGCTGGGAGTGCTTTTCCTCCTCTTTCTTGACCCGACAAGCGGGCATGTCGATCTGGTGACGGTGGGCTGGGTCCACTGGTTTTTGCTGGGATTTGTGATGATGATCATCTTCGGCGCGATGGCGCAGTTGATCCCGGTAGTGGTGGAGATCGGCCATTTCTCGGTCGATCTTTACTACATTATCTGGCCGAGTCTTCTCATCGGAACGCTGACGATGGTCGCGGGGTTCTGGTGGGTGCCGGATGTGCTGGCCTATGGCGGACTGCTGGTGCTCGTGGCGATGGTGACGTTCCTTTTTGAGACGTTCCTGACGCTCAAAAAGGCCGAGCGCATCACGCTGACGGTCAAAAGCGTCCTGTGGGCCAATATCTTCCTCACCGTCGCCATCATCATCGGCTTTTTGATGGCGCTGGCGATCGGGGAGGGGGTGGTGCTCGATGTCGCCAAATGGCTGGGAGCCCACGCGATGCTGGTCCTTGGGGGTTTCGTGACCCTGACCATCATGGGGCTCTCGCTGATCCTCATCCCGATGTTCGGGCTTTCGCATGGCTTTGACGAGAAGCCGATCGAACGGGCCTACCAGCTGATGGTGGGGGCGGTGATTGCGTATGTGGTCGGCACCCTCATCGACTGGAACTGGGTACGATGGCTCTCGGTCGTGGTCTCGTTCGTTTCGATCGTTTTCTACGGGTATCAGGTCTGGATCATCTACAAGACCCGCGCCCGCAAGGCCCACGATATCTATGCCAGGACGATGTATGTCGGCTACGGCTCATTGGCAGTAGCGCTGCTGCTGGGGCTGGTGACGCTGTTTAGTGACAACGAACAGGTACTGCTGGCTGCCGGCTGGTTCCTGGTGCTGGGATTTTTCAGCTACCTGATCAACGGCCACCTCTACAAGATCGTGCCGTTCCTGGTGTGGTTCGAGCGTTACAGCCCGCTGGTGGGGAAACAGAAAGTCCCCATGCTCAACGAAATGCTCCCCGAACGGCGCAGCGAATGGCAGTTTGGGTTCACCACCGCCGGTCTGGTGGTCGGCGGCATCGGTCTGCTCTTTGGGAGCGAAGGGCTTTTCCACGGTGGAGTGACCCTGATGACGGTGGGAGCTGGCTTTATGCTCAGCAGCATGCTCTATATGCTGGCGTTTGGGAAAGAGTTGGCGAAGAATGATGAATGATGAATGTTGGATGTTGGATGGCGGTATGCTTTGCTCCGCAAAGCTTATAGCTAAACGCTCAACACTCAGCACTTAACCCTATAAAGGAACAACATGTGTGACGTAACCAAAGATCAGGTATTGGAGAACATCGCCACGGTCATCGATCCGGAGGTGGGGTTCAATATGGTGGAGCTGGGGCTCATCTACGATGTGATCATCGATGACGACTGCAACGCCAAGGTGGTGATGACCCTCTCGACTCGGGCCTGCCCGATGCACCAGATGCTGGAGCAGTGGGTACGCGAAGCGGCCGAGCGGACCGAAGGGATCAACAAAGCCGAGGTGGAGATCGTCTGGGAGCCGGCCTGGAACATCACCATGGCGGCCGACAACGTCAAGCAGGCGCTTGGGGCCATGCCCACACCATGAAAAAAACCCTCAAAGAGATCTACGGGGTAGGGATCGTCTTTTTCTACTACCTCAAGTGGCCTTTCGTGCTGGGCTATCCGGCACTGCTCTACGGAGCCGGCTACCCCCGCCACTGGTCGATGGACCTGATCTGGCTCTACTGCGTGGCGCTCATTATCAAGGATTTCGTCTATCTGGTGGTTCTGAAAAAGAAGTACGGGGAGTAACCCCCACTGTCATTCCGGACGTGATCCGGAATCCCATTGACCGTTCAGAAATGTTTCGTCTTCCCGGATTAATGAGGGGATCCTGAATCCGTCATGCTGAACTTGATTCAGTATCAGGATGACACAATCTAATCTCCCTTTTGTTACAATGTTCCCATAGCTTTAAGGTATGAAGGAGCACCCCATGTTCGGACTGTTCGGCAACAGCGAGGAGACGCAGGCGAAGATCCTGTTCGGTTCCACCGAAGAGGAGCGTGAAGCGCAGATCGAGATCACCAATCCTTTCAGCGGCAAGGTGGTCAGCACCTATCCGGTGTGTGACGAGAAAGACGCCAAAAAAGCGCTTGAGATCGCCCGGGATGCCGCCCCGGCCGCGGCGAAATCCCCTCTGTCCCAGCGGATCGCGTGGCTGGAGGATGTCGCAGGCAAACTGCGGGAGTACGAGGAGGATTTCGCCAGGCTCATCGTCGATGAGGTGGGCAAGCCGATGAAGTTCGCCCGGATCGAGGTGCAGCGGTGTGCCGAGACGATCGATATCACCGCCAAAGAGCTGATCAACCTCCACGGTGAGACGATCCCCACCGACGCGACCCCCAGCGGCCGCAAAGCGACGGCCTTTTACAAGCGGGTGCCGCTGGGGGTCGTGGTGGCGATCACCCCGTTCAACTTCCCGCTCAATCTCGTCGCCCACAAGATCGCTCCGGCGCTGGGAGCGGGGAACACTGTCGTGCTCAAGCCCACCCCCGAAGCGCCCCTGACGGCGTACCGTCTGGCCAAACTCTTCGTTGAGAGCGAACACGCCATCCCCGATGCGCTGAGCGTGGTCTATGGCGATGCCGATGTGGGGGGTGCGCTGGTGGGCAGCCCGATCCCGCGCGCGGTGAGCTTCACCGGCTCGGTCGGTGTGGGCAAGATCATCACCCGCACCGCCGGGATCAAAAAGGTCGCGCTGGAGCTTGGCGGAAACGCCGCGACGTTCGTCGACAAAGACGCCGATCTGGAGGATGCGGCCCGCAAATGTTCTTTTGGGGCGTTCTACAACAGCGGACAGGTGTGCATCTCGCTTCAGCGGATCTATGTGCATGAGGCGATCTATGAGCGCTTCGCGGAGCTGATGGCGGCCGAGACGGTGAAGTTCAAGGTGGGCGATCCGTATGAGGAAGATACCTTCATGGGGCCGCTCATCAACGACGACGCGATGCACCGCGCCCGCAGCTGGGTCGCCAGCGCCAAGGACGAAGGGGCCATAGTCGCCGCCGGCGGGGACGAGGTGGAGGGGATCTTCCCGCCGACGGTGATGACCAATGTCACCGACGAGATGAAAATCGTCTGTGAGGAGGTCTTCGCTCCCATCGTGAGTCTGGTGAGCGTGCCCGATTATGAGACGGCGATCGCGAAGATCAACGAATCCCCCTACGGCCTTCAGTACAGCATCTTCACCGACTCGCTCTCTACCACGCAGCGCTTTATCGACGATGCCCAGGCCGGTGGCGTGGTGATCAACGACATCCCCACCGTCCGCTTCGATATCCAGCCCTACGGCGGCTCCAAACTCTCGGGCATCGGACGGGAAGGGCCCAAATACGCGCTCGAAGAGTTCACCGAGATCAAATCGGTAGTGATCTTCTAATGCAGGGTGCGCTTGCCAGCGCACCGATTTGGTACGCTTTGCCGCGCAAAGCTTTCAATGTGATCTTGCAGGGGCAGGCCTTGTGTCTGCCCTCCAGTGCGATCGCGACAGAACAAGGATACCCATGCGATGGACGAAGCTGCCGGTTGTGTTGATGCTGATTGGGGGGATCGCCCATGCCCGGTGTGATGCCCACGCCCATCAGCTTGTCGCGGCCTATCCGCACTACCTGAAAACCTGCCGGGACAACGCGATCGTCTGGCGGGATGGTACCCGCATGGTGTACGATGACGGCAAACGCAAGTCGTTCGATACCGCGCTCAACCATCCCGATATCGAGGATATGTTCCGCTACCGCTATCCCGTCGGAGCGTCGGGCTACAATAGACCTCCGGCCCGCAACGTTGATCCCGGTCGCATCCGGTACGAGCCGTTGTTCCGAAAGATGTACGGTGACTCAGCTGCGCAGGTGCGTCGCCGGCTGACCACCATCAGCTGGTTCGGCCAACCTGTGCGGGTAACGAAGGTCAACGGCGTATCCGGGGCGTTGAAACGGGTGGAAAAGGACCTCCAGCGTGCCGTGGCAAGTGATCCGCGCCTGCGCAAATACCTCACCCCCATCGGCGGTACGTTCAAATGGCGCCGGATCGCCGGTACCAACCGCCTGAGCGTCCACAGCTTCGGCGCGGCGATCGATATCAATGTCAAGTATTCGGCCTACTGGCGGTGGAGCAAAGGGGCATACCGATATCGCAACCAGATTCCCCTGCCTGTCGTCGAGGCGTTCGAGCGGCACGGATTTATCTGGGGGGGCAAGTGGTATCACTACGATACGATGCACTTCGAGTACCGGCCGGAGCTGCTGGGCAGGCGGATCGGCCGGGTCGCTGCCTCACCTGCGCCGGTATCCCGAAAGAGACCTTCCCCATCCAGACAACCGATCGGCTCACCCGATACCTATACCGTCGTCAGCGGTGACACGCTCTACGGTATCGCGAGGAAACTACACACCAGTGTCAGGGCGCTGCGTGAAGCCAACGTGCTTGAGAGCGATACCATCCGGGTGGGGCAGCGGTTGACGATCCCCCGCGGTGGCAGGTCACGATGAAAAAGAAAGTCGCCGTCTCCGCCTGCCTGCTGGGTAACCGATGCCGCTATGACGGACGGGAGAACAGCATGCCCGAACTGCTGGCGCTGCTGGAGGATGCGCAGATCGTGGCGTTCTGCCCGGAAGATTTTGCGTTCGGGACCCCTCGGCCGACGATGGATCTCGTGCAGACGGCCAAAGGGGTGCGGGCCCTCTCCAATCTCAGCGGGGCCGATCTGAGCCCGCCGGTGCAGGCGTATGCCGATGCGTTTTTCGATACCCATCCCGATATCGACCTTTTCATCGGCAAGGATCGCAGTCCCAGCTGCGGGGTGCAATCTGCCCGGCTCTATGACCGGGACAAGCGGCTCATTACTGACGAGGCTACCGGCCTCATGGCGGCCAGGGCGATCAAAAAGGGGATTGAAAGTGTCGATGCAGAGGCGTTCGTGCAGGAGAGGGGGCGTTAGAACTTCACCCCGATCCCCACGCTGAAGCCTTTGAGGTCCTTCCCCCGTACGATCTGGGCTCCGAGGGTGATGTCGCTGATCCAACGCTGCAGAACGGGGCTTTGGAGATAGGTCCGTATCCCGGCGTTCCAGAGGGTATTCGTGCCCATGAGCGTCGCCATGTCCCCGTGCAGGGCCAGGGCGGTGCCGTAGAGCTCCAGTTTCATCGGCAGGCCGAAAGGATGGGCGAAGACCGGGGTGATGAGGCCGAGCCTGAGCTTGCCGATGAGCGAGCGGGTGGTGTCGGATCTCCCGGCGGCGGTGACCGCCGTTGCCGTATAGCGGAGCGAGACGTCGAGAGAGGGGTTCCATTCGCCGATCCAGGGGTGGTAGCCCAGCGAGGCTTCCGCGTCGTATCCGTGCCCATCGATCGGTTGGTCGGCGGCGAAACGGGCCAGCTGATACGCTCCGCCGATCCGCAGATCGGTATCGTCGCCGGGGGAGTAGCGCACTCCCGTTCCCGCTTTGAGGGCGTACATCTTCATCCAGCGGTCCCGGCCGCTCCCGCTGTACCGGGCGGCACCGTATCCGATGTCGCCGTAGAGATAGGGGCCGGAAGTGCTCTCCGGTACGGGATCGTAATGCAGGGGAACGAAAAGCACGCCCAGCCGCTGTGCCGGAACGCCCAGCGTATAGTATCCCGTTCCGATCGCCTCCTCTCCGCCAAAAAGGAGCAGCCGGTGAGCCGTGGCACTCCGGCCGGTATCGACCGGGCCGGCGGTCAGGAGGGATACCCCCAGTGACAGCAGGGTCAGTCGTATTTTTTGAACTGTTCGAGCCATGCTTTGTCCTCGTCGGTGAGGGTATTGGCTTTTTTGAGCAGTCTGGCCCGGATATCCTCCAGATCACGGATATCGAGGTAGGCCAGCAGGTCCGGATGGATGGTGGGGTCTTTGGCCCCGTAGGCGATGAGCTGTTCGATCTCGGCGAGGAGCGCTTGTTTTGTTGATGCTTTTTCGGTGTTCATAGTGAGAAGTAAAAAGTAAAAAGTAACAAGTAAAAATTGCGGAATGCAAACATTGAAGTGCCTTGTGCCGTTTGGTATGTATTGTGAATATGCTATACTACCCGAAAAATTCTAAGGATTTTCTATGATCGAGATCGGACAGAAAGCCCCCGATTTTTGCCTCCCCAATCAGGACAGCGAAGAGATCTGTCTGCGGGACCTGCGTGGCAGCTGGGTGGTGCTCTACTTCTACCCCAAGGACAATACTCCCGGATGTACCACCGAAGCGCTGGACTTCAGTGCTCATCTGAGCGAGTTCGAGGCACTGGGAGCCACGGTGCTCGGAGTCAGCCCCGACAGTGTCAAAAAGCACCAGAACTTCATCGCCAAGAAAGAGCTCAAAGTGACCCTGCTCTCCGACGAGGACAAAGAGGTCCTCGAAAAGTACGGCGTCTGGCAGCTCAAGAAAAACTACGGCCGGGAGTACATGGGGGTCGTGCGCACTACCTACCTGATCGACCCCGACGGCACCATCGCGTATGTCTGGCCCAAAGTGCGGGTCAAAGGACACGTCGAAGCGGTCCGGGAGAAGCTGGCGGAATTACGCGGGTAACGTGTTGATCGTTTTATGATATACTTGCTGTATGTTGTATCGATTTGAATGGGATCCAAAAAAAGCGCGATCCAATGCACACAAACACAAAGTACGTTTTGAAAATGCGGCATCGGTTTTCCGTGATCCCAAAGCTGTTTCGATACCGGACGATGAACACAGTGATGATGAAGAACGATGGTTGACGATTGGGATGGATGAGGTGAGCCGTACACTGGTTGTGGTGCATACCTTTCGACGTCAATCGGCAGAGGAGTGTATAATACGCATTATCAGTGCACGTAAAGCGACACACAGAGAAAAGGAAGCATATCATGGCGGATAAGATGAAAGAAGAGTACGACTTTTCCAATGGCGAACGTGGAAAATTCTATCGGGAAGATGCTGTATTCAGCTTGCCGGTCTATCTTGAGCCGGAAGTGGAACATTTTGTGACTCATCTCGCCCGAAAACAGAAAAAAAATATTAGTGAAGTGGTCAATGCTCTGTTGATGCGGGACAAAGAGATCATCGAGTTTGCCCGCTGACGTGTGATGAGATACTTTTTCGTACTGCTTTTTTTCTCCTTTCTGACACTCCACGCCAACTCCCTCCGCCTTACCGATGCCCAGGCCGATCGGATCGCCCGAAAGATCTGGCTCAATGAGGGCTCCGGCAGGCGGGACAAGCTGGTGTGGTGGAACCGCGGCGAGGAGTTCGCCTCGTGCGGGATCGGGCATTTTATCTGGTTCACCAGGGATAAGCCGATGTGGTTCTGGGAGGCGTTCCCGCCGATGCTGCAGTTTCTCATCGATCACGGTGCCCGTCCACCCCGCTGGCTGACCCCGCAGACCCACTGTGTGTGGAACAGTTATGGGGAGTGGAAACAGGCCAAACGGCAAAACACCCGAAAGATGCGGGAGTTGACCGCCTTCCTCGACCGGACCAAGGGGTTACAGGCGCGCTTCATGCTCCACCGTCTCAACACCTCCTGGCCTCGGATCCTCGCCTACGCCAAAGCCCACGGCCAGGGGAAGATCGTCGCACACAACTACCGGCGGCTGCTTTACCGAAAAGACGGCTCCATCGATCCGCAGGGAGCCTATATCCTCATCGACTACATCAACTTCAAAGGGGACGGCATCAACAAAGGGGAGCGCTACCGGGGCAAAGGGTGGGGACTCTACGTCGTGCTGACCCACATGGACCCAAACGATCCCAACCCCTACCGCGCCTTCGCCCGGTCCGGCAAATGGGTGCTGGAGCGCCTGACACACATCGCCCCGCCCGAACGCCGTCTTTGGCGGTTCAAAAAAGGGTGGTTCAACCGGATGGATACGTATTTGAGGCGATGATGGTATGAGGATTCGATCTCTCCGTCATTCCGGGCTTGACCCGGAATCCCATTGAACGTTCAGGGATGTTGTATTACCCCCGGCAGATAAGGGGATCCTGAATCCGTCATGCTGAACTTGATTCAGTATCAGGATGACTAAGTTACCGTCATTTGAGACGCAATTCATCATACACATTTCACCAAACTCTACCCCACCCGATACCCGATCCCGCTGTCGTTGTGGATGAATGTATGTCCCAGGTTCTTGCGCAGGCGGGAGATGAGGGTGCGCAGGGCGCTGGTGGGGCGGGGATCGCCGTAGACGTATTCGGCCAGTTCAGCGTTGGGGACGGTGGCGCCGTAGTTCTCGCACAGGTAGCGGATGAGACGGGTGCTTTTGGCCCCAAGTACCACCTCCTCGTTGTGATGATAGAGATGCTGGGTGTCGTGGCTGTAGCAGTAGCCTTCTCCGAGTTCGACACAGCCGGAGTAGGTTCGTTTTTTGGGGGCACGTTTGTGACGCAGGGCGATCTGGAGGGTAGCGAGGATCTGTTTCTCATCGGGGGGTTTGATGAGGTAGTTGACCGCTTCGGCCTCCAGAGCGTAGTCGATCATCTCCTCGTCGGAGTAGGCAGTCAGAAAGATGATCCGGGTCTCGATCTCGGTGGCGATCTTGAGTGCCGCTTCGGCACCGCTGATGTTGTCCTTGAGCATGATGTCCATGAAGATCACATCGGGTTTGAGCTCGCGGGCCGCTTCGATCGCACCGGCACCGGTGTCGCAGATGCGCAGCACCTCCATGCCGTGCAGCTCGAGTACTTCTCTCAGGTATTCTGCGGCGATCCGTTCGTCCTCGACGATGAGTATGCGGGCGTCAGTGTACATCTTTGGGTATCCTCAGTGTGTAGTGCAGGCCGGTTTGGCCGTTGAGGTCTATCTGCGCATCCATCTGCTGGACCATCATTTCGATCAGACGCACTCCCAGGCTCCTCCCCTCCCGCAGCGTAGCGGTGTCGACGGGACGGGTGTTGCTGTCGTGGTAGGTGAACCGATAGAAGCTCTCTTCCTCCTCAAAGATCATGTGTATCGCCGCATCGGCCGTCCCATCAAATCCGTATTTGATCGAGTTGACGATCATTTCGTTGGCGATGATCCCGATCCGCAGTACCTGCTCGAACGGCATGGGCCTTGCCTCTCCGTCAATGGTCACCTCCACATCCCGGTCATAGACTCCCAGCAGCGTATCGGCCAGCTGCCCGAGGTATTCGTGTACGTCGATCCGCTCGAAGTCACTGTGGCGGTAGAGGATCTCGTGCACCAGTGCGATCGATTTGATGCGGTATTTGTTTTTTTCAAAAATGTGCCGGATTCGGGGGTCCTCTTCGCGCAGCATCTGAAGGCCGAGCATGGAGGAGATGATGTTGAGGTTGTTCTTGACCCGGTGGTGGACCTCTTTGAGGAGGAGCTCTTTCTGGCGGTTGGATTGCGCGAGGAGGCGGTAGGAATTCTCGATGGCCAGATGGTAGACGACCCCGAACAGGACGATCATGAGTGAAGCCAGCGCCGAGGCGACACTGATGACCGGATGGTGATAGACCAGGTAGTCGGGATGAAGCTGGTAGTTGATCGCGTAGAGGATCAGCACGATCGTCTCATGGACCGCGGTCCAGATCAGCGCGGTGCGGAGGGAAAAGAGGAGAAAGTACCCCAGCGGGACGATCGCGTGGTAGATCGAGACGGTGTATTCGTTGCTGAAGATGTAGGTGTAAGTGGTCAGCGTACTGAGCGCGACGATGCTGTAGATGGCCAGCTGGGTGTTGCCGGTGTATCGGTACACGGCGATGCTTGCCAGCGTCAGCAGCACCATCACCAGTTCGATCCAGGCATCGACGGTGTTGCCGATGTGCCAGTCAAGGATCATCGCCAGGGTCATAACGATCAGAAAACTGACATAAAACCCCCACAGAAAGATCTCACGCTTGTCATGGCCACGGAGAAGATGCTGCAGGTATCGGATCGTTTTCATACAATGATTATATCAAAATTGACAGCCAATGGCGCAGGGTGTCACATCGATGTGACAAACGGGGTATACAATGTGGAGAAAGAAAACCAAAGGAGGCCGGAATGAAAAAAATGATCCTGACACTACTGGGGTTGGGCCTGGCAGTGTGGATGTTGAGCGGATGTGGGAAGATCGATCTGAAACTTCCGTTGTTTTCGGAGCGCAACATTACCGACAGGCAGTTGACGGTATCGACATGTGACTTCAACAGTACCATGATCCGGATCACAAAAACCGAGATCATGGTATCGCTCGAGCATGAAAGGATCCAGGATCTGACCGTGGCGTTAAGAAGTCCCGAAGGAACCGTCGTTACGCTGATGAAAAAGATCGTGACGGAGCGCAACGGTGATTTCTATGTCCTGTTCAAAATGGACGCAGATCTGCCGATAGAGCGATATGGCTATACATCGGACGACGATGAGACCGAGTATATCCCCAAAGATTCTCTGGATGCATTCAACGGAGAAAACCCCAACGGTACATGGAAACTGCTGATTGTGGATGACAAAGCAGGTGCTACCGGTATTTTCCATACCGGGATGCTTTTTCTTGACGGAGAATAGGAGTCTGTAATGAAAACGAAAAAATGGATACCGATACTGACCGCCCTGATCGTGCCTCTGATGACAGGGTGTGGCGGTGACAATGGCAGTACACCGGCCAACCACGCACCTGTCGCCAGGGCTCAGAGAATTGTAGCCGATGAAGACACGGCCAAAACGTTCACACTGCAGGGCAGTGATGAGGACAACGATTCGCTGACCTATACGCTCGTTACACAGCCGGCACACGGAGCCTTGAGCGGTACCGCCCCCAATCTTACCTATACCCCGGCGGCCGACTGGCACGGCGATGACCGCTTCACCTTTACCGTCAACGACGGCAATGCCACATCGTCGGCAGCAGAGGTGAACATCACGGTCAAGCCGGTCAACGACGCGCCGGTGGCGGTGACATCTTCCTACCGTATCGATGCCAACAAACCGTTTCATCTGACACTGGGTGGTTCGGATGTAGAGGGAGATCCTCTGGAGTATGACGTCAGTCTGCCGGACAAAGGAGAGCTGAAATGCAGTGGGGCGGAATGTATCTATGAACCCGACGAAGATTTCAACGGTACTGCTGCGTTTCGATATCGTGTCTACGATGGTCAAGCGTTTTCGACTCCGCAAACGATCACGGTCGTTGTCCTGTCCCGACCCTTCAAGATCACGGTTAAGACCGATAACCCGGGAACATCAGCAGATAACGAATTTACGATCATGGCTGATGATAGAGGGGGGTTCTTTGAATATAAGTACCGGGTTGACTGTGGTGATGGAAGCGGACTGAGTGACGAACAAAACGGGAATTACACCTGCCGGTATGATCGTGCCGGTACCTATACGATCAGTATCCATGGACGTTTCCCTGCTATGCAGTTCCCGGAGTCTACTGAAAATCACAAACTGGTCCGAATCGATCAGTGGGGAACGATCCGCTGGAAAACGATGGAAAGCGCTTTTAGCTCCTGCGATAATATCGATCAGAACCCTCCCGCATCTGACCGTCCGATCCTGACCGATGTGGACAATATGAGTTATATGTTCGCCGGTTCGTCCTTTGATCAGGATATCAATGACTGGGATGTCCGTCACGTCACTGATATGATTGGGATATTTGCGTATGACAGGCAGTTCAATGGTAATATCAGCGACTGGAATATTTCCAATGTGCGGTATGTTCAACGTATGTTTGAACATGCTGAAGCGTTCAATCAAGATATAGGTAAATGGGATGTCAGTCATGTTTGGAGTTTAAAAAACATGTTTAAAGGTGCAGTTGCTTTCGATCAGGATATCAGCGACTGGAATATATCTCATGCTTACTTCATGAACGAAATGCTGACAGACTCGAATCTCTCCCAGGCACACTATGATGCACTGCTGACCAAATGGAGTGCTCTGCCGGTGCGGGATAATGTCTACCTGGGAGTGCCTGCCACCCTGGGGTGCAGTGATCCTGTCCGGCCGAAACGGAACATGCTGGTACACGATCACCGTTGGCATATCACTGACAAGGACACTACAAGAGATAGCGATGATGACGGTGCGACCGATGATGACGAACTTCGTGCTGACCTTAACAATACCGATCCCGATGAGTTTCTTTTCGGTAGAGAAATATATCACGCTGTCACCTCTGCGGCATCCGGAAAGAAATGGCTCGATCGCAACCTGGGTGCCTCCCAAAGCTGTACAGCGCTGAACGATACGGATTGTTATGGAGATTACTACCAATGGGGCCGTCATTATCCCTCGACCGGCTATCGGCGGAGTGGCAGATCACGCTCTATCGACAGTTGGCGTGATGATCAATTCTATAGAACCCACAAAGACTGGGTGACTCCAGGAGTTGATGATGACGGGAGGCTACGTCAGGCCAACTGGCAAAATCTTGAGGGTACATTTACCTGCCCCAAACACTATCGTCTCCCGACAGCAGCGGAATGGCAGGACGAAATCGGCGGCTGGGGAGATCTTGAAGCTGCTTTTGGGAGTGAGTTGAAGATCCCATCCGCCGGATACAAAGACTACACCGACGCATCAGACAGGGAAACCGGCGCGAAAGTCATCCTGTGGACACAGGAACCGGTAGGGACCGAAGAAGCCAAAAACCTGATTGTCAAAACAACAGGAGCCAGTATCGACGCCTCCTATCGGGCTAACGGTGCTCCTGTGCGGTGCATCCATGAGTAGCAGGGTGTCACATCGATGTGACAAACGGGTGTCATAATGGTAGCAACCTACGATAAGGAGGTGACATGAAAAGACGCTATGCAATCATCTACATTGTCACGGTGCTGCTAACATTGATGCTTAGTGCGTGCGGCGGCGATGGTGGAGGGAATGGTTCCGGTAGTGGTGCTGGAGGGAATGGCGACAGTGCCGCCAAAGGCAGTAACTGGGATCAAATGAAGTGGGATCAGGGCAGGTGGAAATAGTCCGGGATCTTTCTCTCATACGAACAAAATAGGAGTGTACAATGAAAACAACATACATACTCATCGGCCTACTGGCCGCCGGATCGATCACCATGGCGGGCAGTGTGACGATCCCCCATCAGTTTGAAGGTGGAAAGAAAGCGATGGCATCAGAGGTCAATGCAAACTTTGATGCGGTCAAAAATGCGGTGAATGACAATGATGGGAGGATAGGAGTGAATGAACGAAATATTACCAGTAATGCCACCGCCGTCAAAAATAACAGAGATGCTATTGATAATAAACTGACAAAGAATATAGGGAATTGTGCGTCAGGATCATATATTCGCAAGGTCAACATTGATGGTACGGTTGTATGTGAGACAGACACCGATACAACATACACTGCCGCCGGAGGTATCACACTTGATGGAACCACGATCAAGCGAGCTGACGGTGCCGTTTCTGTGCATTTTTCCGCTTTTGTAGAGGGGAAAGATGGTTGTAAGCTCGAGCGGGTGATATATGGATACTTTCGTTTTTCCTCTTCTTCTACGCAGGCAGATTGTTTCGCGAATGCTCCGGTCTCTTTGCCAGATCAGTCAGTGATAGATGGCTTTAAATGTTATGTAATAAAAAACGATGGGGGGACCGATTCATTATCAGTTAAGCTGATGGCTCGGGAACATACCAAATACTATGACCAGTACCAACAAGACGTAGCAGGAGAGAGTATTTCAACAAGTTCTTCTGATGTAGTAGAGATTGATGCTTCTGCTAATGCCAGTATTGCAGAGGTGAAAAATGATACATATAGTTATTTTTTGTATTACGATCCTCCGAACAATACAAACACAAGTAATGGGGCCAAAAACAGCTTGCTAAGTTGTTATATAGAATATCACTTTGAATAGAAAGTCATTACGTTCTTTCTCGCTCCATATCTCCCGATATGGAGTGCAGTGCGTTCCCACACTCTCGTGGGAACCTCATAGCCACCCTGACCGTTCTGCTCGATGATTGTGAGGTTGACTGAATCCTCTTAGGATCCCTTTCAGAGATACGGAGCCGCGTGGTACGGTAGCCGAAGATACTGCCATCTCGATGAACACCATCAGATATCCTCCTGAGAATTTTACACAACCATCGTCCATTCATTGCTCTTTGTTGTTGGATCAGATGCCAAAAAAATGGCACCTTTTACACAAAATAAAAAATGACATTTACTTCAGCAAATATATCATTTTTTTGCCATGATGGGGTGTTATACTCACAACAGGTACGGGGTCAAGAAAATCCGTACCGGTGGATGGATGTCACTCTCGTGTGACGATGGGGTGGCATACTATTCATAGCCCAATACAAAGGAGGCAAGATGAAAAAACGATACCTGCTTATGTGGCTGGGTATGCTCGCTGTGGCGTTCGTGCTAAGTGCCTGCGGTGGCGGCGGAGGTGGCGGTGGTGACACCGGAGCTTCCGGCAGCAACTGGGATGAGATGAAGTGGGATCAGGGCAAATGGAAGTAACCTGGGACCTTTTGATGAACAGATATAAAAAGGAGTACATCATGAAAACGACCTATAAGCATATACTGATCGGACTGCTGGCAGGCGGTGCGGTGATGATGGCCGGAACGGTAACGATCCCCAACAAATTCACGCCCAACACCACCGCCAAAGCGGCGGAGGTCAACGCGAACTTTAAGGCAGTGAAATATGCCGTGAACGACAATGCAGATAAGATCAGTACCAATGCCAATAATATCGCGGCCAATGAAGCGGCCATTCAGGCCAATGAAACAGCCATCGGTAAAAAAGTTTCCGAAGTAAAAGTAGCCAGAGGACTGATGGTTGATCGGGCAGACGGCAATGTGACGATCAAATTGCCCGATGGGTATGTCGCGGTGCATGGAAGTGCGTTTAACGTATCGGATGAGGTAGGAAGTGACTGTATGCTTCTCAAAGATAAAAACGGTGCCTATTTCTTCCCCGGTGGTGCAGCGATGGATGGCTGTAAAGCGTATGCCACCATTACTCTTCCTCCCTACTCAACAGTAGATAAGATGCAGTGCCGAGTTAAACATGCTGACAGTACGGCCGATACCGTCGTGAATCTCTATGAGCAGTATACATTCCGTCAGATCACTGGTTTTACAACAAGCAGAAAGAATGATACTTTGTTAACGATAACCTTTGATGCTCCAGCAAGTAGCGATTTTCAAGTTGAGTCTGCTACGTATACTCCACCAACGAATTATGTGCTTGGCACCTATGGCTACTCTTCGTATATTATTGAATGGGCGCCATCTAAAACAAGCAATGCCGGGAACAATGAGATACTGTATGACTGTGCAGTCTACTATAAGTACTGATTTTCCCTCGCTCCATATCTCTCGATATGGAGCAGACAGAACGATGATCTCATCCCCGCTGTTCAGCCACTTCTAACCGATTTTTCCCTATAATCCCCATCCCTGTTTTGTGCGTTGGCGCAGGGCAGTGGAAAATTCACATGCAGTTATTCCTTGAACGGTTGCACATGTATCGGGGTCTGGCTTGGATGATTTGTCACCGAGGTGATTGATCGTCCGTGCCTGACCCCATCTATGTGTTGAAGGCTGCAGAGGCGTAAACCCGTGGCGAGAACCGGGCGATGGGGTCAGACCCGCAGACGATAAATCGCGATGCGACGTATCATCTGAGGTCAGACCCCATCGCCCGGCTCTTTATTTTTGTGTTAAAACAAGGAGACACACTATGGCAGTAACCATGAAAGACCTTCTCGAGTGCGGTATGCACTTCGGACACCAGACGCGTCGCTGGAACCCCAAAATGAAAAAGTTCATCTTCGGTGAGCGCAAGAACATCTACATCATCGACCTCCAAAAGACCCTGCGTTACTTCAAATATACCTACAACATCGTCCGTGACGCGGCAGCAGAGGGCAAGACCATCGTCTTCGTCGGGACCAAGAAGCAGGCGCGCAGCGCGGTCAAAGAGCACGCCGAGCGTGCCGGTATGCCCTATGTCGCTACCCGCTGGCTCGGTGGTATGCTCACCAACTACCCCACCATCAAAAAATCCATCCGCAAACTCGAGATCATCGAGCAGATGGAAGAGAACGGCCAGATCGAGCTCCTGACCAAAAAAGAAGCCCTCATGCTCAAGCGCAAGAAAGAGAAG
>Ga0256843_1001085_pt1 | contig 22069 bp, 24 predicted proteins | sample AlvinellametaG_FD_191572 | JGI IMG/M metagenome (GOLD analysis project Ga0256843, IMG submission 191572) | Pompeii worm associated microbial communities from hydrothermal vent at the East Pacific Rise, Pacific Ocean - Alvinella | ecosystem: Host-associated > Annelida > Integument > Unclassified ... | reverse complement strand
ACGGTGACGCGGGCGGGAAAGGCATCGTCGGCGATGATTTGCCGGATCAGCCGCGCCACGTCGGCGGGATCGTTGCCGCGGTTGATCTGCTCGAGGATCGTCGGCGCCAGCGTGGAGACCGTTTCGGCGTAGGGGGAACCCGGATCGAACGTTTCGGGGTTTGTTTGGAGGTTGGAACGGGCGAACTGGGTGTCGAAAAAGCCGGGCATCACGGAGTGGACCCGGATATTGAAACCGCGAAGCTCGTAGCGCAGGGAGTCGGTGATGCCTTCGACGGCGTATTTGGAGGCGTTGTAGAACGTCAGCAGAGGAAGGCCGATTTTTCCGAGAAAGGAGGAGATGTTGATGATGATGCCGCCGCCCCTTTCTCTCATGCCGGGAACGGCCGCCTTGCAGGCGCGGAGCGTTCCGAAAACGTTGACGTCGAACTGTGCGGTCATCTCCGCTTCGCTCACGTGTTCCACCGCTCCGACCAGTCCGTAGCCGGCATTGTTGACAAGGATGTCGATTCCGCCGTGGCGCCGCCGGATCGTTTCGAGAACTTCGGACACGCTTTTGGCGGAGGTGATGTCCATCTGCGTCGGGATCAGGCGTTCCGAAGCAAGATCGTCGAGCTTTTCGGGGGCGCGGGAGGCGGCATAGACCGTCAAGCCTTCTTCCGCCAGATGTGCCGCCGTTTCACGGCCCATCCCGGAACCGGCGCCGGTAACGAGAACGATCTCCCTTTTCAGGGCCATTTCGTTGCGGGCCGCTTCAGTGCTGCTGCGGTGCCTGCAGGGCTTTTTCGATCGCCTTTTGCAGCCCTTCGACCTCGTCCTCGAAGTCGGAATCGCTCATCGTCGAACGGTTTTTTTCAAAAGCGATCACACCGTCACCGTGGTGGATGACGACACTGGCGCTTTTGCCGTCGACATATTTGGAGGCGATGCTGGAAGTATTGTCGATGACGGCAACGTCCCATCCCGCTTTTTCCGCCGCCCGGTCGATGACGGTACGGAGGTGTTTCGCGTTTGCGTTTTCGGCAAGAGGAATCGTGTAGTGTCCCGCTTCCCCCTGGTTCGGGGAAGCGGATGTGCCTGAACAGCCTCCGAGTGCGATGGCGGCTGCGACAAGGATCGCTGACAATGTCTCTTTTTTCATTTGATGCTCCTTTTTTTTTATGGGTTGGACCCCTCTTGGATGGGATCGGCTTCGGTGAACCAGGCCAGATCGTCCTTGAGGCCGACGACTTTGCCGACGACGATCAGTGCCGGTGTCGGCAGTTTCGCCTCTTTCACCTTGCCGTAAATGTTTTCGAGTGTCCCGACCACCGTTCGCTGGTCGGGGGTACTGCCCCGGCTGATGACGGCGCACGGCGTCGAGGGATCTCTGCCGACCGCAATGAGGTTTTCGGCGATTTTTCTCAGGTTGTGAAGGCCCATCAGAAAAACGACGGTTTCGTCCGCTTTCATGGACTCCCAGTCGACCTGCGAAACTTCCTTGTTCGGCGCTTCGTGGCCGGTGACGACCCGAAACGAGACGGCGACACCCCGGTGCGTGACGGGGATGCCGGCATGGGCCGGCACGGCGATGGCCGAAGTGATGCCGGGAATGAACTCGAAGGCGATGCCCCGTTCTCTCAGATACTTCGCTTCTTCGCCGCCGCGGCCGAAGACGAGAGGGTCTCCTCCCTTGAGACGGACGACGTTGTTGTATTTTAGCGCATTTTGATAGATCACTTCATTGATCTCGTCCTGCGGCAGGGTGTGGCGCCCGTCTTCCTTGCCGACGTAGACGAATTCGCATCCGTCTTTCGCTTCGCCGAGGATATCGGGATTGGCCAGGCGGTCGTAGATGATGACATCGGCGTCACGGACGGCGCGCAGCGCCTTGACCGTCAGCAGTTCGATGTCGCCGGGACCGGCGCCGGTGAGATAGACTTTACCCATAGATTATATACCTTCTCTTTCTTTTTCGGTTAAATAGCAGGACGGATCTTCCGCCCAGAGATCGCCGTGGATGGCGTAGGCGCGGCTGCGGGAACCGCCGTTGCAGATGTCGATGACGCCGCACTCGCTGCAGATGCCGTCCAGACGGCGCGGGTGTTCGCGCAGCCGGGTCAGCATTTCGTTCTCTTCGTCCAGCCAGATCTCGCTGAAGGGGCGTTCGGTCATGTTGCCGATGTAGAACGGGAAAAACGGGTCGGGTTTGACCCGTCCCGTCCAGTCGATGTTGCCGAGTTTGCGCCCGGCGCTGTTGCCGCCCCAGTTGCGCAGTCGGCGGGCCATCTCCTCTTTGTGTTCCGGATACTTCTCGGCAAATTTCTCCAGGAACAGGATGCCGTCCATCTCCATGTTGCCCGTGACGATGTCGATATCGCGCCCCGCTTCGATGTATTCGAAGGCCTTGTCGATGATGAAGGAGACGAATTCCCGCCGCTCCTCTTTGGAGATGTCGATCTTGAGGTTGTCGAGGCCGCGGCCGCTGTAGACGAGGTGGGAGATGTAGATCTTGTCGACGCCGATGTTCTCGGCCAGTTCGAAGATGGGGTAGAAGCTCTCCTTCGTCTCGTTGGTGATCGTGAAGCGGATGCCGGCGTTGCCGCCGTGCTTCTGGATCAGTGCGATGGCGTCGAGGCTTTTCCGATAGGCGCCTTCGAGGCCGCGGAACCTGTCGTGGACCTCTTCGATGCCGTCGATGCTGATGCCGATGTAGTTGAAGGTCTCGATGATGCGGTCGACGTTTTTGTCGCTGACGTAGAGGCCGTTGGTCGAGAGGTAGGTGACGATGCCTGCGTCGCGCATGGCGTGGGCGATGTCGAAGATGTCACGACGGATCAGCGGTTCGCCCCCGGAGAAGATGACGAACCTGATGCCCGCCTTTTTCAGTTCCGGGATGGCGCCGAGAATGAACTCGGTGCTCAGAAAGTCCTCCGAATTCGGGTCGGCGTAGCTGTAGCAGTGATGGCAGGCGAGGTTGCAGCGGTTGGTGAAGTTCCAGATGACGATGCTGCCGTCGAGCGAGCGCTCTTTTCTGCCTTCCGTGACCGATTTGATCAGGTTGCTGAGTCTGAACACGCCGGCCCCTACTTGCGCTTGTCCGGCGCTTCGAAAATGAAAATGCCGGAAGGTTTGGGCACGGGCCATTCAAAATGCTTCCACCATTTTTTCGGATCCGGGTCGGAAACGTTGTACCCGGTCACCGTATCGGCGGTGTTGATACTGAAATAGAGGTGCGGCGTTGTTTCCGACCAGCGAAGATGGAGAATCCATCCCGGAAATTCGAAGCGTCGCACGACTTTCAGAGAGCGGGTGTCGATGATCTGCACAATCGGGAATTTGGCACCGCTGAAGGTGACGGCCAGCCACTTTTTGTCGGGACTCAATGCCGTAAAGACCGGATTGCCTTCGACATCGATCGCCTTGACGAACCGGAAGTCGTGATCGAAGACGAAGACTTTTCTGTTGCCGACGGCCGGAATGAAGAAATAGCCTTCGGAGATGCTCCAGAAGCCGAAGTGGGGAACTTTGAGAATCCGTTCCTTTTTGCCCAGAGCCAGAGGCACTTTCCGGTACCGCATCGTGTCGAGATCGAGGACACCGACATCGGGCGAGTTGAAGAGGCCGACGACGTAGAGGTTCTTGTTGATCATGGCGTCGAACGGGACTTTTCCGATGTCGGTGATCTTTTTCTCGGGGACGAAATGCGGTACGGGTTTGCCTGCGGCTTCGTCTTTCATCACCCAGATTTCGTCGGTATCCATGCAGGCGAAGACGAGCCGGTCGCCGTACTCCTTGATTCCCACATTCCGGCTTCCGGTTTTGATCGTTTGCAACGGATTGAGATCCCGGTCGAGGATTTCGACGGTTTTGTTGTCGTAATTGGCGACGGCGACGTAGTTGTCACCGATGATGAACCCGATCGCGCTTTTGGAGGTGCGGTACTCCTTGAGCTTTTTTTCGGCTATGGGATCGAATTTGACGACATAGCCGTCGCGGGTGATGACGTAACCGTCATTGTCGCGGAATTTCACGACCGCGTGGTTGAAGTTGTGCATGTCTTTGATTTCGTTCGTCAGCAGGTTGTGGTCGATGACGGCCAGGGCGTTGTTTTCACGCTCGACGACGAAGATTTTCTCATGGGCGCCGAGATCGGCGGCCGTCAGCAGAAACAGCAGTGCGACAAGGGAAAAAAACCGTTTCATTCAGGGTCCTTGAATTGGAAGATATAGTCGGTCAGTGCCTCGAGTTCGGAGGCGTTGAGGTCTTTGAACGCGGGCATGGAGTTGCGCTTGTAGCCCAGAGAGCCGTAAGTGCCGTCAGGGTCGGCGATCTGTGCGATGACTTCACCGCGCGTACGGCTGTTCGCGATGGTCCGGAACGAGGGGCCGAACGCCTCGGCGGTCTGGTGGTGGCACCCCCAGCAGTAGCGTTTGAAAAGCTGTTCGCCTGCGGAGGGCTGCGCCAGTAACGCAACCGTACCGGACAGAAGGCCCAGCAGAAGTTTTTTCATTCGTGTTTCCTTCATTGGACGACCTTCTCGACCCGTTTCATCAGGGTCGGGGTCGTCAGACTTTCGTCGTGGAGCTGCAGTGCGGCAGCGCAGCCGGGTTTGGCCAGTACCACGTACATTTCGGCGACAATTCTATCATCTTTATGCAGTGCGGGAACCTTATAGCGCAGGGCTTTTTGCTCATTTGCGGCCAAATTGTTCGTATGCCCCCGTTTTTTCGCGAAATAGGGGATGGCGACCGGTTTCCCGTCTCCGTCGACGAAGTCGGTGACAAAGACGGCCTCGGGGTCTTCCCGCGGAGAATCCGAAAAGTTTTTCCAGATCGTCTTGCCGTTCCGGACGATTTTGAGCACGAGGTATTTCATCCGGGCGGGCTGCACGATCAGAGGATGTCCCATTTTGTTTGTCACGACCGCTTCGAGCCGCTCTCCCTCTGCCCGAAGGGAGATGTCGACGCTTTTCGAACGCATGGAGGCGTCGTGGATTCCGGCGAACAGATGGCTGCGGTGACGGTTGCGTGAACGCTTGTTCATCTTCTCGGCGGGGCCGGCGGTGTAGGGCATATGGCATTTGATACATTCCTCGCTTCCCTGCCCCTCTTTCATGGTCTGAAAAATCAGTACATCATTGCCGTTGCGTTTGTGTGAATGGCATCCCATACACGCATATTTGTCGTAGATGGGGCTTTTGACCATGGCATGCTTGTCGCTGTCGTCCGGATTTTCCAGCGAGCCGTACAGGGTCGGCTTGTATCCTTCCGCCTGCCTTGCGAGGGTGATGAGGTTGTAGCGATGCGACTGCTTTACGTATGCGATCTGGTGACAGTAAAAACAGGATACGGCGTCTTTCTGTTCCCGGTGAATCGGATTGGGTGCGGCTTTGCCCTCCGCCATGTCGGCAAGGTTCTTCGCCGCGGGCATGTGGCAGCGTCCACAGTCGTATGCGGGGAGTTTGCGGGCGACTTCTCTGTGCAGTTCATCGTTGAACCAGGTTTTCGAATGCCAGGAAGACTGATATTCGTCATAGATGTCCGGATGGCATTCCTGACACGATTTGTTGGTGAGATACGCTGCAGAGAAAAGTGTGGAGACGATAGAAAACAGAATCAAGAGAGATTTCATCATCGTTCCCCGGCTGAAAGTTTTTGGAAAAGACTCCCTCTCCCCGAAGGAAGAGAGAAATCGGGTTATGCGCCCGGAATTTCCTGGCGGTGTTCGACAGAATAGGTAAATGTCGGAGTGGTCAGGTTGTTGATGTACTTGATGAACTCACCCGTTTTGGCATCGTAGATACCGATACGGCCGGTTGTCCATTCACTGATCATCGTCCATTTGCCGTGGTTGGCAGGCTCAGCATGCAGCAGGCGCGGCTGAACAGGGTTTTTGACTTTTTTGCCGAGTTTCGCGGTGTACGGTACGAGATCTTCTTTCGAAATCTTCGACGATACGGCTTTCGGCGTGACGCGCTCATACTGCGTAGCATCCCACTTCTGCAGGATCTTGCCGGTATGGGCATCGATCAGGTGACCCTCTTTCTTGCCGACTTCGATGATGCGGTCGGTTTTGAGTGTCTGCTTGTTGATCAGGTAGACTTTGTTGTAGTTCGACGGACCGCCGAGTACACAGTCTGACCAGATGTACGGAGTGTCTTTGCTTGTACCGACGAAGAGACCGCCGCCCGCTGTCGGAACGTTCGCGACGACTTCGTTGTCCATGTCCCAGATAACGACATCACCGACGTTCATGCTGTTGGTGGCATTGAGCTGGCCGTAATCGTTGTTATACCAGGAACTTCCCTGACCCGGGTGCGGTTTGGTGCCCGGACCGGTATAGATCTTGGCCGCGAGGCTGAGCGTTTTCAGGTCGATGACGCCCATGAGGTCGCTTCCCTGCGATGCGACATAGACGAAACGTCCGATCTGCTTGCCTTCGTTTTCGAAAGCGTCGTGCAGGATTTTTCCGATGTTCGGTACGTCACCGACGATCGGGAAGTCCGGCTTGCTGTAATCGACGATATAGACATGCCCGCCGTCTTTGAGGGCGAAAACGAAATACGGTGCATAAGGCGTGTCCGCGATAAATGCGACACGGCTCGGTCCGATATTTCCGTCGGGATCGATGACGCTGGAAGTCGGGTAGACTTTGAGCGGCTCGAGGGTCTTGGCGTCACAGAGAACGGCACCGCCCGGGTTGTAGTTACCCGCCATGACGTATTTGCCGTCCGGAGAGACCGCCAGACCGCGTGATTCCTGACCGACCTGGACACTGGCGAGTGCCGGCTGGCCCGGAGCGTTGAGATCGAACATCGTCAGACGGCCGGAACGGCTGATGGAATAGGCGTAGCGGGGCATGCGCTTGTTGGTCACGGTGACGTGTACCGCGAAGCCCGCTTTGTGGCGGGAAAGAACCTTGCCGTTGGTCGAATCGATGAAGTCGACGAGAGAAGCGTCACGCTCTGTCGCGAAGGTGATGTCCTTGACGTCTTTGACATCGACGGGCTTCGGATATTTTTTGTAAAGAGCGGTACGGTCGGCGAGCTGCTTCCATGTTTTATGGACGTCTTCGAGAGAAAGTTTCAGTTCGACGGTGTTTTTCCAGTTCATCAGCCAGTTGACCATGCCGGCGGCGTCGTCTTTGCTGAACATGTGTTTCCATGCCGGCATCGCCGTACCTTCACGACCGTTGAGAATCGTGTCGGCGAGAGAGTAGGCCTCTTTCTTTTTCAGCGCCTTGGGACGCAGGTCGGAACCGACGCCACCCTGGTGGATCGGGCCGTGACAACCCTGGCACTCTTTTTCATAGACTTTTGCAAAATCCATTTGCGACGTACCGGCATACAGAGAGCCGGTGACCAGTGAAACAGCGGCTGTCGAGACGAGCAGTTTTCCAAGTTTCATGTTTTCTCCTTTTTTAAAAGTTAAAGATGAAAGAACCGTCCGAAGACGTGGTTCTCACCAGTCGCCCTGCGGTGCATCTTCAAGATGTTTCTTCTCCTGAAAATAGATGAAGAACATCGGGATGACGATGACCGTGTGCAGGAAGATGGTCAGCGTCAGCGGACCTTCGTTCAACAGTGCGAAAAGATTGTTACAGGCGAGGTCTGTACATGTTTCCCACATTGGATTCTCCTTTTTTAAAAGTTGAAGGAAGGGATGAACCCTTCCTTATGCCGCATCGTGCTCGACGTTGCCGATGGTGAGAAGATCCCACAACAGATAGACGAATCCGAGGAATGTCACGACACCCATTACAAGGCGCCATCCCATGGCCTGGACCATCCACGGCAGTTCCTGGGCGACGAAGTAGGCATCCCATCCGCCGCCGAGATCGGCACGTTCGACGAGAACCTGCTCGTAGCCGGCGATCGTCAGAGCGACGGTCATGCCGAGAACACCGAAGGTAATCAGGAAGATTCCCATTTTCGACTTGAACGTCATGGTCATTTTCTTGATACCCGACGCTCCCTGGACACCGACGTACATCATCCCGATCAGGATTGTCGCGTAAGCGCCGAAGAAGGCCAGGTGACCGTGTGCCGCGGTGAACTGCGTACCGTGCGTATAGATGTTGACCTGCGGCAGGGTGTGGAAGAAGCCCCAGATACCCGCACCCAGGAAGTTCCCGAACGCGTTGAGGGCGATCCATGCCATGGCAGGCGTATTGTTGACCGCGTGGACTTTCTGTCCTTCGGCGTGTGCTTCCATATGGCCCTGTTCTTTACCCCAGTCGTAGAGGACGTGGACGAACATGGCGACCAGCGGTACAGGTTCGAGTGCGGAGAAGAGTGCACCGATTTCCCACCAGTACTCAGGCGTACCGATCCAGAAATAGTGGTGACCCAGACCGAGGATACCGGAACCGAACAGCATCAGAACTTCGATCCACAGCCACATCTCGACGATTTCGCGCTTGGCACCGAGGATCTTGATCAGTCCGTAGGCGGCAAGTGCACCGACGAAGACTTCCCACGTCGCCTCGACCCACAGGTGGATAACCCACCACCACCAGTACTGATCCATCGAGATGTTGTCCGTAAAGAACATCCCGGCGAGATACAGACCGGCCAGGGCGAAGAGGTCCGCGACCATGACGGTCATGATTCCGGTACGTTTGCCTTTCATATAGGTGGCGAAAACGTTCCAGTAGAAGATCAGAACGACGACGACGATGCCGATGTCCGCCCAGCGCGGTGCTTCGATGTACTCGCGTCCTTCGTTGATCAGCCAGATGGTGGCTTCGCTGCCCGAACCGACCTGGATGAAGATGTAGACGAGAACGACGACGGTAACCGCGGCGGTCAGAACCCAGAACGCGAGTTTCCCGAGGCCGATGGCGACCGCTTCTTCACCGGTTTCTTCCGGCAGCATGTAGTAAACCGCTCCGATCATCGCGAACAGCATCCAGACGACGAGTGCGTTGATGTGGACCATCCGTGCGACGCTGAAGTCGAACAGCTCGAAAAGGAAGCCGGGCCAGACGAACTGGATCGCGGCGATCAGACCCATCAGCAGCTGTGCGCCGAACAGAACGATCGCCACACGGAAATAGTTCATCGCCAGTTTCTGGGATTCGTATTTGAGATGTGCATTAGTGAGCATTCGTGCCTCCTTCCAGACGTTTGGCGTTTTGAGAGAAGTTGCGCGGGAAGCCGTTGGTATCGATCGCACTCATGTGCTTCAGGAATGCGACCAGTGCCACCGCTTCATCTTCCGTAATTCCGAGGTTGGGCATCATGCGCGCATGTGTCGGGTACTGGGAAGGATGCATCAGGAATTCCGCCATCGCTTCTTCTTTTGTGTTTTTGCCGGTAATGGCCGCCATTGTGCCGTCTTCCCATTTCGGATCGAGCCACGCTTTGGACAGATCCGGCGCATAATAGGCACCGTTGCCGAGCAGGGTATGACAGTTCATACAGTTTTTGGCCTGTTCCGTGAGCTTGCCGTGGTGCAGCAGGGCCGCAGCCTCTTCTTCACTCCATTGTTTGCCGAAGAACGGCTCCTTTGCACCGATGATCGGTACCTCGTGACCGCGTTTCTGGTCCATCTGGTAATCGATGTGGTAATTGATGACCGTGGGTGCAGGGATCCGCTTGGCGATGCCGTTTTGCAGGTCGGCGTCTGTTCCCATGCTGATCTGACCCATCGTGTCAAATGTCAGCCACATCAACAGAACGACTGCCGTTCCCGTAACCCATGCCGCAGAACGGCGCCAGAACCGAATGCTGGTCCAGACCGATGCGCTCTTGTTACTCATAGTTCCTCCTTCTTTTGACCGGACTCATGTCCGGTGTTCATCCGCTTTACTGTACCGCTTTTCCGCCTGCTCTACCAGATAAAAGTACACATGGGGCGCGAACAGGTAGGCTACCATCGCGATCATGAGTACTTTGAAGGTAAACGGACTGCTGTGAATCCGTACAGACAGGTCGTACAGACTGTATGTCTGCAAAATCCAGAAAACATAGGAAAACGGGATCCATTTTTTCGAAAGATACCCCATTTTCGAGAGGGTGATGAGCGCCGCGTACCCGACGCCGAGCACCAGTACCAGTGTCGATACGACGAAAATGGCGAGAAACTCGTCCGGTGCGATGATCGGCATCGAAATAATCGGCTCCATAACACTCCCTTTTCCAGATTAAAGCGAGAGTATTATGACCGAATTTGCTTCGGGAAGTTTTGACATGAGTCAAGTTTTTTTGAATTTGATTTTGCGGCAGCGAATTAAGAAAAAATTAAGAAGGTCTATTTCTCATAGACCAGGCAGCGTGCGGTGAAAAAGGGGCGTACATAGACGGGCGAGTGGAAATAGTCGCCCCGCAGTTCCCACCCGTTGGCCTTGCTGAGGATCAGCGACTGGGCGCCTTTGCGCACCATGCGGCTTTCGCAGATGATCTTTTTCCCGTTTTCGAAGGCTTCCCTGACTTCCGCCATGCGGCTGGTCGTAATGTAATAGTGTGTAAGGATGAAGACCGCCAGGACAGCGCCCACACCGAGCATGCCCTTTTTGAGAGCCCCTTTTGACATGAAGGGGCGTGTGGTGACGAACAGGGTGACGGCCAGGATGACCGCCGCGAGAATCAGGTAGCCTCCTTCGAGGTAAATGAACATTTTCATGGGTTTTTTCCGCTCTCTTTTTCAGATATGGATACAGGTGCGGATATCATAGCATATCCCCAAAGCCGCCATTTTGATCCTTATCAAATATTTTTTTGTATATAATGCTTCTCTTTCAGGAAGGGGATAGCCGATGAATATGGATATTGTACTGACGCTTGTGTTCAGCATCGTCATGCTGTTTTTTATGATCTACCCGGCGATGAAGATCACGGAGTGGATCGACGCGCGCCGTCCCATTCCCGAAAAGTTCTACAATGCGGTGACGATTACGATCGTCATTCTTTTATCTTTAGCCATTGGAGTGTTTCTGCGTTATGCCTGAAAACAACGATATGCATCCGCTGCGGGATTTCTTTTTCTTCAGTGAACTCGACGAGGAACGCTTTTCGCAACTGGAGGCGATCTCCAGGGTCGTTCATTACAAAAAGGGGTCGATCGCCTTTTTCGAAGGCGAGGAAGCGACGTCGCTTTTCGTCCTGGTCGAGGGGATCCTTCAGGTCTACAAAACCGATATGAAAGGCAACAAGATCATTCTGCATCACTTTTTCCCGAAAACGATGATTGCGGAGATGGTCAACCTGGAGCACATGCGGTTTCCCGCTTCGGCGGAGTTCGAAACGGACGGAACGGCCGTGGTCATCGACTACCCGAAATTCGAACAGGAGTTTCTTTCCTGTCCGGCGGTGAGCATGAAGTTCATCAAGTCACTGACGAAAAAGGTCAAATACCTCGAAAACGTCATCGCGAACAACATGGTGATGAACTCCACCGCGAGGGTGTCGAAATTTATCTGCGAGCACGAAAGCGAGATTTCCAAACTCAAAAAAGGCTATATCGCGGCCGATCTCAACATCGCGCCGGAGACGCTGTCGCGTATCCTCAAGAAATTCGCCGACCTCAAGCTGATCAAAAAAGAAAAGGATACCATTCACGTTCTCGACAAAAAGGAACTGGCGTCGTTCTACGAGTAGCTTTTCCGCTTTCTGTCGTCTCCTTTTTCGGTACGGTGAGGGCACCGTACCCTGCGTATTGAAGAGGTTGATGGGTACTCGTAGGGCAGGGTCCCCGACCCTGCCGAAGCATATCCCGGCAGTTTTCTGCTTTCTGTCATCTTTCATTTTCGGTACGGTGAGGGCACCGTACCCTACGTATTGAAGAGGTTGATGGGGGATAAAGAAAAGCGGTTTGATGAAGCAGTAACTGTCTACTCATAGGTCAAGGAGTCGATGAATCGAAGTTAAGGAGGCTTCGTCCAGCTACTGCTTGATCAAACCGCCCGGAGGCGGAGAGATTTACTTGGTAGTAAATTTGTAGTCGAGCATTGCCCAGAATACGGTTTTGTCGCTGGTATAACCGGCAACTTTCCCTTTCGAATAGCCTGCATATTTCAGCAGTCCTTTCAGGCCTTTGACGCCCGGGATCGCATTGGCGTAAACCGCATCGATTTCCGTACCGAGATCGTCTTCGCCACCCATTTTTTCCGGAGCGGTAAAGATGTGATAGACCCCCAGCAGTTTACCGAAGCCTTTCGCCTTGTATCCCAGACGGAAGTTCATGTCCTGCAGACCGCCTGTCGGTGTTTTGAGGAACATGTCCGCCCAACCGTTGAATTTATGTGCAGTCGCCAGCGGTGTCGAGAACGCTGTTTTGTCATCCGTTCCGTCCGTACCGCTGAGAACTTCATAGTTGACGCCGGCGAGAATTCCCATGATGTTCGCACCCAGGTCGATGTTCATGTAGTTCGCGTCCGCCTTGACGTCTTCGACACGGTATTCCAGAGACGGGTCTGCCTGCATGGCGTATTCCGCACGGTAGTTCAGTTTGACGGAGTCGAACGCGAACTTACCGGTCAGTGCGATACCGTATGTATCATGGATGGATGCCAGCATGTAGTCGTACAGCGTGACCGTCAGCGGATCGGCAACTTTGTAGGCCGCGTGCAGCAGGACCGAGGATGTTTCGACGGTTGTCGTTGTCTTGACGCCCGCGAAGCCGTAGACATATGCCGCCAGCAGGTTCAGGTTCTCGATGCTGTTGTCGGCGATGTAGGCAGTGTCATATGAACGCTCAAGCTGTCTCCAGCCGACCGTACCGATGAAGCGCTGGTTGTCGAGATTGACATGTGAGCGGCCGACATGGAATGCGGTTTTTCCGATTTTGTAATCGAGTGTCGCTTCCGACAGCATGGCTGCCTGCGGGTCGGCGATGACGTCATAGTCGGTCCGGCCGTTCTGTGTGCTGTTGTAGTTGGTGTAACCGAAGTTGTTGACGGTGATGATACCCAGGGTCGTCGTCAGGTTTTCGATGCCGAAAAGGCCTGCTGTCGCCGCCAGGTGAAGGCGGTTGGTATAGGCCTGACCCGCATCCTTGTTGTTGTCTTTTACATCGGCGTTTTCATAACGCGGGCGAATTTCTCCGTTGAGCTTGACGTTGTCCAGAATATTGATTCCGTCTGCCTGGGCGGAAACCGCCATCGTTCCGAGCATCAGCGGCGCAGCCGCAAGAGAGAGCATTAATTTCTTCATTCACATTCCTTTTTTGTGGTTTTGGAGTAGATCAGTGGCCGATAGCATCGGCGATCGCCTGGGCGTCAGCGTCGGAAAGTCCCGCAACCTGACCCTTCATCAGACCTTTCATCGGCCCGCCGTAACTTCCGTCTTTGTAGCCGTGGATGGCCGCGACGATGTCCGCTTTGCTCATATCCTTGAGGATTTTACTTTTGCCGAGCGCGGACTTTTCGCCGTGTGCGCCGTGGCACCCCGCGCATTTTTTCCATGCCGCCGGTGTGTCGGCCATCAATCCGGCCGTCATACCCAGTACAACGACCGTGCCTACGATGATTTTCTTCATTCTCACTCCTTTTCAAGTGTTCCGACCATTATAGATGAATGTTTCTGTCAAAGTCTTTGACTTAAGTCAAAAAAAAGATTGAAAAGCAATGATAATCATAAGCGGGAAGGGGCTTTTCGGGAAAAATGACGCCGGTTCCGGCGTCTCAGCGGAGTTTTTCGATCAGAAGCTCGTCCTCCGTCTTCCCGGAGGCGGCGGCCTCGTCCCGGAACGAGGCGTAGAGGTCCGCGGGCAGATAGGTGACGATCCGGACCGCTTCGCCCGCTTCGGCACGCATCCGGTCGTAAACGTCCTGCATCTCGAGGCGTTTTTCTTTCGGCACAAACGAGCGCAGGGATTTGTACTCGACGATCCGGCCTTCCTTGACGACAGGGCTGACCTGCGCCTCGACCCAGTAGAAGCCCCGGTCTTTCCGGAGGTTTTTGACATAGCCCGTCCATGTCCGGCCGGCTTCGATGGTTTCCCACAGTTCACGAAAAGCCGCCCGGGGCATGTCGGGATGGCGAAGGATGCTGTGCGGGCGCCCGACCAGTTCGTCGGAGGCATAGCCGGAAATTTCCGCGAAGGTCTCGTTCACGTAGGTGATGACGCCCCGCAGATCGGTCCGCGAGATGATCAGCTCCCCTTCGGGAACTTCGGTTTCATGGAACATGTCGAAGGAAGTATCCATGCGAACCCCTTAAAAGTTTTTGTTTTTCAGATCGCCGTTGTACTGGATATCTTTGTATTTCGCGTTGGGATCGTTGAGCCAGTCGGGGATGTCCGTTCCCTCGATCTCCAGTTTGTCGCGTTCCTTTTCCAGTTCTTCCTCGCTGTAGGCGAAGTGCATGTCGGCGGTAATGACGTGAGGCATCTCCTGGATCGCCGTGAGCTTTTTCGTTTCTTCCTCGACGCCTTCGCCTTCGATCGTAATGATGATCCGGCCTTTTTCGTCATGGAAGTGGTAGTCGCACAGCGGCGAGGCTTTCAGGTTTTCGACGACTTCGTCGAGGAACTTCGGGGTGGTCTGTACAACGATACTCGATATGTTCATGATCAAACTCCTTTTGTCATTTTAATGTAATGTCCCAGAACAGGATCTTTTTCTCTTCGGCGGAAGAGAAAAAATGGTTTTCGTCGACGAAGGCGAAATCCGTCAGTGTCGCATCGTGCCCCTTCAGCATGGCAAGCACGCTGCGCGTGGAAACGTCGAAAAGTTCGAGATCGTTGTCCATCGTCGCGGCGAAGACGCCCCGGGAGGCCGAGGGTGTAAGGCCGGCGGCGTAGATGAGGAATTTCCCTTTCATATAATACGCGGTTCCGTCCGGTTTGTAAACGGCGCATCGCCGGTCCTGTCCCGCCGTGATGACGACGCCCTTTTTGTAGTCGATTTTGTAGACGTTGTCGACGTTCTGGCCCGTCAGCAGTTTGAGGTGTCTGAAGTCCGAGACGTTGAAAAGGTTGATGTCTCCGCTTTCATCAGCGGTCGCAAGTGTTTTGCGCTTCTCGTCGAGGACCATGTCGCTGAAGGCGGAACCGCCGCTGAGTTCGTCTTCTTTGATGGTATGTCGGTATAGCGTTTTCTTCGTACTGATTTCGTAGAGTATGATTTCGGAACTGAGCAGCCCGAGCAGCATATGGTCATGGTCGACGAGCAGGCCTTTCTTGATGGGAAGGTAGGCGGTATGGTCGATGACCTGGGTCAGTTTGCCCTTTTCGTAAAGAAAAACGTTTCGGTAGCCGCTTTTGCCTTCGGAGACCATCATGACCGTGTCTCCCAGCTTGTCGACGGAGTAGATTTTCGCCGGGATCTCGTCACCCATGAAGTCTTTGATGCGGGGAAGGGAAATCTGTGCACTCAGATTGTGCTCGGCGATATCGAAAACGTCGACCGTCCCGTTGTAGGTGGCGGCGTAGAGTTTTCCGTCGTCCACCAGAATGTCGGTCACGAGCCCGCTCGCCGTGAGGCTGGAGACCGGGTGCAGTTCACGGGCACCCGCCAGAGTGCCCAGCAGCAGAAAAAGCAGCAGGAGTTTTTTCACGTTTTTCCTTTCGTTTATCCGGCGATCGTTTCGATCGCGTCGGAAGGACAGCGGGCGATGCAGAAACCGCACGCCGTGCATTTGCCCATGTCTATCTCCGGCTTGAAAAGCCCCTTGAAATCGATGGCGCGGTCAAGGCAGGGCTCCTTGCATGAAAAGCACATGACATCGTGCCAGCTCATGCATTTGAGCGGATTGATCCGTACCGTCGTCGCGATGCGCACATCGGCGTCCGAGAGAACTCCCGGCTCGCAGGCTTCGAGGCAGGCGTCGCAGTAAGTGCATCCGCTGACCGAAAAATCGAGAAAGGGAATTCTGTCTTCTCCGAACCGGATGATCGCTTCCTCGCACGCAGTGCCGCACATTCCTTCGCAGGAAGGGCACTCCGAGCCAAAAAGCGTGGGGTCCGCCGCATAGGGCGGACGAATCGCGGCCTCTTTTTTTACGGCTGCGGCGCCCAGGGCACCGAAAAAACCGCGGCGGCCGAGATCCGCCACTTTATTCGACCCCTGCGTTGAGAACGTCCAGCAGGTCGGAGCGGTGTTTCATCTCTTCGCTCTGATAATCCGGCTTGAAGTTGTTGGCGACTGCCGGAGCGATATTCGCCTGCGGCGCATGGCACTGCGAACAGTTGTAGCGACCCTTGTACAGGTGGTCGGTCTTTTTGACGATCATTTTGAAATCGCCGGTGTTGTCGACCGCCTGTCCTTCTTTCAGAATTTTACCTCTGTCATCGAGTGCCGTATCCGGGCGGAAGTTCGCGAAATGCGAAGCCGGGATCGGTGTCGCGCCCATTGCCGGAGCGACGTCAGGCATGTGGCAGCCCAGGCACGCGTTGTTGCCCTTCGTGATCGGCAGCAGTCCGTCGACGGAGTGCGGGATCATCGGAGGCGCGTTGTCATACGCGCGCTCGAACCGCTTGCTGGTCCCCGGCGCGGGCGCGGAGTAGTCCGCCATCGCCGGCAGGGTCTTCTCTTCGCTGTACAGATCGGTCTTTCTCAGACCCAGAGACTCTTCCGACACTGTCGGCTTGACCTCCGCTTTCTTTGTCGGTGCCGCTTCGCTCGTGCTGCTGCATCCGACCATCAACAGTGCCGCCGTGAGGCCGCCCAGTATCAGTTTCATTTTCATGATTCTTCCTTTCCTTTTTTTGCAAGAGTGCGCAGAGAGAATCCGAGTGCGTCGTCGCCGCAGACGTCGATGCATCTGCCGCAGTTGGTACACTCTCCCATCAGCACACTTTCACTGCTCTTCGCAATCATGAAGAGCACCTCTTTTTCAGGACACACTTCCTTGCATTTCATGCAGGCCGTACAGGCATCCGCGTCGTGTTTGACGCGGATCAGCGAGAAACGGCTGATGAGCGAGTAGAAGCCGCCCAGCGGGCAGATGTGCCCGCACCAGCCGTTTTCGTGAACGAACAGATCGAACAAGAAGATCACCAGCAGCGCCGCCGCCCCGAAGCCCATGCCGAAGACGATGCCCCGGTGGAACATCGAAATCGGGCTGATCATTTCGAACGCCGCCACGCCGGTGAAAACCGACAGCAGCAGGGAAAGCCCGAGCACCCAGAAGCGCAGCGAACGGCTCATGTAGACCCGCTTCTGTACCTTGGAGATGCCGAGCTTGCGGCGCGACCAGTTGGCCGCGTCCGTGACCATGTTGACGGGACAGACCCAGCTGCAGAACGCCCGGCCGCCGATCAGCGCGTAGAACACGAAGATGATGGCGCCGCCGATCAGCACCGTCGACGAGAGCGCCGCTCCCGCCGCCAGCATCTGAAGAATGGCGAAAGGGTCCGCCAGCGGTATCTTCTCGAAAAGAAGCGAACCGCTCAGGTTCCCCTGCAGGATGGTTTTGAAGCCGTACCAGTTGGCGACACCGTACAGCAGCAGCAGGCCGATCTGCACGATACGGCGGAGGATCAGATATTTCATTCGAACAGTCCCTCCGTATCGTTAAGCGTGTCGATCGCTTTGCGCTTGCTGCGTTCGGTGGTCGTGGTGCCGCCCATCGCATCCTTGACGCGTTCCTGGTCCTTTTTGTCCCAGCCTTTGACGTAGTGGCTGCCGGCCTTGCCCTGCGCGACTTCGCGCGGCAGAACGATGATGGCGGCCTTTTCGGTCACGCAGGCGTGTTCGCACAGCCCGCAGCCGGTACAGACGTCGGGAACGACGACCGGTTTGAGGAAGGCGTGCTTCCCGGTCCGTTCGTTTTTGTCGTATTCGAGTTTGATCGCATGATCGAGCAGCGGACAGGCCCGGTAGCAGGCATCGCACTGGATTCCCCAGAACGCGATGCACGACTCCTGGTCGACGATCGCGACTCCCATGTCCATCTTTTCGATGTCCCAGACCTTTTTGCCGTCTTCGACGCTCTGGACCTTTTCGGGCACGAGCGCGTCGGTCGGACAGACGGGAACACAGGGGATGTCGTCGCACATGTAGCACGGGACTTCCCGCGGTTTGTAATAGGGAGTGCCGATCGGCAGGTGGTCACCCGGCGCCGCCAGCATCAGCGTATCGTACGGACAGGCCTCGACGCAGAGACCGCACTTGATGCACGTTTTGAGAAAGTCCTTCTCGTCCTGCGCCGCAGGCGGACGCAGCACCAGGGGTGCCGCTTTGACTTCCTCGACGTAGGCGCTCCAAACCAGTGCGCCCATCGCACTGAGGCCGGCGCCCCGCGCCATGGTGAGGATGAATTTCCGACGATCGCTGAACTCTTCTTTTTTCACTGTTCGTAAACCTTATACTTTCGTGATCTTGACCGCACACTTCTTGAAGTCGGTCTGTTTCGACATCGGACATGTCGCGTCCAGACAGACTTTGTTGATGAAGACTTTTTCATCGAACCACGGGACGAAGACCAGGCCTTCCGGCGGACGGTTACGGCCGCGGGTTTCGACACGGGCTTTGACCGCACCGCGACGCGAAGCGACTTCGACGAGGTCGCCGCGTTTGACGCCGCGTTTTTTCGCGTCGTTCGGATGCATGTAGCAGAGCGCTTCGGGGACCGCACGGTACAGTTCCGGAACCCGCATGGTCATCGTACCGGAGTGCCAGTGTTCGAGAACCCGGCCGGTACACAGCCATGTGTCGTAGGTTTCGTCCGGCATTTCCGGCGGATCCATGTACGGACGTGCAAAGATCTTGGCCTTGTTCGGCAGCGGAGTCTTCTTCTTGTCCTTGATGCCGCGCAGGTCGCCCGACGGCAGTGCTTTCGCCAGCGGTCCGTAGAAGGCGTGTGTGCTGTTCGAACCGGATTTGGCGACGGCTTTGGCCGCGTACGGGTCGTACTTGACGTTGAAGCGCCACTGGGTCTCTTTGCCGTCGACGACCGGCCATTTGAGACCGCGGACACGGTGGTAGACATCGAACGGTGCGAGGTCGTGCCCGTGGCCGCGTCCGAAGTCCGCATACTCTTCGAAGAGGTATTTGTGGATGAAGAATCCGTATCCGGTAAAGACTTTTCCGTCGCTGCCGACGACATTACGGCTGTCGCCCAGACATTCGGAGTTGTCGAAGCCTTTCTGGATCGGATCGTTCGGATCGAGCTTGTACGATTTCGCTCTGTCGTTGGCGAAAAGGATCTCGAACATCGTGGTGTCTTCGCTGTAGCCCATTTTCTTGGCGGCGTCGATGACGTTCGGCAGTTTCTTGCCGTTGCGCAGCGTGTACTCGCCCCAGAGGTCCTTGACGGTGAAGCGCTTGGAAAGCTCGACCCACTGCCACGTATCGGACATCGCCTGGCCGACCGGCAGGACCTGCTGGCGCCAGTGCTGGGTCCGGCGCTCGGCGTTTCCGTACGCACCCCACTTCTCGTAAATCATCGCCGACGGAAGAATGAGGTCGGAGACTTTCGCGGAGATGCCCGGATAACCGTCGGACGTGACGATGAAGTTGTCCATGTTGCGGGCGGCCTTGATCCAGTGCTTGGCGCTGGCCGAATCCTGGTAGGCGTTACAGACGTTGACCCAGGCGAACTTGACGACGCCGTCTTCGATGTCGCGGTGGATCTTCATGATGTGCTGGTTGCCGACCGGGTTGAGCGTCCCTTCCGGGATGCCCCACTTGTGCTCGGCGATCTTGCGGTGCTTCGGATTCTTGACCATCAGGTCGGCCGGCAGACGGTGACAGAACGTACCGACCTCACGTGCCGTACCACAGGCCGAAGGCTGTCCGGTCAGCGAGAACGCGCCGTTGCCCGGCAGTGCCTGCTTGTTGAGCAGGAAGTGGACGTTGTACGAGAGAGTGTTGTCCCAGGTACCGCGGGTGTGCTGGTTCATACCCATCGTCCAGAAAGAGACGACCTTGCGTCCTTTTTCGATATAGAGATCCGCCAGCGCCTTGAGCTTGCCTTTGAAGACTTCGAGGTCTTCGTTCGGGTCGCCCTTGACGATTTTTGCGGTATAGTCGAGCGTATACGGTGCCAGTGATTTTTTGTACTCTTCGAAAGAGATTTCCCAGTGCTTGAGGGTGCCCGGAGTGTTTTTCATCACGTCGCCCTCTTTGTAGCCGTACGGCTCCAGTGCCGGCGCCTCTTTCGCGGAAACTTTCTTGCTCATCTCTTTGTCGATGGTCTGCATTTCGAGCGGGGTGTATTTGCCTTCTTTGAGCGATTTTTCACCCGCGCGGCGCATACCGTAACCGATGTTGACCGGCCCGACGGCGAAGACGATGTTTTTCTTGACGAAATCCCAGTCGATCGCTTCGGGATGGTTGTAGACGATTTCGTGAGCGATGTAGTTCCACAGCGCGAGGTCCGTCTGCGGAGAGAAAATGATTTCGATGTCCGCGAGGTCGGAGGTCCGGTGCGTATAGGTCTGGATGGAAACGACCTTGACGCGGTCCGGATCGGAGAGTTTGCGGTCGGTGACGCGCGACCAGAGGATCGGGTGCATCTCCGCCATGTTCGAACCCCAGGTGACGATGGTGTCGGTCAGTTCGATGTCGTCGTAACATCCGGACGGCTCGTCGATACCGAAGGTCTGGTAGAAGCCGACGACCGCGGACGCCATACAGTGGCGTGCGTTCGGGTCGATGGCGTTCGAGCGGAAGCCCGCTTTCATCATTTTCTGAGCCGCGTATCCTTCCATGACGGTGTACTGTCCGGAAGCGAAGACGGCGACGCCTTCCGGTCCGCTCGCCTTGAGCGCTTTCTTGATGTGTTTTTCCATCTCGTCGAAAGCGCGTTTCCAGCTGACCGGGGCGAATTTGCCGTGTTTGTCGAAGTTGCCGTTGCTGTCGACACGCAGCAGCGGCTGGGTCAGACGGTCGGCGCCGTACATGATTTTCGCGTTGAAGTACCCCTTGATACAGTTCAGACCGCGGTTGACCGGTGCGGCCGGGTCACCCTTGACCGCGACGATCCGGCCGTTTTTGGTTGCGAGCATGATCCCGCAGCCGGTTCCGCAGAAGCGACATGCCGCTTTGTCCCAGCGCCAGTCCTGCTGCGCTTTGGACCCTGCGGCTTCGACATCTGTCGGTACCGTCATTCCAATCGCGCTGGCCGCCGAAGCGGCGGCAGCACTTTTGAGAAAACTCCTTCTATCCATTGCCATTGTACCCTCCTTTTGTTTTCTTAAAAGACCTCCCGGCACGACGCTACGAGGTGTTTTAATCTCAGGTTACGCGCTTATTCTATCGGAGGGAACCTTCGATTGTCTTTGACCAAAATCAATTTGTTAAGTGGAATGCTTAAGTAAGAAATAAAAAAATACTATGAAATTGCCGTCGGGCTCCCCGAAAGTGGGGAGACCGCCAGGCCGTTTTCAGCCCTGTTGAAGCTTTTTGCCCCACAGCAGCACCGGGGCGAATCGCCAGCCCCACAGGAAGAAAAGTAGCATCCAGGCCGCCGCGGCGGCGTCGAAAAGCCAGAAAGCGCTCCATCCGGCGGAAAAGACGAGGGCATAAAGGGCGCGCAAAACGGCCACTGCCTGCACCAGCCAGAAAAGGCGGATCATGAAGCGGTCGGCATGCGGCGGCTGCCCCGAATGCCCGAGGGCGACACGGGTTCCGAAACCGATGAGCATCGTCGTGACGAAGCCGACGGCGGCGAGGTGGAGTTCGAAAAAGCCGCCGCCGAAACCGCCGAAAAGGGTCCCGAGACCGGCGAACGCCCCCAGCAGCAGGCTCACCGGCAGCCAGTAGAGGGCGAGGTGCAGGACCCAGAGGATGGCCGGCGAACGGAACGTCGGCAGGTTCCAGCGCAGCATCTCGCGGCCGAGGTAGAGGGCCAGCAGCAGCGTTACCGCCGTCTCCATCAGAAGCAAGCCGCCCAGTGCGAATGCGGTTTTCAGCAGCAGCCCGCCGAAAACCGTCGCGGTGAAATAGGGGATCTTTTCCGTCATGACATGGCTGAAGAACGGCACCATCCGCTGCCCCACGCTGAAGACGGTGAACACGAGATACATCCACAAACCGCTGGTCGCGGCGGCGGGGAACAGTCCCGCCCCGCTGCCGGCGAGCGCCGTCAGGCCCTCGACGAGAAACAGCAGGTGCGCCAGAAGGCCGAAATAAAAGCCGGTCAGAATCCAGAACGGGTCGCTGCTGAAGCGCGAAACCATGCCGGTTTCGAAAATGTGCTG
>Ga0256843_1001084_pt1 | contig 22083 bp, 20 predicted proteins | sample AlvinellametaG_FD_191572 | JGI IMG/M metagenome (GOLD analysis project Ga0256843, IMG submission 191572) | Pompeii worm associated microbial communities from hydrothermal vent at the East Pacific Rise, Pacific Ocean - Alvinella | ecosystem: Host-associated > Annelida > Integument > Unclassified ... | reverse complement strand
CAGATGCATCCACAAAGCGAGTAAATCTCTTTTGAAATACCAAATCCACAGTAGCAGTAGGTCCGTTTCTTTGCTTACCTATGATAAGCTCTGTATCATCTTCGCTTCCTTGTATGAGTTCATCATACTTTTTTTGATACTCTGCTATCTTCTCAGCATTACCCTCTGTTTTGGCTTTCTCTAGCTTCTCTTTCATCTCATTTATCTTATAGACTACACCACGATATACAAAGAGTATGATATCGGCATCTTGTTCTATCGCACCTGATTCTCTAAGATCACTTAGCATCGGTCTTTTGTTGTCTCTACTCTCTAGTGAACGGTTTAGCTGAGAGAGTGCTATGATAGGTATTTGAAGCTCTCTGGCTAACTGTTTAAGTCCTCTGGATATTTCTGAAATCTCTTGTTGTCTTCCATCTTTGCTCTCTCCACTCATAAGCTGTAAATAGTCGATGATAGCCATAGAGATCTCAGGATGCTGGGATTTGAGTTTTCGAAGTTTACTTCGTACCATATGTATAGTAGCATACCCACCATCATCTACAAAAAGTTTTTTGCGACTCATCTCATCAGTAGCTGATGAGAGCTGACTCCACTGTTCATCTGTAAGATCCCCTACCCTAAGAGCTTGAAGTGGTATAGAAGTCTTGGCTGAGAGCATCCTAAGCATCAACTGCTCAGCTGGCATCTCAAGTGAGAAAAACGCCACACCTTCATCTCTCTCTATAGCTTTTAGAGCCATATTTAGCACTAGGGCAGTTTTCCCCATCGCTGGTCTTGCGGCTAAGATAACCAAATCTCCTTTACCAAAACCACTTGTTTTGTCATTGAGGTTTTTAAATCCTGTATCTGTTCCTATGAGTTTGGAGTTGCCAAGAGCTTTGAGTCTGTTTATCTCTTCTAGCATACTTATAGTAATCTCACTAGAATCTCTAAAATCTTCGTTTGTATTGTTTTGGGTTATCTCATATAGCTTTTTTTCTACTAGATTCATCACCTCTTCTACAGGCAAATCATCTTCTAGTGTGACTTTTTTGATCTGGGTTGCTAGTGTAGCCAAAGCTCTCTTGCTTGATTTGGCTTTGATCTCTGCTATGTAGGCGTTGGTGTTGGATATAGGATTGGCTGAGAGAAGCTCTAACATAGCTACCTCATCAAACTTGCCTTTGCTCTCTAGTTTGGCTCTTAAAAACTCTTCATCTATGGGCTTTTCTTCACGACTAAGTTCTTCCATCGCTTCAAATATATGCTGATGAAACGGTAGATAAAAATCATGAGGATTTAGCTTGGATGCTATCTCTTCATAAGTTTGAGGATCAAATATGATAGATGATAGTACTGCTCTTTCTATATTTAGGTTGTATAAGTTTTCCACTATATCAAATCCTTATGCACTTTTCAATACAAAAGGCAAATCTATCTTATGGTCATTACTTTTGACATTGAGCATCTCTACAGCTACCACTTCATCTTTGTCATTATAATCAACTAACACACCATTACCCTCTTCTTGAGTTTCTACTATCTTATCATCTGAAAATACAACATAAATAGCATCTATATCTTTATCATATTTTATAGTCATTTGCACCCTTTCTTTCTCATACCTCTATCAAAATATACAGTAATAATCAACTTTTTGATAGGGTTAAATACTACCTTTAAGCATCTAGCATCATATTCATCTATCGTTTTATAAAAAGTAAACTCATCAGGAGAAACTTCTATGCGTACAGATGGATTTTGCAAAGTATCATTAATCCACTCTAGCTTAATATCTCTTTGAGATATAACATCTTTTGCATATTGACTTAGTTTCATAGATTATACCAAAACTTACTGCTTTTGTAAAATCTCAGCCATTTTTTCTACCTCTTGGACAAATCTATCTACTAGCTGGTCTTCTGGTAACTTGGCTACGACCTCGCCTTTGACCATCACTAATCCACTTCCTTTTCCATAGGCTATGGCTACATCTGCGTGTTTGGCTTCTCCTATAGCGTTGACTACACACCCCATCACACTTACATCCATAGGTGTTTTAATGTGTGCTGTTCGTCTCTCTACCTCAGCTACTGCACTAACCAAATCTGCTTCTATCCTACCACAAGTTGGACATGAGATGATGTTAAGACCTTCACTTACTCTACCACTGTCTTTGAGTATGGCTTTGGCTACTGTTATCTCCTCTTCTAACTCTCCTGTGATAGAGACTCTCATAGTATCGCCTATACCATCAAGTAGCAATGTACCCAAACCTATAGCTGATTTGACAGTAGCGTGAAATATAGTACCAGCTTCTGTCACACCTAGATGAAACGGATAGTGGTTTTTTGGTCTAAGCATACGATACGCTTCTACTGTTCTATCTACATCACTGGCTTTGAGTGATACTTTGATATCTGTAAAGCCCAAATCTTCTAAAAACTTGATGTTGTACTCAGCACTTGCTACCATACCTTCAGCTGTCGCTCCATACTTGTCTTCAAACTCACTCTCCAAGCTTCCTGCATTGACACCTATACGGATAGGTAAGCTTCTGTCTTGACACGCTTTTACTATCTCTTTGATACGGCTTTTTTCTCCTATGTTACCAGGGTTAAAACGGATACAATCCACCCATTTGGCAGCTTCAAGTGCAAGTTTATAGTTGAAGTGTATATCAGCGATAAGTGGCAAGGATATCTGCTCTTTTATCTCTTTGAGAGCTAAGGCATCTTCCATCTGTGGTACGGCTACTCTAACCATATCAGCACCTGCAAAATGAAGTCTGTTTATCTGCTCTACTGTAGCTTTGACATCTCTAGTGTCACTGTATGTCATAGACTGTACAGAGATAGGAGCATCCCCACCTACTGCTACATCTCCTACATATATCTTCTTGGTCAATACTCTAGGCTTCAAAGAGTTCTCCTTGGTATAATATATTTGACAATATACTCAAAATACCTTAAGGGATACCTTGTATCAAGAGAAATCTACAGGGTCTATATCTATCTGCAAAGATGGTGATGGGCTATAGATAGAGTGTAAGGCTTTTAGCAACTCTACTCTTTGAGAACTTTTTAGAAGTATGTTGTATCTATAGCGATTTGATATCTTCTCTACAGGGGCTTTTCCACTACCTACTATCTCGATGGTGTCAAACTCTTTAAGTTTGGTTGTGATATCTAGTGTCATTTTGGCAGCTTTTGTATCATCTTTGTGAGATATAAGTACTCTAGCTAGATAGGAGTATGGAGGATAGTTTGCCATTTTTAAAAACTCTAACTCATCTAGCAAAAACTTCTCATAATCATCCAGATATGAGCTAAAAAACTCTTGGTTTTGCGTCTGTACCACTATAGTGGCGTGTTTGGCTCTACCACTTCGTCCAGCTATCTGTAGCAGTAAACTCATAGCCCTCTCTCTAGCTCGATAATCAGCAAGTCCTAGTACATAATCCAGCCCTGTGATGATAGCTAAAGTGATATTGGCATAGTCGTGTCCTTTGCTTAGCATTTGAGTACCAAGCAGTATTTGGCTTTTGCCCAAGGAGAAGTTTTGGAGTGCTTTTTTTAGTTTGGTTGGGGTGGTTATGCTGTCTTTGTCAAACTGCTCTATCTCTATAGCTGGTATAGCACTTTTTATCTGTTCTATAGCCTCTTGGGTACCTATACGGTTGCTTAGAAGTGGAGATGCACCACAGAAACTGCACTGCTCTACTATAGCTTGGGTATAATTACAGTAGTGGCACTTAAGCAGTTTGTGATTGCGATGTAGTGCCATACCTACTGAGCAGTAGGGACAAGTGTGAGTCTTGCCACAGCTACTACAGTAAAGGTACTTGAAGTTGGCTCTAGTAGGCACAAAGACTAAACTTTGCATACCTTTTTCATAGTTGGCTTGAAGATACTTTATCATCAGGGGTGTTATATCACTGCCTGTTACAAACTGATAGTTTTTGTCTGTTTTGATATATGGTTCTTTGAGTTTTACTACTTCATATCTATAGTATGATGATGGTGTAGGTGTCGCTGAGGCTAGTAGCACTTTGGCACCAAGTTTTTTACCCATATATACAGCCAAATCTCTAGCATTGTATCTAGGGTTGTTCATAGATTTGTAACTGTCATCATGCTCTTCATCTACTACTATAAGCCCTATGTTTTGCAGTGGAGTAAACAAAGCTGACCTAGCTCCTGCTACTATGCGAATCTTGCCACTGTATATACCCTCTAGTATCTGCTCTTTTTTCTTTTTAGTAAGTTTGGAGTGCCACAAAGCTACCATATCTCCAAAGTAACTCTCAAGTCTTTGTTGCATCTGAGGAGTGAGAGAAATCTCAGGCATAAGCATGATAGCACTCTTGCCTTGAGAGATACTATCAATCATCAAAGATATAAATATCTCTGTCTTTCCTGCTCCTGTCACACCAAAGAGTAGTGAGGTATCAAGGCTTTTTATCTGATTGTATGCTTTTTGTTGTGGGGGTGTTAGGGTTGGAGGATTTATCGTGATAGATGGTGTTGTCGAGGGACAACACCCTACGCGATTGGGAATAAACAAAGAGAGAGCTTCACCCAAAGATGCAAAATAGTACTGTGATATAAACTTAGCGATATCGAGTTGAGTTTGACTATACTTATATAACAGTACTTCATCTATAGGGTATGTCTCAAAAGATGGTTTTGAAACCTCTTGGAGGATAACAGCTTGTTTAGTCTTGGACTTTAGAGGTATCTGCACACAAGAGCCTATATCTATAGATATATCACTCTTATATACAAGATAAGGGGCATTGCTTTTTAGCAGTGATACTTTGTAGTAGTACAATATATACCTTATAAATCTTTCATACCATCAATTTCACAACTTGTCAATTTGAATTTATTATGATCAACATCAAAACTACAAGTTTGTCCACTAGGTGCAGTAAATGTAAAAGTATCTCCACTTTGATTCCATCTATCACTTAACTTATAATCTAGCAACTCTTCTACTTCACCACCTGTTATATCATCAAAATTACCTCTTAGTATTCTTTTTTGCCTTTCCATAGCTATTGCAGATCTAATAGCTGCTACAGCTGCTCTACCTTTAGAGATAACAGCATCATCTCTTGTAGCTGAAAATTTTGGGATAGCTACTGTTGCCAACAAAGCAACAATCACAATAACAAATACTAATTCCACCATCGTAAAAGCTTTTTTCATAACAAATCTCCTAATATCCATATTTGGAAACTTTAGTATAACATAAAATATAACTATAATGCAATTATTTAACTATTTTGATAAAAAGTTATATTATTTTGGACATTAACTTTATACAGTTATATTAATAATTTAGATACAATATAACAATCTTATTAATATAAGTTACAATTATTATAAGTTTGAAAAAATAAATCAAATTACTAAATGGAGAAAAATATATGAGTACAACTCACATATCTATAGTAACACCTGTATATGGATGTAGTGAATGTTTAGAACAACTCTATCAAAGATTAACTGATACACTTACTAAAATAACCAACAACTTTGAAATTATCATGGTAAATGATGCAAGTCCTGATAACGCTTGGGATATCATAACACAACTAGCACACAAAGATAACAGAGTCAAAGGTATAAACCTATCTCGTAACTTTGGACAACATAGAGCTATAACAGCAGGGCTTGATTATGCATCAGGAGAGTGGATAGTTGTGATGGATTGTGACTTACAAGACCAACCAGAGGAGATACTCAAACTTTATAATAAAGCTCAAGAGGGGTATGATGTAGTATTTGGTAGAAGAGCAATAAGACAAGATAACTTTTTAAAAAAACTATCATCTAAACTATTTTACAAAATTTTTGATTACTTTACTGAAACACAAACAGATAATACGATAGCAAACTTTAGTATCATTTCAAAAAAAGTACTTTTAACACTTAGAAGATACAAAGAACAAAACAGATCTTACGCACTTTTTGTCAATCTTGTAGGGTTTAAAAGAGCAGATATAGACATAGTTCATGCAAGTAGAGAGATAGGGAAGAGTTCATATACTTTATCAAAACTTATCAACCTAGCTATAGATGGTATAGTATCACAATCAAACAAACCACTCAAATTATCCATAAAATTTGGCTTTTTGGTATCTTTTATAGCTTTTATTTATGCTTTATGGCTTATACTTAGGTATATACTATATGGTATAAGTGTAGAAGGTTGGACTAGTGTAATGGTATCTATCTACCTTATATCTGGTTTGATTTTTTTAAACTTAGGTTTTTTAGGGCTTTATATAGGTAAGATTTTTGATGAAACAAAAAATAGACCTTTATATATAGTAGATGAAGTTACTTGGGAGTACCCAAAGGATAATTAATGATTAAAAAAATGAATATAATTACAAAATTACATCAAAAATTTGTTGTAGAACATATAAAAAATATAAATTGGGAAAATGGTTCTAGTAATCCATTGATAGTTGAACTAGATCCAACTGCTGTATGTGATTTGGCATGTCCTGGTTGTATTAGTGAAGACATCATCGCTACTAACAATAGTTTTTCCAACGAAAGATTACTAAACTTAGCAAAAGAGTTTAAAGATAGTGGTGTAAAAGGTGTTATTCTTATAGGTGGTGGTGAACCTTTAGCACACCCTATTATAGGAGAAGTTATAGACTACTTTGGAAAAAATGATATAGCAGTTGGTATTACAACAAATGGAACTTACATACATAAACATTTAGAACCTATTGCAAAGTATTCTCACTGGACAAGAATTTCAGTAGATGCTGCGACAAAAAAGACTTTTGATATACTAAGACCCAAAAAAAATGGTGGTTCCAAATTTGACCTTGTCATAGAAAATATAAAACAACTATCAAAAATAAAAAAAGGAAAACTTGGTTTTTCTTTCTTAATAAGGAGTGAAGTAGAAGGTGATGGCATAATCTCAAATGTACATGAAATATATCAAGCTGCCAAATTAGCAAAAGATCTTGGATGTGATTACTTTGAGATAAAACCAAGTTACAACTATAAAAATAATGCCATTCACTCTCTTGTAAAATATGATGATGATATGATACAAAATATCAAAAATGAATTAAATAAATTAGATAGTTTAGTTGATAATAATTTCTCTATTGTTAAAGCTATTACACTTGATGAATCATTAAATGGAGTGACAAAAAAACAAACTAAAACTTACACTTTTTGCCCTGTAGCAGAACTAAGAACTCTAGTAACTCCTCTTGGTGTATATGTGTGTCCTTATTGGAGAGGTAAAGAGAAATTTAAACTAGGTGATGTGAAAACAACTGATTTTAAAACTTTATGGAACTCCGATCAAAAAAAGAATGTATCTTCTTGGGTAGATCCAAGTGTACATTGTGCCAATTTACATTGTTTAAGACATGAATCAAACTTAGAAATATTGCAAATGATTGAAAATATAAAAAATAATAAAGATATAGAAATTGTAAAAGAGTATGATAGGTTTATATAAGGAGAAAAAATGTTTAACCCAAAAGAAGCTATAAAAACATTAAATATAGAAAATAGATTTTTTATAGATGGTAAATTTTTAACATCTAATAAAACAATGAAAAAAACATCATCAACTACAGAATATAAACTACCAGATTTGTATATATGTCTTGATAGTGAGGTTAATTTAGCTGTTTTAAAAGCAAAAGAGACTTACAATAATAAAGTTTGGAGAAATATACCTATACAAGAAAAAAAAGAAATTCTTTTTAAACTAGCAGACTTAATAGAAGAAAATCAAAAAGAACTTGCGTTGATAGATACACTGGAAACTGGACGAAGCATAAAAAACTTTTATTATGACTCTATCCCAAAAGCTGTAGAAGGTATAAGGTGGTTTAGTGAAGCTGTAGATAAATACTTCGATCACGCCATCACTCCAAACAACAACCAACTCACATCTATAGTAAAACAACCTTTGGGCGTTGTAGGTATTATAACACCTTGGAATGATCCTTTAGTTGTGAATTTCTGGAAAATTACCCCTGCACTTCTAATGGGTAATAGCATAGTAGTCAAACCAGCAGAACAAGCATCATTTAGTATGCTAAAGATTGCTTCTTTAGCAAAACAAGCAGGTATCCCTGATGGTGTATTTAATATTATAACAGGCGATGCACAAACAGGAAAACTTTTATGTTTACATAATGATGTAAGAGGAATATTTTTCACTGGATCTACAGAAGTAGGGAAAAAAATACTCCAATATTCAGGTCAAAGCAATATGAAAAAAGTAGGCTTAGAGTGTGGTGGTAAGAGTCCTTTTATACTCACTAAAAACTATCCAAACTTACAAAAAGCAGCAAAAATACTCGCAAGAAATATATTTTATAACCAAGGTCAAATATGCTCAGCACCTTCAAGACTTATCATACAAAAAAGTATCAAAGATAAATTTTTAGATTATTTGATAGAGGAAGCCAAAGAGTTTATCCCAACAGATCCACTAAGTTTTGAGAGTAATGTTGGCAAAGTGATAAGCAAAGAGCATTATCAACGCATAGAAAGTTATATCAAAGATATTGATTCAAATGATATCAAAGTGATACAAATCTCAAATCAACAACAAGATATGAGTTTTACTCCTATGATTTTTGATAATGTACCTGCAAACTCTAAACTTGCACAAGATGAAATATTTGGTCCTATTTTGGTTGTTATACCTTTTGATGATATCGATGAAGCAATATCTATAGCAAATGATACAAGATATGGTCTAGCTGCTGCTGTATTTAGCAATGATATCAATGAAGCAAACTATATAGCACTAAACATAGAGTCAGGATTGGTTCATATCAATACTTATGATGCAGAAACTTACCAGATGCCTTTTGGTGGAGTAAAAGAGTCTGGTTTGGGAAGAGATAAGTCTATAATGGTTTTTGATGAATATAGTGAACTAAAAACCATCATAACCCAACTGGATATCTAATGCAAAAGATTCTTATCGTAGGGGGTTCTCACTCTGAGCTATCATTGGTACAAGAAGCAAAAAAGTTAGGTTTATATACCATAACAGTAGGCAATATACTTGGCAATGCCCACTTAGAAGCAGATGAATACCATCTGTTAGACTATTCAGATAAAGAGTCTATATTGGAATTTGCAAAACAAAACAGTATAGATCATATATGTTTTGGTGCTCATGACTTATCTATGACTACAACTTCTTATGTAGCACAACATTTAAACTTTGATATATATGACAATTATGAGACTACTTTAAATCTTCATCATAAAGATAGATTTAAAGCCATATCACAACAACACAGCATCAATACACCAAAATCTATATCTATCACACTAGATGACAATATAAGTGATATATCCAAACTAAAAATGCCACTTATCATTAAACCTGTAGATATGGGTGGAGGTAAAGGTATAACTGTTATAACAGATACTAAACAACTCACAAAAGCTATAAATGATGCTTTTTCGTACTCTAAAATCAAAAAAGTTATTATAGAAGAGTTTTTTGAAGGTTCACTACATAGTTTATCTACATGGATAGTGGATAAAAAAGTAGTATTTCATCACACTGATGATGAGTTTGAATGTCCAAACAATCCATATGGAGTATGTATATCACTAGCACCTGCTTCAAACTTTGGATTGATAAAAGGAAAACTTATCAATGAGGTTGAAAAGATATCTAATGTTTTTAAACTTAAAAATGGACTTTTACATATACAATACTTACAAAACAAAGATGATTTTACTATAGTAGAGTGTACTAGAAGAATGCCTGGTGATTTATACAATATACCAGTTGAGATGAAAACTACATTTCCATATGCAAAAAACATTATCTTAAACGCTATAGAGCAAAAACCTATACTCACATATGAAACAAACCATAAGATAGTATCAAGATACTGTGTGATAGATTCATACCCCAACTCTATAGAACCATATATAGTTGATAGGGTACAAATCAAAAATGCAAATAAAAAAGAGATTTTATTTTTAGAATTTAAATCAAAAAAAGATTTTTTTGCTACCCAAACAAAACTTAACATGGGAGGCTTTGATTGATTAAATTTTTGATAGAACACTTTTATATTTTTTTATCTATACTCTTTGCAGTATCAAGTCAACTTATCATCAAATGGAAGATGAACAGTGTTGATATGAGTGGTTATCAAACTATAGCTGAGAAGTTTACTTTTGCATTTAGTATGTTATTTAACCCATATATAATGCTATCTATCATTTTTACACTTCTAAGCGGTCTTAGCTGGATGATTGCTATGAATAAGTTTGATATCTCTTATGCATACCCTTTTACAACACTTGGTTATGTATTGATCCTTATTTTATCTGCTATGTTGTTTCATGAACAGATAGATATCTATAAGATACTTGGTATAACTTTTATCATTATAGGTATATATATAACCTCAAGGAGTATATAAAAAGTATGAAAATTTGGCTCAAAAACAATCTACTTTTTTTATCTACTACTATATTATTGTTTCTGATTATCTCCTTTTTGGTATATCAGCAGATATTTACAAACCACTATGCAAGTGATACTTCACAGCATGTAGATATCATATATAAACTTTTTTATGATACAAATTACTATATATCACATCCACTATGGCATTTAAGTAGTTTTTATATAGCAAAACTATTATCTATCCCTATAGAATATGGTGCTATTATTAGTTCTGCACTTTATGTAGTTTTTTGGTATATCTTAATTTTTTTATTTATAACAAACTATGTGATAAACTTTACAAACAATATACAAGTAATGATTGCTATGATCACCATCCTGATAGGACCGTTATCTATACCATACTATCATCCTATCATATTTGTAGGACAAGGAAGTCCAAATATATGGCATAATGTGACCCTGTGGACAGTTAGACCTTTTGCATTTTTAAGTGTTTGGTTTATCTTAGACGGACTACATAAACACAAAAAACAACTACTTATTTATGGTATCATTTTTACTATTATATCTATATTTGCAAAACCTAGTTTTATCATCATGTTTTTACCATCACTATTGATATATGCTATAGCTACCAAGATATACAAAGATAGATACTTTATGATATCTTTTCTCACCATATCTCTACTTAGTATAGCTATACTTTTATACCAATACACACATACTTTTAACCAAAAGGAAGGTCAAATCATCATAGACTTTTTAGGTGTATGGTCTCTTTCATCACCAAATATACCTATATCTATAGCTTTGGCTTTGGCTTTTCCTTTATCTTTTACTTTACTAAAAAGTGATATCTTAAATGATAAATATATACTGATAAGCTGGATTATGACATTTATATCCATAATCTACTATGCAACTTTTGCACAAAGTGGTAAATTTTATAGTCACGGAAACTTTGGATGGAGCTATATGATAGCTATGAATTTATTATATGTTTTTACTATCACTAAATTTTTTGCCATATATAGCAACTTACATATATTAAAAAAATATATACTTTTACTAATATTAATATCACAAATTATTATAGGTATATATTATTTTATACATATCCTTATGGGTCAAAATCCTATTTATATAAAGATACTATTATGATTGATATAAATAAATATAATAAACCATACATATATATAATATACTTTAGTACACTTGTAGGTATATTAATTTTTACCAAATATACATCTATGGGTGAAAATTGGGATGATTATATAGTATGGTATCTTCTAAAAAACGGTGTTGATATGACACTTATTATAAGCTATCCATTATCAAAACTATTAGCATATCTATATATGCATTATCCAACTTACCAATGGTTTAGCTACATATATATATTATATTTATTTATATGTATATATTTAGTATCATATATTATATATTATATACCATCTATTAAAGTTAAACTTTCACTTATACTATTTTATACTTTATGTTTTATATATTTATTATTGAATTTCTCTATTACTTTATTGACTGGTTTCATTATTGTTTTATCGATAACCTCAATATTTTATAACTATAAATTATTTATATTTAGTACAACTTTAGCATTTTTTCTTAGAACAGAGCTTATCATTATATATTTACCATTTATATTGATTTATAGTTTACTATTCCATCAATATATAAATAAACTTTCCATACAAGATAAAATCATAACTACTTTAAGTATAACTATAATAATTATTACTTTATATTCTCCTAAAACAAATAACATATATCAAAACTGGTTAAATTTTAACAGTGCAAGGGGATATTTTTTGGATAGTAAAACAAAACTACCTATCTTTATGGCAGAAGCAAAACAGAAATTAACAGAATCTGAAGGTTTTTTACTAGATATATGGTGGGTTCAAGATAAAGATATTTTACCATCAAATAAAGTCATAAATGCATCTGGTAATATATGGGATAGATTATCTTTATCAAATTTCTATCCATATCAATTGACACTAAATAACTTTAGTGACTTTTATCTTGCAATAGTTTTATTATATATATATACAATCTTTATACTTATATCTCAAAAAAAATATAAGTCAGCAATTTTACTTTCTTTTTCTACACTAATAATATTTATACTTTTTATATTTAGAGATGTTGAAAGAGTAATGTTACCATTAATTATACTTTGGTTTACTATGATATTTTATATCTTTAAATTAAAACTAAAATATATACCACCTATATTTTTAATAGTAGTTTTTATTATGTTTTCAATAACACTTCATTCATATACAAATTTTTTAACAAATTATAATAAAATAAAAAATCTTAAAAAAGAGTTGATTACATTAACGAACAGTTTATCTAAAAATTATGAAATTGCATTACAATATCCTTATTTAAAAGCACATAACTATATTGATAAAATTATAAAACAGCAACATCTTATGTATGAAGGTGAATGGATAGATTTACATAAAAATCATATATATTTACCGTTTGGATGGTTGGCTAGACATCCATACTTTTATAAAGAAAGAAAAATATATTTTAACAATATATATAGACAATATAAAAATTATTATAAGTTTTTTACAAATACATCAACTGCATTTATAGGAGAGTCTCAAAAAGCAGATAGTATTATCCAAGCAAAGTTTTTACAAACATATGATAAATTTTATAATAAAAACAATACTTGCCATCATCAAGTAATTTTATTAAAACAGAGTAAACATTTTTCTATATCACAGATAGTAAATCAATGTTCAAATAAGGAATAAAATCATGATACCATTTAATAGACCTCCTCTAATAGGAACGGAAGAACAATTTATTATACAAGCTATACACAATAACAGCATATCAGGAGATGGTTATTTTGGGAAACAATGTCAACAATGGTTTGAGGATACTCTTCATGTACCAAAAACCCTACTAACTCCATCTTGTACACATGCACTAGAGATGGCAGCACTTTTGATGGATATACAAGCAGGTGATGAGGTCATCATGCCTTCATACACTTTCGTATCTACTGCCAATGCTTTTGTACTAAGAGGTGCAAAGATAGTCTTTGTAGATATCCGTCCTGATACTCTAAACATAGATGAAACTCTCATAGAAGATGCTATCACACCTAAAACCAAAGCTATAGTCCCTGTGCATTATGCAGGAGTTGGGTGTGAGATGGATACTATCATGGATATAGCCTCAAGACACAATCTTTTTGTCATAGAAGATGCAGCTCAAGGGATGATGGCAACATACAAAGGTAAAGCCCTTGGAACTATAGGACACATAGGATGCTACTCTTTTCATGAAACCAAAAACTATACTAGTGGTGGAGAAGGTGGACTTCTTATCATCAATGATGATAGATTTATCCAACGAGCAGAAATCATAAGAGAAAAAGGTACAAACAGAAGTCAATTTTTTAGAGGTCAAGTTGACAAGTACTCATGGGTTGACCTAGGTAGCTCTTACCTACCTAGTGAACTTCAAAGTGCTTATCTATATGCTCAACTTATAGATGTTACAAAAATCACATCTAAAAGATTAGAACTTTGGCAGTACTATTATCATCAATTAAAAGCTTTAGAAACAAAATCTTATATAACATTACCTACTATACCAAATGACTGTAAACATAATGGTCATATGTTTTATATAAAAACAAAAGATTTAAAAACGAGAACTGAACTACTATCTTATCTAAATCACAATAATATTTCAGCTGTTTTCCATTATATACCACTACATTCCTCAAAAGCTGGTAAACAGTTTGGTAGATTTGCAGGAGAGGATAGGTACACTACTAAAGAAAGTGAAAAACTTATAAGGCTTCCCATGTTTTATACATTAACAAGTCAGCAACAACAAAAGGTGATAGACTGTGTCAATGAATTCTTTAAATAAAATTTTACTTTGTAAAAAATTTTGGATATCCTTATCCATAGTCATGATTGGGATATATCTATATCCTCTTTTTAGTGGTCATTTACATATACCTGTTTATGATAACTTAGATTCAAATGTTGTATGGAATAAAATTTTAGCAAATAGTAATAAAATCTTTACATCAAATAATACAATCATACCAAATATGATGAATGGCATACCAAGGGCTAGTTATGGTAGTGAGTTTGATATATTACTCTGGTTATACTGTTTTTTTGAACCACAAACAGCATTTATCATCAATGAACTACTTATACATATCGTAGCATTTATAGGATCTTATCTACTACTATCCAAATATATAGTTCCTAAAAATAAATATTATTCATATATAATTATATATACTGGTAGCATATATTTTACCACTCTTCCTTTTTGGTCTGGTTCGGGGATCTCTATATCATCTTTACCATTAACAACCTATATATTATTGGACATCAAAAATAGAATTGATACTAAATGGCATTGGTTTTATCTATTGGTGCTTCCACTTTACAGTAGTTTAGTCTTTTTATATATGTTTTATATACTATATGCAGGGATATACTGGTTATATGATGCCATTAGACATAAACATATAGATTGGAGATTTTTTAGTGCAGTATTTTTATTAGGAAGTATTTTTCTACTAAAAGAGTATCGACTTGTATATGCTATGTTTATAGATAATGGATTTGTATCCCATCGGACAGAATTTAATGTATTTTTTCAAGAAAATGCATGGGAAGTCTATAGGCTTATATATGTAAAATTTTTACAAGGGCATATGCCACATGCAGCTGGATTACAACAAATATACATATTACCATTAACTTTAATAGCTATATTATTGGGTTTTCTTAGAAAAAAACTTACTAGTAAAGAATCTTTATTAATCTGGTGTTTAATTGCTATCAGTTTTGCACTGGATATATGGACAAGACTTTTACAAAATCGCTATACTATACCTGCTATAGTTATTATATCAATAATAGCTATTTATAAACATAAACAAATACATTATAAACTAGCATATACTATTTTGGGTATCATTACTATTTCTACCATAGCTACACTATTTCAATATAAAGGCTTTGCCTATATTACAGAGTATATACCATTATTAAAAGAGCTAAATGTAATAAGACTATATTTTATAGAGCCTTTATTACTATTAATACTATTAGGTTTTACACTCATAATATATATGAGAAGATTATCTTATACACCAATATTTATACTTGTATTTATTGTCTTTCAATTTATATTTTCTTTATCTCAAAGTTTTTATAAACTTACTCTAAATGGTAATTACCTCTCATTTAATGAGTACTATGCACCAAAAGTCTTTTCTAATATCAAAAAAGATATCAAAAACATATATCCAAATAAAGATTTCTCTCAAATTAAAGTCGTCAGCTATGGTATAGAACCAGCTGTAGCCTTATATAATAATTTATATACAGTTGATGGTTATAGCACAAACTATCCTTTAAGTTATAAAAAATCTTTTAGAAAAGTTCAAACTAAACTTTTTTCAGTACCATTACTGAAATCAACAGCAAAATTATATGATAATTGGGGAAGTAAACTATATTTATTTGGTATAACTTCTATGCCAAGTACTTATAATTTATATAAACAATCAAATACACCTATACCAGCTACAAGATTCAATGCTAACACAAAAGAACTTTGCAAACTAAACACAAACTTTATCATATCTGCATATCCTCTAAAAAATATAAAAGAACAAAATATTAAGCTTATAAATACCTATAAAGGTACATTTTGGAATATTTGGCTTTATCATATAAATTGCAATTTATACCCAAAGTCTCACTAAATTGAGACTTTGGATCCACCAAACTTATATGTTCCATCAAGATAATCACACTGTTTTGGAGAACCATCTACCGTCATGTTCTTACTACCTATATTAATACTTATATCATTATGCAAAGAATTTTCTGCATTAGTACAAGCTGTAGAGTTTGACTTGGTAGCTGTTTCCATAGATGTATATTCTGCTAACATATCAGATATACAAACTGCTATATTTTTACAATCCCTTGCATTTATAGCATCATCTCTAGTAGCCGAAAGTTTTGGGATAGCTACTGCCGATAATATTCCTATGATAACTATAACGAAAATAAGTTCTATCGATGTAAATGCTTTTTTTAAATTCATGATAAAACCTTAATTTATTAAAAGAAGATAAAGAAAGATATAAAATTAAGAAGAAAGATATAAAGTAAGGATAAAATCCTTACTTTATAAAGGTTGAGTTATATTGAATTAGTCAATAGAAACTTTAGAACCTTGGAAAGTAGCACTTAGTTCAAATGCTGAATTATCAGACAATGAACCTTTTACTGTTACTACATCACCACTTACAACTTTTTGTATTTCATTACCTTTAGAATCTTTAGCTGTACAAGCTGCTGTTGTTGTATCAGCTGCTCCTGTTGCTGTATAGCTAGATACATAGTCTTGAAGACAAGTAGCCACATTTGCTCTAGTTTTTGCATCTTTTGCATCATCTCTAGTAGCTGAAAGTTTTGGGATAGCAACTGCTGCTAAGATACCTATGATAACTATAACGAAGATCAATTCAATCATTGTAAAACCGCGTCTCATGATTAACTCCTAAAATATTATTTAAAGTCTTAGTTTAATTACTAAGCTTATTCGTATTATAAACCTTTTTATCTTAAAGATTTATAAAAAATAACTGTTTATCAATAAAATAATTTTTATATAATATTTTATGTAATATTAATACTACAATTGTTAGAATCTTTCAAATAAATTTTGTAAGGGGGCAATATGATGGAGTTTCAAAAAATGCGACCTGCTCTTACTTTAATAGAGTTAACATTAGTAATAGCTATAGTAGGAATCTTATCAATTATAGCACTAGAAAGACTATTTGCTACTAGAGATGATGCTAAAATCACAACAGATATAGCCAATATGGCAGCTTGTATTAATGATGCTGGAATGTACTATACATCATATGCACAAGATTTGCAAGAGGATGATTCAGATAACTGTAAAAAGGTCAAATGTTTTGACATCACTTATGGAAATGGTAGCGGAGATTTTGCTGTAGCAACAAATCCAAATGGAGCAGACTATTGTGATAGAGTAGATGAACTTGGTGGGCATTTGGCTAAAATTTATCATTTTCATGGAACAAATGTTGTTCTAGATTAACTAGATTAAAAGGAGTTTATTATGAATAAAGAATTTTCAGTGTTTAAATCAACTATATTTTTATATATAGTAGTATTGATATTACCATTTGGATTTTATTTTGTATATGATTCATTTCATACTATCCAAAAAGACACAAAAACAATATCCAAAATAACTAATATCAGTACATCTTTAAATGATATTGTACTAAATCAAAATAAACAATCTTCTGTTATAAAATCTATAGATAGAAACCTATATAATATAGCTTTATGGGTAGAAGAAAATAATAATGCAAGTTTTTATATAGGTTCTAGTAGTTTAAAACAGGATTTTGAAAATATACAGTCAAACTGGGATAGATGCAAACAAAAGTATCTAGCACATGATGAGAGGGGACTTAAACAAAGTGTTCTTAAAACTAATGCTTTATTGAAAAACTTTTCTATCATAGTAGAAAAAATGGTATATCTAAAACAAGATAAAATCATCAATGTATTTTATATATCTCTTATGATAGTGATGATTTTGATGCTTTTAAGTATCTATCTAGTTAGAGCATATATAGAATACCAAATCAGTAAACACTCTATATATGATAAAGAGACTCATCTATATAATCATGACTACTTGATGGAACATCTCAAAACAACATGTGCTAGAGCTACTAGATATAAGTATCCTCTATCTATGTTGTCTATATCTATGAAAAATATCGACAAAAAAACTTTGCCAGAGGCTGAGTATAAAAAACTTATGGAGATGGTAGGAGATATGTTACTATCTCTGACTCGTACTAGTGATGTGGCGTGTAGATACAATGAAAATCATATAGCTATTATCTTACCATTTACAGAACATGAAAATGCTGAGATACTCAAAGGGCGTATAGAAGAGACTTTCCAAAAGCAAGACTTTGGTATATCAACTCATCCTGAGTTTAAGCTCTCTATAGTTCAGTATGAGCCAAAAGAGGCTCCAAAAGATTATATCTCTCGTGCTACAAAAGTGTTAGAGACTATCTAATACACATCTACAAATCTCATACTTTTAAGTATGGGATTGATAAACTATCATCAAATTTTATATTTCAAGGACTTTTACTATGTTATATCTGTGTTCATCATCAGCTACTAGAGCTTTACTGCTAAAAAAATTTGATATAGAGTTTGAACAAAAAAGTGTAAACTTTGATGAAGAGCAGATACAAAGCTCTAACCCTAGAGAGTTTGTATATCTAGCATCCAAAGGCAAAATGCAAGAGGCTATCAACACATATGGACTAGATACTCCACTGCTTTGTGCTGATACAGTTATAGCTTCAAGTGATGGTGAGATACTTAGAAAACCCAAAGATATAGATGATGCTAAAAGCATACTGCTAAAGCAAAGTGGCTCAAGTATATCTATCATCTCATCACTACACTATCAAAAAAAGGCATATTCGTTTAGCAATATATCAGCAACTCATTATCAGTTTGCAAAGTTTGATACCAAAAAGTTAGATGAGTATCTACAAAGTGGTCTATGGGAAGGCAAAGCTGGAGGTTGTATGGTAGAGGGGTTTTGCAAAGAGTATATCAAAAGTGTAGATGGGTTTGAGTCCACAGCTATGGGACTGCAAGTAGAAGTACTAAAGGCTTGGTTATAGATGTATGACCAAGAGTTAAAAGCACTTCAAAAAGCTAACAGATACAGACAAAGAGTAGTATGGGATGAGGAGTTGAGAGATTTTGCATCCAACGACTATCTAGGGTTGGCATCTTCTAAAAAAAGTTTAAAAAAAGCCACCAAAAAACTACTCTCATACAAAGATATATCTCCAAAAGCCAGTATGTTAGTCAATGGATATCATCCTATACACCAAAAGTTTGAAAAGACTTTGGCTAAAGCAAACGGATTTGAAGATGCTATCTTGGTAGGTTCAGGATTTTTGGCAAACATATCACTCATAGAGTCACTAGTACGCAAAAAGGATATGCTTTTTATAGATAGTGAATACCACGCTAGTGGAGTGTTGGCAACTCATCTGATAGATGATAGAGTAGTAGTCTTTGAGCATAACAATCCACAAGATTTGCAACACAAACTACAAACAATCTCTTACAAAAGAGCCATCATAGCTATAGAGGGAGTTTACTCCATGAGTGGAGCTATATGTGATAGAGAGATATTTGATATAGCCGATAGCTACAATGCACTGCTTATAGTAGATGAAGCTCACAGTGCTGGAGTGGTTGGTGATAAACTTTTGGGAGTATATGACTACTACGGTATAGATATCAAACCAAACCATATCAAGATGGGGACTTTGGGCAAAGCTTATGGGAGTTATGGTGCTTATATACTCGCTTCTAAAGAGATAGTGGCATTTTTGCAAAACAGAGCCAAACCTATCATCTACTCCACTGCTCCATCTCTCATAGATGTATCTTTGGCACTTGTTAATTTCAAACATATCAACAAAAACTTATACAAATATCACAAAAAAAAGTCCAAACTCCTTAGTATCATCAAACAAGAGTTATACATAGATACACAAAGCCTCATCATACCTATACAGATGAGAGATAACCAAAGTGCTTTGAGTATGCAACAAAGACTACTAAAATCTGGCTACTTGGTAGGAGCTATCCGTCAACCAACTGTGCAAAAACCCATACTCAGAGTCATACCAAATCTCTCACACAAACCAAAAGAGCTTAAGAAGTTGTTATACTTGATAAAATATGCTAAAATAGAGCAAAAATTTTGAGGTTTAAATGTTTAATGCACTTATAAAAGGCTCTATCATACTTACTATGATATTTGTTATAGCTTTGGGGATAGCATTTGTCTATGCGTATGAAGAGATATCTCTTGATGCTGACAAACTTATCAACTATAAGCCCCCTACTTCTACAACCATATATGACAGAAAAGGTAAAAGACTAGCATATATCTTCAAAAAACAGCATAGATTATATGCGTCTTATGATGAGATACCTGGATTTTTGATAGAAGCTCTTGTGGCTATGGAAGATACCAAGTTTTTTGAACACAATGGTGTCAACCCTGATGCGATACTAAGAGCCATACTCAAAGATATCAAAGCTGGTCGTTTTGTGGAGGGTGGAAGTACCATAACTCAACAGCTCATCAAAAACAAGATATTATCTAATGAAAAAAAACTAGCAAGAAAAATCAAAGAGGCTATACTAGCTATCAAGATAGAACACGAACTTACAAAAGAACAAATCTTGGAGAGATACCTCAACGAAATCCCTTATGGCAACAACTATCACGGAGTCAAAACTGCATCTTTGGGGTACTTTCACAAAGAGTTAAAAGATCTTAGCTACAAAGAGATGGCTATCTTGGTAGGACTTCCTAATGCACCATCATACTACAATCCACTCAGACACTACAAAAGAGCCTTAAACAGAGCCAACAGTGTACTTTATCGTATGAAAACACTAGGATGGATATCAAATCAAGACTATCTCAAAGCTGTCAAAGAGACACCAAAAATATATAGAAGTTCTCTTACACAAAATATAGCACCATATATCGTAGATGAAGTAGTAAGAGAGTTTAAAAACAAGTTTAAAGACCTCAAAACTGGTGGATACAAGATATATACCACTATAGACTATAACCAGCAACTCATGGCAAAAGAAGCTATGCAAAAAGAGTATCAAAAACTCATCAAAACATACCCTAAAAAAAAGCTCAATATGGCATTTGTATCTGTACAGAGTGCTACAGGAGATATCCTAACTATGGTAGGAGGTATCAGCTATAAACAATCAGCCTTTAACCGTGTCACACAAACTAGAAGACAACCTGGGTCTGCATTTAAGCCTTTTATATACCAAACTGCACTTGATATGGGATACAATCCTGCTACTCCTTTGACAGATTTGGCTAGAACATTTCAATACTTCTACAAAGGCAAACCTAGAGTTTGGTCACCAAAAAACTATGAAAGAGACTACAAAGGCTTTATATCTCTAAGAGAAGCTTTGGTACATTCAAGAAACTTGGCTACTATCAATCTAGTCTCTGACCTTGGGCTTTCTCTCATACGCAAAAGGCTCAAGCTACTTGATGTACCTCACATACCAAATGACCTCTCAATCGCTCTTGGTAACTTAGGTCTTAGCCCACTGAAGATGGCACAGATATACTCTGTATTTGCAAACAAAGGGCATATGATAGAGCCAAGATTAGTTAGCAAAATCATCTCAAGAGAAGGTTCTATCATATATGAAACTCAACCCAAAGAGATAGCAGACTTCACAACTCCACCTCAAGCATACCTGATGACTGATATACTCAAAGATGTCATCAAAAGAGGTACAGGACGCAATGCCAAAGTGGATGGTATAGAACTAGCAGGGAAAACAGGAACAACCAACAACAATGTAGATGCATGGTTTTGTGGCTACTCTCCTACTATAGAAGCTATCGTATGGGTAGGTAGAGATGACAACAAACCTATAGGCA
>Ga0256843_1001083_pt1 | contig 22093 bp, 31 predicted proteins | sample AlvinellametaG_FD_191572 | JGI IMG/M metagenome (GOLD analysis project Ga0256843, IMG submission 191572) | Pompeii worm associated microbial communities from hydrothermal vent at the East Pacific Rise, Pacific Ocean - Alvinella | ecosystem: Host-associated > Annelida > Integument > Unclassified ... | reverse complement strand
TGAAGTGCCTTTGTGTTATATAGAAAATCAAGATCCATTAAATCTCTTACTACTTTTGTTGAAGGTAGATACATTTCACTTTTATCTACTAATGATACATATAGAGCGCCTTCTGGTGCTAAAGTTCCTGCAACCATTGATAACTCTTTTAATTTGTTTCCATATTCAGAAACATTACCTCTTCCAATTAATCTTTTTGAAAGATTTGATTTTACTTTGATAGACATAGTCTTCTCCTTATTTTTTGTTTTTTTCTTGGCAAGAAAATAAGCCATAGATCCCTGATTGGGTGAAATTATTATAACTTAAAAATAAATAAATTTCTTCTCTATATTACATTTTAAAAACAATCTTTTATATTTCAGATATAATTAATAGAAAAAAGGAGCTTAACTATGTTTGAAGGAACTTATTCTAGTCCATTTGATTCACTTGGGAGTAATAATGATTCGTCTACTCAATCATTGACAGATAAATATAAATCAGATTCAGGAAGTTCTTCTATTTTTGGTGGTTCTTCTGAAAAAAAAGATTCCTCTCCTTTTGATTCTCTTGGCTCTTCAAGTGATTCTTCTCCTTTTAGTTCTAGTTCACCATTTGATTCCTTAGGTTCTTCTTCTATGGACGCAAGTTCTTCTTTCGAATCAGCAAAACAAGAAGGAAGTATGTTTAGTGAAAAAGCTTCATATTTAGGAGAAGGTTCTTTATCTCATGATTTAAATGTTAGAGCTCAAAGATATGGACAAATGTCTGTTACAGATAAAATGAGGGGTATTCAATCAAACAGATTAAATATGGAGGGAGATAGTGTTTCTCTTGCTGAAAGTTACTCAGATAAAGCTCTTGATAAAAGAGTTATGAATGGTGCATATAATGTAACTATTACAGATATATATTCAGATAGAACAAAATTTGAAGCTTATCATGGTTTGGTTACTGACGGTATGATTGACGTAAAAGAAAATGCTATGTTAGATACAGAACTTGGTTCTGATTATAAAGAAGAGAATGAAGGCACTCTAATCGGTGGATATAAAGTTAAAGAAGCTGGTGAAATGATTGGATTAACAAAAAAAGAAGATTCCCCTTATGCAACTCAAAATCCTTTTGAAAAAACTTCTCCATTTGAAACAAATTCACCTTTTGAAAAAGAAGATATGTTAACCGCAGGAGCTGCTTCTGTTATGGCAGAATCTCAATCAAAAGATAAATCAGAAATGAAAGATTCAAAAGCAACCTCTCTTTCAGAAGTTTATAAAAAAGAGGACTCTAAAAATGAAGAAGAAGAAAAAAAAGGATTTAGAGAAATATTTAAATCAAATTCTTCTGAAAATTTTGAACAATCAAAAAATAAAAAAAACAAAGAAGAAGAGGACGAAGAAGATTCAAAACTTAAAGAAATTTTTAAAGACGGTTCTTCTTATGGTAAGGCATTTAACAAAGAAGAAGACGAAGACGAAGATAGTTCAAAATCTGGACTTGGTTCAACTCGTGGAACAATGGGTGTTTATGGACCACAATCTATTCAACAATCAAAAGTTACAACTTTAGAAGCACAAATTAAAGAAATTACATATAAAATGTCAGTTGAAAAGCTATCAGAAGTTATCAGTAAATATTCCTCAAAAGAAGAAAAAACACATAAAGATTTATTAAAAATAAATATAGCTCAACAAGCTCTTAAAGATAAGCTACAAAAACAATAGACCAATCCCCAATATAGGGGAGGGTAGTTTAAAACTGACTTGGTTTAAACTTTATTTCATTATATGAATCAAGACTCATTACTTTATTTAAATAACTTGCTTGAAATGTACGAAAACCATGTTTATCAAAGATTTCAAGATTCTCATTTTTATCGTCATATGCTTGAAAAGGAATTCTACCTTTAGAAGAGAAAAACTCTTGAAGTTTTTTATCTTTTAAGATTTCGTCCAATTCTAATGAATTTTCTCTATGAAGAATAAGTTCAAAATTCATATCATGTGCTTTTAAAAACTCAAAATCAAACTCTGTCATATCTCTTGCAGTTACACAAATTTGTGTAAACCCTGTTTTTTGAAACTCTCTAAAAACACTCATTAAAGGAAGAAATTTATCTTTAAAAATCATTTCCTTTGTACAATTTTTAATCCAATGGTCAAGGTCAAAAGATCCGTCTTCATTGAATTTAACTCTATGTGAAGAATCTAGTAAAGTACCGTCTAGATCCCAAGCAATTACCAATTTTTTTATTGGATTTTGTTCTACTTGTTGATAAATCATAATCAACTCCTTGAATAAAAGTTTTACTATAAGAATAGTAATTAACTTGTTATAGATATCTTTATTAAAATACTTTATCTTATCATAAGATACATTATGTTACTATAACATTAGTATGACTTAATTTAGTCAAAATTTTTTATTTAAGGAGTTTCCTATGGGTTTTGTTAAACCAAAGAAAATATGGAGAAAAAAGTTTTCTCAAAAAGAAATTGAAGAGATTTGGGACGTCTTTATTGACGCTTCACCTTTATCAAAAGAAGAGTGGGAAAAAATTTCTCTAACAAAATTTATGAAAAAGAACACACAAATTGTACACCCTGAAACAGATAAATTTGACGATACTGAAGGTGTACAACCTGGTCAAATGAAACGATTCTTAGACGTCTATTCATTAGAAGATTTCAAAAAAATGATTTCTTTTTTAAATGATATGGCTGCACAACCTGATTCTTTTCTTTCGAGATATGTTAGTGACGGATATATATCTTGGGAAACAGTCTTTGCTGACTTGATTGAACCAAGATATCAAAAAGAAGAAAGTATAGAGTTCCTTATTGGTTCTTTATATACAAGATTCTTTTCTCCTGATTTACAAAATTTTCGAATAGATAAAGATTTGTTGATTAGAATCGGTTCAGACTTCACATTTGCTCAACAAGTTATTGAAGCAATTAAAGTTAAAAAGCTCAAAAACAGTATCACTCTTGCTGATATTGACTTGAAAGCTTTTCTAAAAGAACGTGAAATTGTTTGGAAAAATGTAAAAAACATTGTTCCAAGATCAAGATTCATGTTAATGACAAATCCAAATAACTTTGATACAAAGGTTTTACCTAAAATTGAACATTTATTTGGATCAAAACAAATCGCTAAATTGAAAGAAGAAGACCAACAAAAAGTAAGCATTATGCTAAATCTTTTCGGTATCAATATTCTTTCTATTGAAGACGAAAAACTAAAACAGATTAATAGTCTTGCAAATTTAAATAATTATTATATAAATGTAAAAGACTTTAGGCCTGTCATAGATAAAATAAAAGAAATTGGAGATATTTCTCTTAATAGATATTATACATATGTTTCTACATTTGTTAAATATCCAACCTTCTATGAAGATTTAAGAAAAAAAGATTTAATTTCAAAAGAAGATTTAGAACTTATTCTGTATATTCAAAGCATTTTAAATTATGCTAGAACAGAACAACAAAAAGAAAATCTTCTAACTCTTGAACCATATTACTGGAAGGTATTTAAAAGATATGGTGTCCATGACGCATATCATATTTTATCTCTGGTTGAATTGTTTCAAGCAAATAAAGAAAACAAATGTTCTATTCCAAATATTGAAGGTAAGTCAGGTTCTTATACCTATGAACTTATCAAAAAAGACAATCCAATTGGTCTTATCTTAGGATATGCAACTGATTGCTGTCAAGTAATTGGAAACAATGGACATTCATGTTTACAAAGAGGTTATGATAAAGAAAATTCAACATTTTTTGTCATTAAGAAAAAAGACCGAATTTATGCACAATCATGGGTTTGGGAAAAAACAACAAAAGACGGCCTAAAAGTTCTATGTTTTGATTCGATTGAAGTTCTTGGAAAAGATCTTAATAAATCAAAAGATATTATGGCTGCCTATATTGAGGTTTCGAAGCAATTAGTTGAAGATCATGAATATGATATGGTCATAGCTGGTGCTGACGGAAATAGTATACCTAACGGTTTAAAAAGTATGGGTAAATATAAAGAAGCAGACTATATTCATGAATTGGATTTAGTTATGCCTTTTAGAAATACTTATACTGACGCAAACGAAGAAATAATTATTATCAAGGAGAAACAGTAATGTTACCAGAAAAAAAATTTATGGATAATCTTATCCAATTAATTGACAAGCACGACGAAGTTCATACGGATATCCCTTATTTTGAGGATTTAATTCCAGATTCAGAACTTGGTGGAGTTAAGAAGGAGTTCATTATTGAGCGTCTTCTTGAAAATGGTTTCATTAAGAAATCAAAAGTAGAACATGTTGGTGTTACTTATTTTGCAGTAACTTACAAACATGAACCAATGGGTGGACTTAGAATGTTCGGTATTCAAAGTGGTGAATATAATGAACCTACTAAGTCGAAAAAAGAAAATAAAGTTGTCAAAAAAGAAGAATTTACTCTTTCTGAAGAAGATATTCTTGAAATGGCCAATACAGCTGTAAAAGCTATTAAAGAAAAAGACATTGTCAAAACATTTGACATGATCTGTCTTCCATTTGACGACGGTAAAGGTTATAAAGAAAAACTTTTCTTAAAAATCTTTGAACTTTTAGAAATTCCTGCCTCTTATGAAAAAGGAATTGGAGTAATTGTTCCTGCAAAAAATGAGAAAAAACGTGTTGTTGTTTCTCATATGGATTTAATTCCTACTTTCAACAAAGGATTTAAAGAATCAAGAAAATATATTATCGAAGATAATAAAATCATTGGTGCTTTAGATAACACAATTACAAATGCTGTTGCAATGATTACAGCTTTTCATACAAAAGCTAAAGATACAGAATTTGTTTTCACAGAAGGCGAAGAAACTGGTTTTTGGGGTATGAAAGCTTATATCAAAAAAAGACATGAGAAGCATTTATATTATATCAATATGGACGTTACAAATGACGCATGGAATAATCATGTTTCAGTTGAATATGACGATCCTTGTTGGGAAATTTGTTGTCAAATTAATGACAATATGAATGCTGGTTTTACAACAGACAGAGTTTGTGACGACCTAGACGTAGTTGTTGACAATAAAGGCTATGGCCTTAGTTATTGTCTTCCAACAAAGAAAACTATTCACAGTTGGAACAACTACACTATGTTAGACAAACTTAATCCATACCTAGAAGGACTTTTCTTCTTAATTGAAGACCTAGATATTTCGGTTATGGATAAAAACATTCATGAAGTCTCAATTAATAAAGCTTTAAAGTGTGAAACATTTGAAGATTTAAAAAAGAAAGAGAAGAAAGCAAAAAAGAAGAGAGAGAAAAAAAGAAAAAAATATTTTTCTGGATATTCAAAATCTTCAAGAAGTCATTCTTCTAGTTCTACTTTCAGAGACGAAGATCTTGGTATTGTTCATTCTCATGTAACTGGTTCCGGACAAAAATATTTTGATTTTGGTGGCGGTTTAGTTCATGAAGACGAAGTTATTACTGGCTTAGCTGATATGCCAGTAAAAGAAGATACGTTTGAAGATCTTATTGACGAAGATTTCGTATCTCAAGTTGATATCATGAATTTAGAATATGTAGTGAAAGACGCTATCGACACTTTAGAACACAATGGTGTTTCTGTTGATAAGTTTTTAGCTAATTTTATTCATGAGAAAACTTTCGCTCAAAGTCAATGGTCAAAAGACGATTTGGCTGGATTTATTGGTGATTTAGATAAAGCTGAAGAAGTTATTTTAACTTTGGACGATAACTATCTAATAAAAACCATTGAACCAGGAAGTGTTTTTAAATTTCCTGCTAGATCAGAATATTCTTGATCTCCAAGGCCCTCCGGGGCCTTTACTTAAAATCTTCATAAGATTTAGAAGCAGTTGCTTCTTCTTGATTTACATATTTCCCTATATACTTTTTAGCTTGTTTTAAACTTTCCTTTTCAACCTTATGAAAATAAACTTGTCCTATTCTAATATTTGGATATATTTTAATTCTATGTACAACAGCTATTTCCAATGTCCAATTAGATTTAAAACCAAGATCTCCAAATCCAGCAGATATATGACTCTGAATACCTAATCTTGCCATAGAACTTCTTCCTTCATACATTGGGATATATTTATCAGATCCAGCTTTTTCATTCGTAGAACCAAGATATAGTATTCCAGGCAATAAAACTAATCCTTCTTCTGGAATAATAACTTCATAAACCTTATTTTCTTTTTTCATATCTAATAAAATAGAATCTTCTTCATATTTTGCTGCTACAAAACTTTTTAATTTTTCAGAATAAAATACTTTTACCGGTTCATATGTATAAAGCTTATTATTCAATGTTACGTCAATAGAATTTATTGCTAAATTCTTCTTATTAAAAGGCTTAACAAAAATATTTCCTTTTTTTATTTCTTTTTCAATTTCATGTGCTAACAATACACTCATTTATTTATCCTTTTTTTACAAATAATATTACCTAAAATAAATGATTTTTTCAAGATAAATATTAAAGTTAAGTTAAGCTAAACATGGTATAATATAATAAAAATATAGGGAGATTAACATGATAATTCCAGCAGCTGTTTTTAGAATTGTAGGCTTTATAAATAAAGAAAAAGACTCATTAGAAAATGAAGTGCAAGAGGGTGGTTTAGTATTTTGCTACACAGATCAAGGAAACCCTGTTGTTTTAAAATTAGACTCAAATAAAAAAGACGCAACAGTTAAAGACATAAAAACATATCTTTTAAATAAAAGAGATAGTGTAGTTAAACAAAAAGAAATTGACGCTGTTGCAGGTGAATTAGAATATCTTGAAGATTTCGAAGTTGAACTTGAAGAAGCTCTTGAAAAATTTAAAGAAGAAAATGATAAACCAGACAGAAAAGCTATTATAAAATTTAAAAAAGAATATAAAAATGAAGTAGCAACAAGGATTGTTAAAGATAGAAGAATGATTAAACCAGGCTCTATTATTAGAACTGTAATATCATTACCTAATGAAGGTGCACCAAAAAAAGTAAAATTTAAAGGAGTTGATTTTAATTTAATTCAATCTCGTTGTATTATTTTTGATAATGAAGGTTCTCCTTCAACAAGTGGTTTATATTATTATTCTCAAACAGCTAATGTTTTACCAATCAGTATTGAGCCAATCTTCAATAAAGAAGGTCAAGCAATTAATTTATTTAAAGTTTCGTTATCTAAATTAGCAGGACTAGAACACTTTAATCATTTAATTGACCATATCGTTAGAACAGTAAGTCGTTTTATTGAAAATAATGAAAATGCTTTTTTACCAAATATTTCTTATAATTATGAAATGGTTAAAGGTAAAGATATCTATTCAATTATAAAAAGTATAAGAGACTTATCTTCTAAAAAAGAAGTTTCTACAAAAGAAGCAGAACAATTTATTACTTTAATCTATAAATTAAGAGATCAAGTAAATGAAAAACCTAAATATATTACAGGTGTTCAAATTACATTTAATTTACTTTTACCAAAAACATTTATGGAAACAGCACTTGAAGCGAATAGTCCATTTGCAAATATTAAAAAATCTTTTGTAAACTTAAACTTTTCAAAAGAAAACCCAGATCAAAAAAATGAAAAGAAAAAACAAGTTGAAAACTTTATCAATGAATTATCAGAAGGAAATAGAAGAGGGGAGATTATTGCAACATATAATACACCAGCTTTAAAACTTTCTGAGCCAAGTGATAGTTGGGGATTTATGCATAATAATGTTCAAGTAGATTCTTTTGTTCTTTCAAGTAAAGATAGTTTTCTTCTTTTTAAAGAACTTATGAATAAGTAAACCCAAAATGGGTTTACACAATAGGTTTTATTTCTCCTAAGTTTAAAGGACGAGCTCCTTTATATAAAGAACCATTTCCTTCAAATAGAAGAACAACCTCTCTTTTATTTGGTTTGATACCCATATATTTTTTAAAAAGCTCTCTTTTCATAATTGAACTTTCTTCATATACTTTTTTTGCAACACCATTTTTATTAATAGTTGCTCTTATTAAAGTGACCATAACTAACTCCTTCTAAAAATTTTGGAATAAACTGTTATATATCCTTTTCAAAGAAAAATCTTCTTACAGCTATTGAATATAAAAGAACTGTTATAAAAACCATAAAAATACTTATTGGTAAAGTTAATAATGGCATATGCCAATGTTCCGCTAGTAGACCACTATCTGTTTTATAAGGTATCTCTACTAAGTAATTTCTAATATCTTCTATACTTTGTAATGCTAAAAAGCTACCAAAAATAAAACTATAATGTTCTCTAAACCCTTCATATTTTAAATATAAACCAAAAGTTACTACCATAAATCCAAAAGCTGCAATTGATTCTATATTAAACTTTGTATAAATAATTAACATTATAGTTACAAAAGAATATAGTAAAAATAAAAAAAATGTTCTAAATTTTGAACCAATTAATAAGCTTCCTATAATTGCCATTCCTACATATCCAAAGATAGATATTAAAGGGTATATTCCTCCATAAGAAAAAGTAACACCTTCATAACCTTTTAATTCAATATTTTGTACACCACCACCTGTTGCTAATGCCATGAGCCCATGCATTGATTCATGAATTAAAGTCATAAAAACTCTCAATGGATATAAAATATCATAAAAAAAAGCATAAACCAAAACAACTAAAAAGAATTCAATAACAAATATACCTCGATTATTCATATAAATATTCCTTATTTTTTTATTCTATTATACTTTAAATCTTGTTAATATTTCCTTAATTTATTTTCTTTTAAACAAGACTAATATATAATATATTATAAAACCAGACTTTATAGGATATTATTTTGAAGAAAAGAAAACACGTAAAAAAAATGAACAAACAAAAGCACAGTAAAAAACTTTGTCACTTCTGTAAAAAAAATTATGCAGAATATATTCTTATGTCAAGTAATAGAAAAAAATATCTGTATTGTTATCAATGTGTTCCAAAAGGTTGTTCTTGTACACAAGAGTCAATTTACTTTGACGAATCTTTATCAGAAGAAGAACAAAAAGAGTTTAAGCAAGAACAATTAGACAAATACATAAATGATATAAATAATGGATTTAACTATAAAGTCTATAAATATATACAAAATGATAAAAATGAAATAGATTTATCAAAAGACGCAATAAAAAAATATTTAAAAAAAGAAGAGATACTTGATTTATTAAAAGATACAAGAACAAATGTATATGATTTAATATTTATTCCTTTAGACGAAAACCAACAAGAATATCCTTGTTGTGAATTCTTTTATGATAAAAATAGTTTCAGAGTTTAACCTTCAGAAATATATCTGTCAAAGAATTTCTCTGACTTTTCTATAATTCTATTTGTAAGTCTATTGATTAATATAAATAACATAATAGATTGTTCATAAGTAAAAGATAGATTATCACAAAGCAACAATCGTTTAACGTCATACAATATTTCTATATTACGTATATTATCTTTCATAACAGTTCGAATAGGATTAAGTTCTATATCAGAATACTTATTAGAATAAATAAGTCCATTTAAATTATTTAACTCTTCCAACTTCTTATCAAGAACAATTAAAAGATTAAAATGATAAGCAATTTTTTTCTCTTCTTCTAAGTCAATAGAATCTATTTCTGAAATAAGATTAAAATATTCAGAATGATCACCAATAACGTCAAAGAAATTTTTTAAATTTTCAATAAATGTATATGTTAAAAAAGCTTTTGTAATTGTTTGATAGATAAGTATATTTAATTCAGTTTCTGAAGACGGATATTTAAACTTTTTCACAGAATAATAACTATTTAGCAATTCTTGAAATTTCTTAGAATATTCTGTCTGAGAACTTAAAGAAAAAATATTATACTTTATACTAGCTATTTTAAACGGATTAAATTCATTTTCTTCTTCACAAGAAACATTTATTAACTCGTCAGAAAGAACAATCATAGATTCTCTCATAGCTTCCTCTTTAAACAATTCTGTTAATGGGTTCATAAATACACCTTTCCAATTATTTATATAATTATACAAAAGAAAAGCTTAATAGCTAATTAAAAAAAAGACATAAAGATAACATAAGGAAAAGTATAATATAATACTAAAACAAATTATCTATTTATTAATAGAAATTTATTTAAGGAGAAAAGTATGACTAAATTATACTTAGACGATATTAGGGATCCAAAAGATTCTTCTTTTATCGTAGTAAGGAGTTTTAATGAAGCAGTAGATTTTGTTAAGACAAATGGAGTTCCTGATTATATATCTTTTGATCATGATTTAGGTTTAGAACCAGGAATAAATGAAAAAACAGGTTATGACTTTGCTAAATGGTTAGTTGAAGCAGATTTAAATGAAGAGATAGAAATACCTATTCATTTTAGGTTTAATGTTCATTCAGCAAATCCAATTGGAGCAAAAAATATCGAAGAATATCTAAAAGGATATTTAAGAACAAAAAATAAATAACTAAGGAGTTAATTATGGGTATAAAAAAACGAGTAAAAAAAATCTTAAAAAAGATTGAGAAAAAAAGAGGTTATTATTACAATATCAAGAAAAAAGATAGAACAAAAGTAGCTATAAGAAAAGTAGACGATAGAGACTATGAACTTGTTTACTTTGTAAAATATAAAAGAGTAGGCTTTCAAGAAGACTATGTTGAAGAATTAAATGATTTTTCTAAGAAAGAAGTGAAAGAAGTCATAGAAAGTATCATGGAAGAATAGGAGAAGAAATGAAAATAAACGTAAAAAGAGTTAAAGAAAATGCAGAATTACCAATTTATGGAACAACTGGTGCAGCTTGTTTTGATTTTATAAGTCCAGAAGATATTGAATGGAAAAAAGAACCATTTATGGAAGGTGAAGTATATACAGCAATCATACCAACTGGTTTATCATTTGAAATTCCTAAGGGATATAGAATGGATTTATATCCAAGATCTGGCTGGGGTTTTAATTACAATATTCAACTAGCTAATGGAACAGGAAAGATAGATTCTGATTTTAGAGGAGAAGTTATGATTAAACTAATTTGTTTGTCAAATAATCCTCAAAAAATAAAAAAAGGAACAAGATTTGCACAAGGTGAAATAAATGAAGTGATAAAAGCTGAATTTAAAGAAACAAGTACTCTATCTGATACAGAAAGAGGAAACAAAGGGTTTGGGTCTACCGGACATTAAAAAGGGCTTCTAGGCCCTTTATTTAACTTTTTAAGAGCCAAGTTTTCTAGCTTGATCAATATACCAAGCAGAATAGTCACCATTAAATTGAGAAGCTCTTATTTCTTGAACTTTTTTAACAATATCCTCATAAGATCTATTCCATTCAATAGAATATTTCTGAAGAAGGTCAAAATCTTCACAATATAAATTTTTATCAGCTTCTTTTTTTAAGAGAGTTAATTGTTTTTCAGTCCAAACATTATTAACAGGTTTAACTTTTTTATCAAAACGATAGAAATTAAAATTCATAATTTATCCTCCACAAACAATACTCCCATTATCAATAGAGAGTCTTTCTTTACTTCTATATTTCAATAGAGTATTTGCTTCAATTTCGTCATTAAAATCAGGTAAAAAATTAAAATCAAGATCAGTAGACTTTTTAAAGCCTTCCAGTATAGCATTTTCTTTAGAAAAAAGAATAACTAATTCACCCCATTTCTTAGTGGGACCAGTATAAATACAATTAAATTGAGTTCCAAGAACTTCATTACTAAAAATAGCTTGTTCAAATTCGATAGCACCAGGATCAAGAATTTCTTGTGAAAGAAGATAAGCATTAGCAACACGACTTACAGTATCACAACCAACAGATTCAAAAAGAACATTATCTTTTCTAACTTTTTCAGCAATGATTCTGATATCAGGTCTCAATTTTCTAACAACAGTAATTGCAGAAGAAGTAAAATCGTCAGATTCAATTTTATTAGAATCAACAGCAAGAATAAGAACAATTTCAGCAGAAGAAATATTAGCTTTATTTAAAACCTCAACATTAGAACCGAGACCTTTAACAAAATCAATTTCATAATCAAAAAACCAATCAGGTTTTTCTTCTAAGGAATTAGAAATAACAACAATATCTTTATTCTCAAAAGAATTATCAATTCTAAGTTCCTGAATTAGCTCTTTAACTTTTTCTTCAAAAGGATATCCAATAATAACAAGGCCAGGTTTTTTCTTAATCTTTTTAAGACCTTTTTTATTTTTAGAAGCAGTATTTATAATTTTTTCACCAAGAGTTCCAAGAATAATACCAAATACAGATATAGAGATAACCATATATAGAGTAGCAAGAATTTTACCAAAAGAGGTAGTTGGAGAGAAATCACCATAACCAACAGTAGTAGCTGTTGTAACTAAGTAGTAAAAAGTATCAACAAATGATAAATTTTCTATCGAGAACATATATAGACCAAAAAGCAATGAAGAAATAAGAAAAATAAGAAGAGAAAACCTTAATTCTTTATTCTTATGAAAAAATATCACATTTTTAATAGATTTTAATAAATAGAACATAGTATTTCCTTAACTTTTTAAATATTTTAAAGTATTATACAGCAACAAACCTTTAAACAAATTTAAGAAAATAGGGATATATATGAATAGAAGAGAATTCATATCAAAAACAGGGATAATTTTAACAAGTGGAATAATAACAACAGAGTTAAGTGCAAATGACGAAGATTTCCTTTTGTCATTCATAAGAGATAAAAATCAAGAAAAAAGAGAACTACATTTAATAAATACACATACAGGTGAAGAATTCAAAGAAGTATTTAAAGAAAATGGATTATTTAAAAGAAAAGCAATAGCTGAATTTATTCATTTTATGAGAGATTACAGAACAGGTGAAATGACATATATAGATCCTGGTTTACTTGATTATCTATATGATATAAAAGAAAAGTTAGATACAGATAAACCATTTTACGTATTATCAGGATATAGAACAAAAAAGACAAATGAAATGCTTAGAAAACATTATCATGGTGTAGCAAAACATAGTTTACATATAAAAGGGAAAGCAATAGATATTACGTCAGAACATAAATCAACAAAAGAGATAGCAAAAGTAGCAAGAAGTTTAAAAAAGGGTGGAGTAGGTCAATATAATAAATCTCACTTTGTACATGTAGATACAGGTAGAGTGAGACATTGGTATGGTTAATCCATTAGTTCTTTCAAAAGAGGATAACTAGAAAGAGAAAATTTTAATTCATTGATAAAGAAATCTTGATCAAAAAAAGAAAGGTCAAATAATTTATAAACAGTTTCACCTTTTGAATTTAAAATAGGAATTCCATTCTCAAAAGAAGCAATAAAATTTGAATCATTTAATTCTTGTAGAATAGACAAAAGAAGTTTACCTTTCTCTTTTTCAAGTTCAATAAGTTTATCATTAGGTATATCTTTATAATCAGTTGATTGAAGTATCCTAACCAATGGAAATTTAATTAAAGTTTTTTCATTTAAAGCAATTAAGAGTAATTTAGCTGGTGCGCTAAGACGTTGAAATTTATCTAATTGTTCATGTTGATATATTGTTAATGGCATAAAAAGTCCTTTTTTATCAATTGTAGCTTAAATTTTGTTCTTTAACTTATTCCATTTACCTATAAGCTCAGAATGTTTTCTTTTAGCAAAAATGCGATAGAAAGGGATTTTTAAATCTTGAAGTTGTGTATCAACAATTTTAACAACTAAATCTCTTTGTTCTTTATTTAGATTATCTTCAAAAATACCATTCATTGAGTTTTCGATATTAGATAGGGCTTTCATATAATTATAAAACATAAAACATTCCTTAAATTTTAATTTTAAAGAAATGATATCAGAAGTTTTTGATTTTTTTAAGAAGAAGTAAGACAGAGAGCTGCTACACTAAGTGTAATACCTGAAATTTATAATAGAAGGAAGTGCTTCAATAGCTGTCTTACAAAGATAATTATAGCAAATAGAAACTTAAAAGAAAATAAAAACAACACCAAAGTGGTGTTGAAATAATCAAGAAACTATTTTTTTACCAAAAGTTTTCTTAATTATTTTTTTGATTTGATCTGGAATAGAAATATCTGTATTTTGAAAACCATATGGAATATGAAAAACAAAAGAATCTCTAGCTTTAAGATCAGAACATGTGTTTTTTGCTGAATCTATCAAATACTGTTCAAGAACAATAGCTGTTTCAGTAGGAGAAAGTTTATCATTTTGCTTAGAGATAAGAACAAAATCATTTCTGCTAAAAAACTGAACAATCTTATCACCAGTAAAAAAAAGATAAACATGTTTACCATAATAAGAATAGTTATCTCCATGTTCAACATATATAGTAGAAGAATGATTAACTTTTCTACAAAGAAATAGATCTCTCTTATATTTACCAAGATAATAGCCAGTCATAGAATTTTGATCAGAAGGATAACTACTTTGAAATGTAAAAGAATTATATTTCCTTAAAGTAGGTTTTCCTCTTTCTGTATTTTCCATGATTTTCTGATAATCCTCACTATTAGTTGGAACTAAAATAAATTTTCCATTTATCTTTACAATAACACATTCCATACTAAACATAGTACCATTCATTCCACCATGTTGAAGAAGATACATAAAATTCCAGTCAGTAATAGAGAAAAATGCATTATTTTCCTCATTTTTTATCATAAATCTTCCATTGTTAGAAGATATAAGCTTAAATTGATTAGAAGGTAAATTTCTTCCAGTCATTCGAGCAACATTTAAGTTTTCGTCATAATAAACATTTAATGTGTTCATATTATTTTCCTTTTATTATAATTCTCTTAAATCTTTCCAAATAATGTAACTAAAGAAAAGAACTAGAGAAGTCATTAAAAACAGTAAAAACATAGATTCTGTATGAGTAAACTTACAGGCAGTATGAGTAACTGTTTGGTTAACCTCATTGTTATGAGTAGCTTGTTTTAATGTATGGTAAAAATTACCAGGGAGATTACTATACAGTGGGTTAGTAATAAGATTATTCATATCTTATCCTTTCTTTTCATTTGTAATAATGTAAACCCATATGAAAAAAATCATAAGAGTACTTTCACTAAATAACAAAACAAAAGTTTGTTCATTTGTTACAAAACTAGAAGTTGTATTTATCATAGATAATAAAAATATAGTATCCATAATTAATCCCAATAATCAGCGTCACTCTCTACATGAAAAAAGAGTAATGAAAATACAAAGATCAAAAAGAATCCTCCAAAGATAATAAGGAACATATTTTGATCTGATATAGGAATGTTATTCATTACGTCCTCCTTTTACAAAACTATATGGATTGTCTACAAAAAACAAAATAGCAATAAGTAAAGAAAGAACAATAATGACAACAAAAGGGAAAAAGATAAGACAAATAAGAACTAAGAGTTGATAGACAAAGTCCAAACTCTTAAATTTTTTTACTGCAATAGCAAGTAATTTTAAGATATTTTTCATAATATCTCCTTTTAAAAAATATTTAGTTCTAAAAACAAGAACATAATATGTTTTAAGACATTAAATCAGAAATAATATCAAATTGAGTTGGATTAAGATCTCCATTCAAAGAAATAGATAAATCACTATCTTCTGATATAGAAAAGCTAGAAGATTCAACATGCATTCTAAAGAAATCATACATATTTGGATACGTATTCTCAAAATCATTAATTACATAAAATGATTTTACAAACTGATTAATTAAAGTATTTTGATTCTCACGAGCATTACTTGAAACAGCTAAGTCAGTAATCAAAATATGGTTTTCTTCCACGTCAATAACAAAAGGTAAAAAACTTTTTGTTGAACCAGTTAAATCAAATTTCATTTTTGCAGTCGCAGGTTCAAATAATTCACCAGAATTAGGTTTATTTCTTTCCATGATACCCATAAATGCATGAATTGTATTAAATTCTTCACCAGAATATGAAATAACAGAAGGAATAATGTATTTTACATTCCTAGGAAGTTCTATATCAATAAACTCAGCGCCACCATTTGGAGCACTTCTTACGTCACCAGAATGAGTACAATAAGTTCCTGATAATTGATAATAAGTTGAATACTCAATTATATTCATATCTTTATCACAAAGAGTTACAGAAAGATCAAGATCTACGGAACCTTTCCAATATAAGAATAAACGAGTAACCTTACCAAAGGTATAAGGTATTTTAGATCCACGAGTAAATATATTTTTCCCAGTAGAAATATTTTTTAAATTCTTAGGAAGAAGAACTTTCTTTAAATTAGGATCAAGAAAAACACTGTCAGAATCATTATCTATATATTTAGATAGTTTACCTTTAAATCTAGTTTTTAATTCTTTTGAGAATATTTTTAAAACCGCTTTAACAGCTTTTTTATTTAATAACGGGAAATTATATTCTTCTTTAATAAATAGTTTAGCAAGACTACCTTTTGGAATAAAATATCTAATAGTTGACTTAGTATTCTCAACCGTTAAACCTTCAATAACTGGGTTTAAATGATTATCTATCTTTTTTTCAAGGAATGACTCTGGAATAATCTCTCTAGAATAAGTTCTGCTTTCTAATTGTTTAGAAACAATAAGAAGATCTTTTGTTTTTACTTCTTTAACTATATTATTTAAAGATTTTAATTCTACATTGTTTCTTAAAAGAAGATCTATTTTACGAATATATTCTCCTGGTCTTTTAGAAAGAAATTCTTCTAACTTTAAAAATTCATTATCCTCAATAAGCTTTTCAACACGAGTATTAAAAGTATAAACTCTTCTATTACTTCTTATCATTTTAAATGATTTACATGTCTCTTTAAATTTATTCTTATAAGAACAAGGGTGTAAATATTCACCAAGTCTTTTCCAAATTTCTTTATATTTTTGCATATCAGCAGTTCTATCATAAGAATCTATTTTTTCAAGAAGAGAGAGTAAAAGACGTCTTTCTTTATTTGAAAAACTAAGAAAAAAGACACCACCAATTAAATCAACATTATCATTTGATAAAGCAGCAGCAACTCTTAAAATATCAGTAGCAGTAAACGACATACTTTCAATAATAGCTGAAGCATGTTTTTCCTTTAAATGTCTTAAAATATATGCAACAAAATATGCTTTTGTTTCTTTAACAGGAATAGTTTCAGGGATAAGTTTCTTAACTTTTTTAGAAGATAAAACTCTAAAACAAGAGACTATCATTTTTAAATCATTTTCAGATAATACTAAGTCTGAAGACAAAAGGTTATCTATAACTTCAAATGCAACATTTTTTTCAGCAAATTCAATAACAGTAAGTGGAGTTTTTTCTTTGTATATTGGATCAGTATCCTTTAAAAGTTCATTAGTTTGTTCACCACAAATAGGGCATGCGCCAAAACTAGAGATAGACTCTTTATAAATAACATGACCACAAGATAAAAGTTCTACATTATTAGAAAAAGAATGTATATTCTTATCTAAATTAGTATATCTATCAAACCAATTAAGAGTAGAAGCATTTTCTTCAGGAAAATTTGTAAAAAGAGGTCTAAATTCATAATTTGCACCAACAAGTTCTTTCAAATCTCGAATAAGAGAAAGAGTATAGAATTTAAATTGAGAACGAGAAAGAGTTTTTAATCTTTTTATAAGTTCAGGAGAAAGAGTATATCCAAGAGAAGAAAGGTCAGCATTAAAAGCCTCAACAAAAGATTCTTTATCATGAGAATTTCCATAGGGGACAAATATAGAATTTCTTTTATTTAAGAGTAAGGTGTTTAATGGGTTTTTAATTTTCATGATAAAAATTCCTTTATGTGTAGAGGTATTTAAACCTCTGTATTTTCAAAGCCAGACAAGACTTCTTCTGTAATTTCTTCAATAGCAGAAATCAACTCTTTTTTCTTACTTTCAATAATGTAATTATTAGAAGTTTCTTCAAATTTTTGTTCGGTTTCAAAACGAGCAATAAGGTTTAAGATAAGTGTATTAATTGCAGAATCTTCATTCATAATATCTGTTAATTTTTCAACAGAATCTTGAATAGCATTCATTACAGGTTCTTTTTTAGAATTAATATAAATATCTCCACTATTTAAATCATTTGAAATAACAATTTTTGCCATAATAAGCTCCTTTTTTATATATATAATATTAACATATAGAAGCTTAAATCTTAATAAATTTTATCCTTTTATTTTATGAAATAGTTCAATAATAGAAAAAACAATTAAACCAAGAACAAAACCAATACCTAAATCAAAAAGAAGACCAGGAAAAGTAGAGAAAGTTACTTTTATCTCATGAAGATAATGAATATTATGAGAAAGAATACCTCCGGCAACGAGAAACATAGCCAGCATACCAATCAACTTTAAAGATTTAATAATCCAAGCAAGAGATTTAATAAAAAAGAGGCCGATATTAGGATAACCTTTTTTAGATAACCAGAAACCAAAATCGTCTATACGAACAATAAGAGCAACAAGACCATAAACAAAAACAACAGCTGCAAAAGCAATAATTGTAACTGTAATAACCTGATTAATAAAAGGCTGGTCCATAACAGTTGAATAAGCAATGACTATTATCTCAATAGAAAGGATAAAGTCAGTCTTAATAGCTTTAGATATTTTTTCTTTTTCAGAAGAATTATCTTTATTTTTATGAGAAGTAAAGTATTCTTTAACAGCTTCAATACCTTCTAAAGATAAATATGCAGCACCCATAAATAAAAAACCAATAATTAAAGGAGGATAAATATATGAAGCAAAAAAGATAAGAGGAAGTAAAATTAATTTATTTTTAAATGCACCAATAGCAATATCTTTAATAACAATCAATTCTCTAGAAGGTTTAAAATCAGAACTTTTTTCAGCATTAACAGCAAGATCGTCACCAAGAACAGATACAGTTTTTTTAGCTGCGACCTTTGTCATAGTAGCAGTATCGTCAAGTAAAGCAGCAATGTCGTCTAAGAGTGGTAAAAAAGAACTCATGTTCAATATCCTTTATAAATAAGTTAAACATATTTTACCAAAATAGAGATTAAAGGAAGTTGAAAATAGAGCTTCAGTAAAAATAAAGGTTATTTAATTTATAATAAAATAAAAAGGATAAAACATGTCAAAAAAATCAGAAGAAAAAGCATTTGGCTTTTTATTAAGTGTTGGTTTACCAGCAGCAATGGGAACAGCATTATTTAGAAGTATTGCTGCAAATAACCCGGAAGTATCAAAAATTTTTGACTATGCTGCTTATGGAGTATTAATATCAATATTGGGTTTATTCTTTATGATTTATACAAAGAAAGAAGAAAATTAATACTTCTTTCTTCTAAAAGAATATTTATCAAATCCAGCATTTTTAATTTTTACCTCATTAGAAAATTTCACTTCTTTTTCTTGATACTTTAGTTTATTTAAATAAAGTTCAATTTCTTGAAGTAAAAGAAATCCTTCTAAGTATTTTTGAGCGCCTAAATAATATAAAATAGAATTAAAATTTGCGCCATATCTCATTCTAGTAGATTCAGAAAGAAGATAAGAACCTTCATATTGAGAATAACTAACGATAGGAGCTAAAGTAATTTCTCTAATTTTATTATATAAATCAGTAAAATCTCTCTTTATAAACTCAACTTCAGCTTTTGTCATATGTTCTTCTTCATTTGAATATAAAAAGTCATATTGATAATTATTATATTCACCAGAAACTCTTGTAATAAATGGAACAATTTTTTCTCCAATGATAAGAAGACTAAATGTATTTCCTTTATCTTGAAGATATTTATTAAAAACTTTGTTTAAATCGTCTAAAACAGGTTTATTGATTTCAACTTTTGAAACAGAATTTTTAAATGAATAATTTCTCCATTTAGAAGTTTCTTTTTTAGAAATAAAAGTTGCGTCATTTAAAACTCTTTCATAGACTAAATCTTTTGAAAAAATTAAATGACATTGATTGTCATAATAATCATAGAATTTACTAATAATTCTCATTTTTAAATCCTTTTAAATAGATATATAATTATATAGAAAAAGAACTTAATGTTGGGTTAATAAAGTATAATTCATAGAAAAAAAGGATATGAATGGAAGTTGCAGAGATATATGGGACAATAGCAGCAATTTTAGCAGTTGGAATAAATATACCACAAATAGTTAAAATATTAAAAACAAAAAGAGCTCAAGATTTGAGTATGATAATGATAATTATCATATTTTTCTGTAATTTCTTTTGGTTTTTAAATGGATATCTAACAAACTCAATATCAAGAGAATTAAGTGGTATACTTATTATGATATTGAGTAGTTTTCTTTTTTACTTAAAAATAAAATATGGAAAGGACCTATGAGGAAGACATACTTCCACAAAGAACAATTCCAAGAGCAAGTCCTGTACCTAATCCCATTCCACCGCTAGAAGAACCAGAACCTTTATTTTCGTCAATTTCAACAATAAATTCATTATCACAATGAGGACATTTAACTTTTAGATTAGATTTACTATCTTCCACTCCAACAGCTAAAAATGCAATTATCAAAACAATGAATAAGAAAAATAAGAACAAAAGTTTAGCTTCTTCAACCCATGAGAAAACATTAAATGGATTTTCAGCATTAAAAAGAAATGCGGCAAAAGAAAAGAATAGATATATAGCCAAACAACCAACTAAAGATACAGTAAAGAATGAAAATAATTTTTTCATTTTTGAACTCCTTATATATTTATTATAGTATATAGAATATTTGCTTAAAGTTGACTTAAACAATCCATTCACTATGAACCTTTCTATATGGTTTAAAACTCAAATCTTCTTTAAATTTAACTTTATGAGAAGGTAAAAAAACTGGAAATTTATCTTCAATAAACAATAAGTGTAGTAAATCATTTTCCTTATACCAATCAATTGTAAAAGAATATGTAGCTTTAAACCATTCTTTTCTTTCTTTAATAAATATATATACTTTCTTATCAATAAGATATGAATATTCTTTTACTGCAATATTTATATCAGGAGAATTATGATAAACACACTCTCTTAAAGAAAAAGGATTCTTATCTTTAGTTAAAGAAATTAAATGAGGTGGAATATAAGAGAATAAACTGCCGTCATTTAAAAGAATAGAAAAAGTTAAGGCCTCTCCTGGATAAGAAGAAATTCCAAAGATAGTACAAGGAATCATATCTTTATACGTAGGGTCCATATCGTACAAAGCAAGTTCATGAACAAAAGCTTTAATAGGTTTAATTTCTAAGTGCACCATTTGATAACTCCTTAATAATATTTTCAAGAGAATTTTCTTTTCCGTAAAAAGAACTAAAAGAATAAGAGATAATATGCTCTGAAGGTGTAATATTTTGACTTACAGACCATTTTAATAAAGATTGAATACAATCTATCCCATTTTCAAAAGAAGTGTTTAAAAGCTCATTTTGAGTATCTAAGAAGATTGCAATATCCTTATTAAAATTAAAAAGATTAGAGAAATCAATAGGATTTCGAATACCTTCAATTACAGAATTATTTAAAGGAGATAAAAAATCAATATTAACTCTATAATTTTTAGATAATTCTGTCTGAGAATATTTTGTAATTCCTTGAATAAATTTATTCCGATCAGACTCATTAGATTTATAGGTTGATCGAAAATATGTAGAGGCCTTAACATAATTCATATGATAGGCCTCAGCTAAATGTTTAGCCAAAGGTGTTTTACCAACACCACTTTTACCAAGAATAAAAATATTCATTTTAAAAAGGGTTGTTAGCAGCGACCCAAGCGTCGTCTTTAAATTCACTAACAATAGCAAAAATAATATGACCAGCAGGAATCCAAGGAGCAGAAGTTTCACGAACTACGATACCAATTCCTTCTTTTTTTTCACCCCAAGAATATTCAACATTAATATATTTACATTCAAATTGGTCTTCAGGAAAAATTTTACGACTAAGATAACGTTCAATATGCCAACCAGCTTCAGTAACAGAAGATTCGTCACCTTCAGTAAAAGCGTCACCAAACATAATACGACTACGAGGTTGAATTTCAAATTCCCAGCCAAATTCATAAGCAACACGTTCTTCAAGAT
>Ga0256843_1001082_pt1 | contig 22093 bp, 18 predicted proteins | sample AlvinellametaG_FD_191572 | JGI IMG/M metagenome (GOLD analysis project Ga0256843, IMG submission 191572) | Pompeii worm associated microbial communities from hydrothermal vent at the East Pacific Rise, Pacific Ocean - Alvinella | ecosystem: Host-associated > Annelida > Integument > Unclassified ... | reverse complement strand
AAGAGGTGGTAAAGCTTGCTTCCAATGAAAACCCCATCGGAACCAATCCGGCCATAGCAAAAGTCATCAGGTCCAATGCAGATATTGCACACCTCTACCCGGATGACAGTATGTTTGAGCTCAAAGCAGCACTTGGAGAGAAATTTTCCGTTGAGGAAGACAATATCATTATCGGTGCGGGTTCCGATCAGGTACTGGAATTCATCTCAAGAGCACTGCTTAACGAGAATGAGTCCGTACTGATGTCTGCTGTGACCTTTGCCATGTATGAGATCTATGCCAGACAGATGGGTGCGACCATACACCGTACGGCCAGCTGGGAGCATAAATATGATGAATTCATAGAGGCCTATAAAACACATAAGCCAAAGATCATCTATATCTGTACGCCGAACAATCCTACAGGAGATGCTACAAGCAGAGATGAGGTACTGAAAATCATAGAGGCTGTCGATAACGATACACTGGTTGTCGTAGACGGTGCCTATATGGAATATGCCGCGGCAAAAGACCCAAAACATGCGATTGTGCCTCAGGACCTTTTAGGCTATGAAAATGTGATCTATCTGGGTACTTTTTCCAAAGCACACGGTCTGGGAGGTATGCGTGTAGGATACGGTATTGCCCAGAAGGGGCTGATTAAAGAGCTCTATAAAATGAGACCGCCGTTCAATATTACAACCCTCTCTCTCATGGTAGCCATTGAAGCCTGTAGGGATAATACATTTGTAGATGCCTCTGTTGCGTTGCATCAGGAGCAGATTAAACGCTATGAGGCTTTTGCGAAAGAGCATGGATTTGCATATATTGACAGCTATACAAATTTTATTACCTATCTTTTTGATGAAACGATGAATTCTACAGAAATAGCAGATGCACTTCTCAAAAGAGGGGTTATTATCAGAAATCTTGCTTCGTATGGTATGAATGCCCTGCGTATTACCATAGGTACCGCAAAGCAGAATGATATTTTCTTTAAACACTTTTCAGAGGTTATCTCTTGAGAAGAGTGGAAGTGGTAAAAGCACATGAAGTGGAAGTAAAACCACTTGACCCCCGAGCGTTTACTATGGAATTTTCCCAGCGTAAAACACTCAAAACCGTGACAAAAAAAGAGATTAGAGAGATGGCAGATACCCTGGGGATCTCTTATGATGAGAGACAGATCACCTTTGCCAAAAAACTTATGAATGCCTATATAAAAAAAGAGATAAAATGACAGATATTAGCACATACAGTATCGATGAACTGAAAACGCTGGCTGAAGAAATTCGGGAGAAGATACTTTCCACTGTCAGTAAAAACGGGGGACACCTCAGTTCAACCATGGGTGCAGTAGACCTGATTGTTGCGATGCATAAGGTTTTTGATGTCAGTAAAGACCCGTTTATTTTTGATGTCAGCCATCAGGCCTATGCCCATAAGCTGCTTACAGACAGGTGGGATCGTTTTGATACATTACGGCAGTTTGGCGGTCTTTCGGGTTATACCAAGCCCAGTGAATCCAAGTATGACTATTATGTAGCAGGACACTCTTCGACCTCCATCTCTCTGGCAGTAGGTGCGGCAAAAGCGATCGCACTCAAGGGGGAAGATCGTATTCCTGTAGCCTTTATCGGTGACGGGAGTATGAGTGCGGGAATGGTCTATGAAGCGCTTAATGAACTGGGAGACAGAAAGTACCCGGTAGTGATTGTACTCAATGACAACGAGATGAGTATTGCCAAACCGATAGGAGCGATATCCAAACTGCTTTCACAGACAATGGCAGGCTCTTTTTACCAGAAATTCAAGGGAAAGGTAGAAAAGGTACTTGACCATTTCCCCGAAAGTGCCACCTATATGGCAAAACGTTTTGAAGAGTCTTTCAGACTGATCACCCCGGGTATCCTTTTTCAGGAGATGGGCATAGAGTATATCGGGCCTGTTGACGGTCACAATATTGAATCTCTGATCGATACGATGGAAGTGGCAAAAGCATTTGGCAAACCGGTGATCATTCATGCACAGACAACCAAAGGCAAAGGGTATGAAATTGCCGAAGGTACGAAAGAACATTGGCACGGGGTGAGTGCCTTCGATCTCAAAACGGGTGAATCTGCCAAAAAGAGCGGTCCCAAATCGGCTACGGCAATTTTTTCTGAGACTCTGTTGGCAATGGCAGAAGAAGACAAAAAGATTGTAGGTGTGACCGCTGCCATGCCGAGCGGTACGGGGATGAGTGCGGTAATCGAAAAATATCCCGAACGTTTCTGGGATGTAGCCATTGCAGAACAGCATGCCGTGGCCTCTATGGGGCCTCTGGCAAAAGAGGGTTTCAAGCCTTTTTGTACAATTTACTCGACTTTTCTGCAAAGAGGGTATGACCAGGTCATTCATGATATTGCACTGATGGATCTTGGGGTAGTCTTTGCACTGGATCGTGCCGGTATTGTCGGAGAAGACGGAGAGACACATCAGGGTGTGTTTGATATCTCCTTTTTGAGGGCTATTCCAAATATGACCCTGTTTGCTCCCTGTAATGAAACCACAATGAAACATGCTATGGCATTTGCCAAAGCATATGAACATCCCTGTGCCTTCAGGTATCCAAGAGGGGCTTTTATGGCAGATGACTGTCATGCGCCCGTATTTGAACTTGGAAAAGCCGATCTGTTGCAGGAGGGAGATTCCGACATGCTTTTTATCGGGTACGGCAATGGTGTGGGAAGAGCACAGAAAACGGCGGTATTGCTGGAAAAAACACCTGCCGTTCTTGATCTTCGCTTTGTCAAACCTCTGGATGAAGAGATGCTGACACGGTTAGGCAAACACTATAAAAAATGGTTTATCTTCTCTGACTCTGCAAAGCAGGGCGGGGTAGGTTCAGCACTTCTTGAATTTTTGAGCCAGAACGATATGCAGGATATAGTATTAACCTCTTTTGAGTATGATGATGCTTTCATCACACACGGCAATACGAAACTCGTAGAAGAAAGTCTGGGAATATTGCCTGAGCAGATTGCCAAGACGATCCGTGAAAATCAAAAATAACGCCAGGGTCGGTTTACCGGCCTTTGTATATTGGATTTAAGAAAATAATTTTTCTATTTTTTTCTTAAGTTCAGTGACAGTGGACGAACTTATTTATACAAGGAATGAAAAAATGGCTAACGAATACATTTTTACAAGTGAATCGGTAACCGAAGGTCACCCGGATAAAATGGCTGACCAGATCTCAGATGCGATACTGGACTATATTATCGAAAGAGATCCTCAGGCAAGGGTTGCCTGTGAGACGTTACTGAGCAATGGTTTTTGTGTTATTGCAGGTGAGCTTAAGACGGTTGCCTATGCACCGATGCAGGAGATTGCAAGAGAGGTTGTGCGCGAAATCGGATATACCGATGCCGCATACGGATTTGACTACAGAAGTGCGGGAGTGCTTAACGGTATCGGGGAGCAGAGTCCCGATATCAATGTCGGTGTAGACCAGGCAGACGGAGAGATCGGTGCGGGTGACCAGGGACTGATGTTCGGTTATGCCTGCAAAGAGACCAAAGAGCTGATGCCGCTTCCGATCTCACTGGCACATCATATTACCAACAAGCTTGCTACGGTACGTAAAAACGGTACCGTTCCCTTTTTGCGTCCTGACGGAAAAGCACAGGTTTCTGTAAAGTATGTCGATGGTATACCTGTAGCAGTCGATACAATTGTTGTCTCTACACAGCATCATGAAACCGTTTCTCTGGAGCAGGTACAAAAAGCGGTTAAGGAAGAGGTGATCGATCCGGTATTGGCAAACTATGATATTGATATTTCGGATATCACCTACCATATCAATCCGACCGGACGTTTTGTTATCGGCGGTCCTCAGGGAGATGCAGGGTTGACAGGGCGTAAGATCATTGTCGATACCTATGGCGGAAGCTGTCCTCACGGAGGAGGAGCATTCTCCGGGAAAGATCCTACAAAAGTAGACCGTTCGGCAGCCTATGCGGCACGCTATGTTGCCAAAAACCTTGTTGCGGCTGGTGCCTGTGAGAGAGCAACACTTCAGGTGGCCTATGCCATCGGTGTTTCCGAACCGGTTTCTATCTATGTCGATACACACGGTACGGCACAAGTGGATGAAGAGAAGATCGTAGCGTGTGTAGAAGCGCTGTTTGACCTGACACCCAAAGGGATCATTGAAACACTTGATCTGCTGAAACCTATTTATAAAAAGACGGCAGCATATGGACATTTTGGTAGAGAAGATATGGGATTCTCCTGGGAAAGAACAGATAAAGCCCAAGAGATAAAAGCATTTTTGGGACTATAAATATAGTCATTATCAATTAGGGAAATTCTTCTGATGCGGGGTTTGGTACCTAATTGTAATAAATGGATGATTTATTGAAATATTAAAGTATTTCTTAAAAATCTTTTGATATAGTTTGACCATATTCAATTAAAGGAGAAATAAATGGCAGTAATTATTACAGACACATGTATCAACTGTGCAGCTTGTATTGACGAGTGTCCGGTAGAAGCGATCGTAGATGAGGATGATAACCCAACAGGTGAAGAGATCTACTACGTATATGCAGACAAATGTGTTGAGTGTGTAGGTTACCATGATGTTCCGGCGTGTGCTGAAGCGTGTCCAACAGAGGGATGTATCCAATGGGATGATGTTGTAGACGGTATGCCTGCGGCAGAGAACAGAGGTGCAAAAGGCGAGCCGGTCATCGAAGACTAATTCGTTTTACCTTGTATCGGCAGAACTTTCTGCCGATATGTTATTTCTTTCATACGCTATACATAATTTTAACTTTTCCCCTATACTATATTTTAATAAATCTTTAATATATTTTTCGGTATAATCCCGCCCTAATACTTTAGTAGCAGGTCTATAAAGTAAATTATCGCTTAGGAATTAAGTATGGAACAGACATTATCAATCATTAAACCGGATGCAGTAGCAAAAAATGTTGTAGGGCAGATTCTTGCCAGATTTGAAGCAGCTGGACTTAGAATTGCAGCCACAAAAAAGATTCAACTCTCAAGAGCAGATGCAGAAGCATTTTATGCGGTTCACGCTGAGAGACCTTTCTTTAAAGATCTTGTAGATTTCATGATCTCCGGACCTGTTGTTGTAACAGTGCTCGAAGGTGAAAATGCAATGGCAAAGAACAGAGAACTGATGGGTGCAACAAACCCTGCTGAAGCTGAAGCAGGAACAATCAGAGCAGATTTTGCAGACAGTATTGATGCCAATGCAGTTCACGGAAGTGATTCTGTTGAAAATGCAGAAATCGAAATCAACTTCTTTTTTGCACAAAGAGAAATCTACTAAGAAAAAATTTGAAAATAGTTTTTGACAAAATAGGTTCCAGTGCCAAACCTTTTGAACTGAAAGTTCAGGAGATGAAAATGGAAGGAACTTTAGTGAAAAGCGGTTATCATCGGGTACTCTTGGATGCAAACGTATCTGGTGAAACAGAGCTTGACTGTGATAGATGTGGAGTAACATATAGTGCTCCCTCTGAGTATAGTCTCAAGCTTACACTGAGCGATATGGTTTCAGAAGATAAAGATGATTTGGATATAATTGAGTTTTTAGATGGCGTAATAGACCTTACGTACATATTAGAGAGCGAAATTAATGCGCTCAAAGGCAGCTATCACTACTGTAGCAAATGTGCTGAGAGTGATGGCGACTTTGAGATAGAATATTAAATTTAAAATTTAAAAAAAAGGATATATCATGGCAGTACCTAAGAGACGAGTGAGTCATACAAGAGCAGCAAAAAGAAGAACACACTACAAGTTGACGCTTCCTATGCCTGTAAAAGATGCAGACGGAACATGGAGAATGCCTCACCACATGAACATGACTACCGGTGAGTACAAAACGACAAAAGCATAATTTCAATGATTACAATTGCAATTGATGCAATGGGTGGGGATTTCGGTCCCGAACCTATTATTGAAGGTGTTGTTCAGGCACTGGAAGAAAAAACATTCCTCCCTATACTCGTAGGTGACAAAGAAGAGATCCTCTCATTACTTCCCCAATACTATATTGACAAAGTGGAGATTGTAGAGTCTTCAGATGTGATAGATATGAGTGATCAGGCAACCAATGCTCTGAAACGTAAAGAATCCTCCATTTACAAAGCTGTGGAACTCGTACGTAACAAAGAAGCGGATGCTGTAGTGTCAGCAGGTCACAGTGGTGCAACTATGACCCTGGCTACATTGCGTATCGGCCGTCTTCCCCATATTTCCAAACCGGCACTGGCAACACTGATGCCGAGTATGGGATATAATAAAACATTGGTACTGGATGTAGGGGCTGTGACAGACTGTACCCCTCAGAACCTGTATGAATTCGGTGCAATGGGTGAAGCTTATGTGGAGAAGATCCTAAAGATAGAAAATCCCAGAGTAGGTTTGCTTTCCAACGGTTCTGAAGAGAGCAAGGGGAATGCTTTGACCAAAGAAGCCTTTAAACTTCTCAAAGATCTCAAGGGTTTTGTCGGAAATGTGGAAGGCAAAGATATCTTTAACGGCAAGGTTGATGTGGTTGTCTGTGACGGTTTTACGGGAAATATTATGCTCAAAGCAAGTGAAGGGGTTGTAACAACCGTATTCGCGCTCATGAAGCAGTATATCCGAAAATCTCTGCCTGCAAAAATAGGGGCACTGATGATGCGTAAGAAAGTTTTTGCCAATATGAAACGTCAGGTAGACAAAGATGAATACGGCGGTGCACCGCTTCTTGGCGTGAACGGATGTGCTATTGTTTCCCATGGGGCATCCAATGCCAAAGCGATTAAAAATGCGGTTTTTCAGGCAATACTCTATACCGAATCAGATGTCAATTCCCAAATCGAAGAGCTGCTGAGCCACAAGCAGTAAGAACAGAGGCCTGCGCCTCTGTAAAAAACACTTTCCCTAAAAATGAACTATTCAGACCTCTTATTATAATATTATGGTAAAATAACTCTACCAATTTTGGATATTTGCCCCAGGGTAATAGCTCTAAGGATAATCATGTCAGAACCAAAACAAATCTACGCCTCTTTCCGTTCGATCGGTGCTTACGTCCCCCAAAAAATTTTAAACAATACAGACCTTGAAAAAATGGTCGATACAACTGATGAATGGATCGTAAAGCGTACGGGTATTAAAGAACGTCATATTGCCGCAGAAGACGAATCGACCAGTGATATGGGAGCCGAAGCTGCCAAACTTGCCATTGAACGTGCAGGATTGAAGACTGAAGATATCGATCTTCTTCTCTGTGCAACAGTGACACCGGACTACTTCAATATGCCTTCTACAGCATGTATTATCTCCGATAAACTGGGTATCAGAAATGTGCAGGCGTTTGATATCTCTGCTGCATGCAGCGGATTTGTCTATCTGCTTTCACTGGCAAAAGCATTTATTGAATCGGGAATGAAAAAAAATGTACTGATCATCGGTGCGGAGAAGTTTTCATCGATTGTAGACTATACAGACAGAAGTACCTGTATTCTCTTTGGTGACGGTGCGGGAGCGGCAGTTGTTTCGGCAACACAGAACAAGGAAGAAGGATTTATTGATGTCCATGCCAGTGCAGACGGTTCCTATGCGGACTTTCTTGTTACCCCTGCACCCGGATCGATCAATCCTGTAAGTCAAAAAGTGATTGATGAAGGGCTTAACTTTGTACAGATGAAAGGAAATGAAACTTTCAAGCTGGCAGTAAAAACATTGACCAAGGATGTAAAAGAGATTCTTGCCAAAAATGAGATAGAATCGGGAGATATTCCCCATTTTATTCCCCATCAGGCAAATTACCGTATTATCAAAGCGGTAGGCGATGCTCTGAAAATGACGGAAGAACAGGTGGTTGTGACTGTACACAAATACGGTAACACTTCGGCAGCTTCCATTCCGATGGCCATTAATGACATTTGGGAATCAGGCAGGCTGAAGCAGGGAGAGTTGATGCTGCTTGATACCTTTGGCGGCGGCTTGACCTGGGCAAGTGCCTTGCTTCCGTTTGCCGGTAAAAGTAAGTAGACTTTGGAGGGTGGACTTCAGTCCACCACTTTTAAAATATCATAATAAAAATTCCAAATTTATACATTGATATACAGGATAGTGGATGGGTTAAAGCTCACCTATACTTTAACTAGATAGGATTATTTTGAAAATAGGATTTATCGGAGATGTGGTTGGTAAACCGGGGCGTTTGATGATCAAGCGTCACCTCAAACGCTTACAGCAGGAACACTTTATTGATTTTACCATTGCCAATTATGAGAATGCATCACACGGATTCGGACTGACACAGAAGAACTGTGAGGAACTGCTGGGGTATGGTATCGATATGATGACCGGAGGAAACCACAGTTTTGACAAAAAAGAGATTTTAACGCTTTTTGAAAGCTATCCGCTTATCCGTCCGCTAAACTACCCAAAAGCAACACCGGGTGAGGGACTTTTTAAAACAACGCTTCTTGGCAAAGAACTTGCCGTGATCAACCTTATGGGGTACTATACCATGCCGATGGTTGACAATCCTTTTACCATTATTGAAGAGACTGTGGAGCGTCTCAGAGAAGAGGGAATTGTGCATATTGTCATTGATATGCATGCGGAAGCGACAAGTGAAAAATATGCTCTGCTGCATATGCTCAAGGGGAAGGTCTCGGCTATCTTGGGTACACATACGCATGTGGCAACAGATGATCTACAGGTAACAGAAGGATGCTGTTATGTAACAGATTTGGGTTTGAGCGGGTGTAGAGACGGTGTAATAGGCATGGATGCCGAAGTTCCTGTCAAACGTTTTTTAACGGGACTGGGGGGACATTTTGATGTACCGGACAATTGCAGGGCAATTTTTCAGATGGTAGTATTTGAACTGGATGAGAATGGCAGATGTATGGCTGCGGAAAAGATCAAGGTCTATGATGACAAACCAAAGATCGTTACGCCTGCATGGGTAGAGAACTAGGTTTCAGATATTTTTTTTAATACGTACTTTTTTAGGGTTGAACAGTGCCATGGCTGCTTTGACCATGGGCTCTTCAAGCAGGCTAGAAGGGTCTTTCTCTTTGGCAGCTTCCGTGTCTCCTGCATCGGGAGAGATACAGGAACTTTTCATTTCGATCTCTTCTATCATTGAACCTGTATCGGCATCATTGTGTACGGCTTGGATCGCTGTTGTGTTGACCTCTCTGTGAGGCTCAGGAACCGAAGGTACCGGAGTGGCAGTTGTTAAGTCTGCTGATCTGTCAGCAATTTTTTTTTTCGCTATATTGACGATTTTTGTCTCATATCCGAAGAGATCTTTAACGAACATATTGATGAGACCCCAGTTTTGAATCAGCATCTTTTTATCGGCTTCTTCCGCACAGGAGTGCCATGTCAGTTTATTGTCTGTGAAGCTCTCAAATTCAATATTGCGTTCAAAGCAGCTTCCCAGATCGTAATTACGGTCATAGATCTTTTTAACAAGTTCTTTGAACTTGTCAGCGTTGAGCGTTGAGTGCTGAGTGTTTGGAGAAGCAGCAGTTTCCTGCATTGGTACTTCTTTCTTAATTTCTTCTGTTTTATTTTGTATCTCTGTGCTGTTTGACCCTATAGGTCTTTCGGGTACTACGGAAGAAGATGTTTTGTGTGTGTGCGTATTCTCAGATAGGGGAGCAGGAACTATCTCTGTTGTTTCATTATTTTCTGCCGTAACCTGTTTCTCTGCCTCTTCCTTTGGAATGCTTTGTGTTGCAGACGAAACTTTCGGAGGAAAGATCTCCTCTTCCGTAATGGTGATGACTTCAGTAGGGGTGGAGAGATTTGGAATAGGGGTAGAGACCATGATCTCGCTTACTTCAACCCCTTTGAGCTCTTTCTCCAGACCCCGTATCATGGTGTCGATATCTTTGATCTCCAGCGCTTCCATCATTTTAAAAAGTGCCAGAGAGAGTACGAATTCTCCGTCACTTCCAAGTGCAAGCAGGTTTTTTGACTCTGCTATGACACGGAAAAAACGCTCAATGATCATCGGGTTGAGTTTTCCGCTGCCTGTAAGCAGCAGTTCTTTGAGGTAGAGGGTCAGCTCATCAAGTATCATTTCTGCTTCATAGTCGGCAGCAAGTTTGATAAAAGAGAGAATTTTTGTAGTATCTTTTTTAATAATATCCTCAAGCAGTGCCTCAAGCAGACTGGGCTCGATAATACCCAACATACCGGTCACTGTAGCAACATCCACAAAATTTTTGGAGTAGACAATAGCCTGATCAAGCAGTGTCAGAGAGTCCCTCAGGCTGCCTGCTCCCGAACGTGCAATAATATCCAGCGCGTCTTTTTCATACCCGACTTTTTCAAGGTTCAAAATGTGTTCAAGGTGGCTCAGGACAAGTTTCTGCGGGATCTTCTTGAAGCGGAAGTGCTGTGTTCTTGAAAGGATGGTGGCCGGCAGTTTCAGAGGATCGGTCGTTGCCAGAATGAACTTGACGAAATCGGGTGGTTCTTCCAGTGTTTTGAGCAGTGCGTTAAAGGCCTGGGTGGTCAGCATATGGACTTCATCGATGATAAAGATCTTGTAGCGTGCGGAACTTGGTTTGTACTTGGTGTGTTCAATGAGATCTTTGATATCGTCGATACCCCGGTTGGAAGCGGCATCCATCTCTATAATATCCATATGGCGGTTCTCTGCTGCCATAATGCAGTGGGTACATTTGCCACAGGGATGGGAGCTTGTTCCCTCTTCACAAAGCAGTGCTTTGGCAAAAATACGGGCAGTAGAGGTCTTTCCGCTTCCTCTGAGACCGGAGAAAAGGTAGGCATGGGAGAGTCTGTTGCCGTCGAGTGCAAGAGAGAGGGTCTGAGAGACGGAATCCTGACCGATGAGGTCGTCAAAAGTGGCAGGACGGTACTTTCTTGCTAAGGCTAAAGACACATGTACTCCTCTGTTTTTAATTGCTATTATTGTAGTTAAATTTTACTTTTGGTTGGTATAATTGAAGTATATTTATGGGAAGGAAAATGATGCGTTTAGACAATGAACGAGAGAGCAGCAATGTAGAAGATCGCCGGGGGAGCAGCAGTTCCGGAGGCGGGAAAGTCTCTATGGGAACAATGATGATGCTTTGGCCGATCATTCGTCCGCTTTTGCGTACCAAGTTCGGTTGGGCGATCATTGGTCTGGGTGTGGTTGCCTATTTGGCAGGATTTAACCCTTTGGCACTGGTCGGGGGTGGAAACACGATACAGCATACAGCTGTCAACAAAGCCAAAGAAGACAAGCAGGTTGTGTTTATGAAGAAAATACTGGCAAGTACGGAAGATGTCTGGAAGCAGATCTTTGCCAAACATGGTGCACGCTACAAAGAACCGAAGTTGGTGATCTACCGTGGTTATACCCACAGCGGATGTGGCGGTGCACAGGCTCAGATGGGTCCCTTCTATTGTCCTGCGGACAAGAAGGTCTATCTGGATCTGAGTTTTTTTGATGAATTATCACGTAAGTTCAAGGCACCGGGTGATTTTGCACAGGCGTATGTTTTGGCACATGAGATTGGTCACTATGTGCAGGATCAGCAGGGACTGCTTGCAAAAGTACAAAAAGCCAAACAGCACTGGGGTGGCAGCAGTGCCAAGTCCAATGCCCTGCAGGTAAAGGTAGAACTTCAGGCAGACTGTTATGCGGGAGTCTGGGGCTATTATGCCAAGAACAAGTTTCATATTCTTGAACCCGGAGATATTGATGAAGCATTGAACGCGGCCAGTTCCATCGGAGATGATACACTTATGAAAAAAGCCGGCCGTGCAGTCAGGCCTGATGCATTTACGCACGGCTCTTCCGCACAGCGTGTTGCCTGGTTCAAACGTGGGTTTGAATCGGGTGATATTGCGCAGTGCAATACGTTTCGCTGATATGAAACAGGCAGAAGAGATCATCATCAGACTTTCGCCGAACGAATCGGTCACTGAATCGGTCTGTAAAGCACTCTCATCTCAAAAGAAAGGATGTGCACAAAAAGGGCTGCATCAGACGCTCAAACCTTCACTGAAGCAGGAGGAACTGGGTGCTGCCAATGGAGATAAAGCATTTGAGAACGGCGAGTGGCGCAGTCAGCTGGGTGTGATGCTGGGATAAGACAAAGCGTGCTTTACCGACCTATACTTAACCACATATGCGATATAATCCCGCTAATTAAATTATCTAGTACAAGAGAGAGAAAATGAGTTATAACCCAAGTGAGATCGAAGCCAAATGGCAGAAAAAATGGGAAGAAGAGGAGGCATTCGAGCCGTCCGATTCCCATGAGCAGAAGAAAAAATATATCTTGAGTATGTTTCCTTTCCCTAGCGGCCGTCTGCATATGGGGCATGTGAGAAACTATGCCATCGGTGATGCTTTTGCACGCTACTATAGAAAACAGAATTTCAATGTCCTGCACCCCATAGGCTGGGATGCCTTCGGTATGCCTGCTGAGAATGCCGCCATCAAGCACGGCAGACACCCAAAAGAGTGGACCTACAGTAACATCGACTATATGCGCAAAGAGTTGAATTCTCTTGGTCTCTCCTTCTCCAAAACACGCGAATTTGCCACCTGTGACGAGCTTTATACTAAGCATGAACAGAAGTTCATCATAGAGATGTACGAAAAAGGGCTGCTCTACCGTGAATCGACCACGGTCAACTGGTGTGAGTCCTGTCATACGGTTCTGGCGAACGAACAGGTGGAAGAGGGATGCTGCTGGCGCTGTGACAATGAAGTCCAGCTTAAAGAGATGCCGGGCTACTATCTTGACATTATCAGCTATGCTGATGAACTTTTGGATGATCTGGAACAGCTTGAGGGGAAATGGCCTTCACAGGTCATCGCGATGCAGCGCAACTGGATAGGCAAATCACAAGGGCTGGAGTTCAGGTTTGAACTGAGTGAAGAGAGCAAAGCAAAGCTGGACGGCAAGTTTGACGGATATACAGTGTTCACGACACGTCCCGATACGATCTACGGGGTGACCTACTCTGCACTGGCGGCAGAACACCCCATTACCAAATACCTGGTTGAACATGCTCTTCTGAGTGAGGAGACGGCACAGAAGATCACGGAAATAAGCAATATGACCGAAGTGGAACGTGCACAGCAGGGCAAAGAGGGGTATCCTCTGGGTATTTCTGTGATCCATCCGCTGACGGGAGAAGAGATCCCTGTATGGACAGCAAACTTTGTTCTGGCTTCCTACGGAGGCGGTGCGGTCATGGCGGTACCGGCACATGATGAGCGTGACTTTGAGTTTGCTACCAAGTATGAGCTGCCCATTAAACGTGTCATTCAGGGCGGGGAGGAACTGCCTTACACCGGTACGGGTGATCTGATGGAGAGCGGACGTTTCTCCTGTGTAGGCAGTGAAGAGGCGAAGATCGCGATCATCAATATTATGGAAGAAGAGGGCAAAGGGAAAGGTACGACCAATTACAAACTCAGAAACTGGGGAGTGAGCCGCCAGCGTTACTGGGGTGCGCCGATTCCTTTCGTACACTGTTCCTCCTGCGGACTGGTACCTGAAAAAATAGAGAACCTGCCTGTGGCCCTGCCTGAAGATGTGGAAATTACCGGTGAGGGGAATCCTCTGGAGAATCATCCGACATGGAAACAGTGCAGCTGTCCCAAATGTGGAGCCGATGCTACCCGTGAGACCGATACGCTCGATACTTTTGTGCAGTCAAGCTGGTACCAGTTCCGTTATGCGACCAACCCGAAAAAATGGGAAGAGGTAGGCATTGACAAAACAGATGCGAACTACTGGCTGGGTGTAGACCAGTATATCGGTGGGATCGAACATGCAATTCTGCACCTGCTCTATGCACGTTTCTTTACCAAAGTCCTGCGTGATCTGGGCCACCATGATATTGATGAGCCTTTTACAAGGCTGTTGACACAGGGAATGGTCCTGATGGACGGTGCCAAAATGAGCAAGTCCAAAGGCAATACGGTCGACCCCGATGCGCTTATAGAGAAGTACGGGGCAGATACGGCACGTCTTTTCATTCTCTTTGCCGCACCGCCGCAAAAAGAGCTGGAGTGGAATGATTCGGCAGTAGAGGGTGCATTTAGGTTCATTAAAAAGCTCTATGACAGAAAATCGAAAGTGACCGGCAGTACTTTGCCTCAGATAGACCATGCTTCTTTGGATAAAGCTTCCAAACTGGCGCGTGTCAAAGTCTATGAAGCTTTACAGAAATCTACAGATGTCTATGAGAAGACTTTTGCCTTCAATACCCTCATCGCTGCCTGTATGGAAGCACTGAATGCCCTGGACAAGCAGGATAACGCTGAGGTATGGACGGAGGGGATGTATATTATGCTCAACCTGCTCGAACCCATCATCCCCCATGCGGCTACAGAGCTGAGTGAAGTCCTTTTTGAAAGAGAGAACTTCAAAGCAGTACTTGAAGTCCGGGAGGAAGTGTTCGTTCAGGACAGTATTCTTTACATGGTAATGATAGGCGGCAAGAAACGTACGGAAGTGGAAGTATCGCCTTCGGCCGGCAACGATGAAATTTTGGCTGCGGCCAAAGAGGCCGGTGCCAAATGGCTCGAAGGGATGCAGATCGTCAAAGAGATCGTCGTCCCGGGTAAACTGGTGAATTTGGCAGTGAAACCAAACTAGTGAAGAATGAGGAGAGAGGAATGAGGAATGAGTCTATAAAAAATGTGTGGAAACAACCTAAAAAAATGTACTTCTCACTCCTGACTGCAATGACTGCATTGTTGCTGTTGAGTGCTTGCGGTTACAAACCCTCTTCCCATCTCATTCGTAATGTATTCTCTGATTCTGTCTATGTTGAAGTGGTCATAGACAGGGTGGAGCCTGAGAATGCTCCTTATGTCAAAGATGAGATGAACCGTCTGGTCTATACCCGTTTCAAAGGGCATCTTGTTCCCAAAGATCAGGCGGAGAGTCAGATACGCATTGACTACAAAGGCAGTACCTTTACACCGCTTACCTATGAGAACGGGTATGTTGTCAGATACCGTGCCAATATCAAAGTGAAGTTTGACATGATCACCAAGCAGGGCAAGTTGTCAAAAACGATCGTCTCTGTATTTGATTCGGATATTGAAGCCAGTTCTCTGACCTCTTCCGCATTGAGAACCGAAGCGATCCGTAGAGGGCTTGAAAAGTCACTTAACGAATTCCTTGCCTATGCCAGTGCAAAGGGAATGCTTGTGGAAGAGAGTAACAAGGAGTAATGACTTTTTCTTCTTTTCTGGAAAACAAACCGCTTTACTACAAAGAGATCGACCATACACGCGTGCACAGTGCCTATGCCATGCTCAAACCGCATATCAGACAACCCAGAACGATTCATATTGTCGGTACGAACGGCAAAGGATCTACGGGACGGATGATCGCGTACCTTGCATATCGGGGGGCAGAGATTTCGGTAGGCCACTACACTTCTCCGCATATTTTGAAATTCAATGAACGTATCTGGTTGGATGGAGAGGATGCTTCCGATGAGGTATTGGAAAATGCACATCAAAAGCTGTTTGCACTTCTTGGAAAAGAAGTGAGTGAGGCACTCTCCTATTTTGAATATACGACCCTTCTGGCCTTTGTCGTTTTTGAAAAGTGTGACCTGATGGTACTTGAAGCAGGACTCGGCGGGGAGTTTGATGCGACCAATGTGTGCGATAAAGAACTCTCTGTCATTACCCCCATAGGCATAGACCATCAGGCTTTTCTGGGCGCATCCATAGAAGAGATAGCGGCAACGAAGATACGCAGTATTCAAAAACAGGTACTTTTGGCACCGCAGCCGTATGCAGAAGTAGTGGCGGTTGCCGAAATGATCGCCAGTGATGTAGGGGCAACCCTTGTGGTTGCCCAGAGAGAAAAAGATCAAAGGAAGGAGGGTACCCACAAGGGGCACCCCTACGAATTGGAAGCAATTGCCAAAGCCAAAGGCTGGCCCGATTTTCTGATGGAAAATGCAGCTGTGGCAATGCAGGCACTTGATCTGATGCAGATCGCTTATGATGTAAATCATCTGAACGATCTGGAACTTTTTGGCCGTTTCTATCTGTTGAGGGAGAATGTTCGTATTGATGTAGGGCATAATCCTTTGGCAGCCAAAGCAATTGTAGAAGCGATGGAAGCAGATACCGTACTCATCTACAACTCTCTGGATGACAAAGACTATGAGGAAGTACTTCGTATTTTAAAGCCAAAGCTCAAAAGGGTGGAAATCATTGAGATTGAATCCCAGAGGGCTACGACACTGGAAGCGATTGAAGAAGCTTTGCAGTGTGTAGGGTTGCCCTATGGAATGTTTGACGGGAGTATGGATAAAGATGAGCATTACCTGGTCTTTGGGTCATTCTATACGGTAGAAGCGTTTTTAAAAGTGAATAATGATTGAATTAGAGGAAAAAGATACATGATCTATCAGAGTAATATCTATGAATATCTGGAAAATCTGAAAGAGGAAAAACTTTTTATCTGTAAAGATGACAAAGAAGCAGTGCAGATACGGGATGTCTCTGTATTGTTGGGTTTTGATACCTATGTCCTTCCCGACCTGCGTGTGAATGTCGGTGAAGATCTGCGTGCCTATGCCGAAGATATTCAGGCATTCTTTGCACAGCTTTTTGGCTATTACCACTCAACAAAGAGAAAACTGCTTATCTCCCCGGTACGGACCGTACTGCTTCCTTTTCCCAAAGCGGACTGTTTTGGAGAAAAATCTCTGGAATTTGGCGATACGGTAGATCTGAATGCCCTGAAAAATACCCTCTATCACTGGGGGTATCACTTTACCGATATTGCGGCAGGGAGGGGAGAGGTCTCTTTTCGCGGGGATATCATCGATATTTTTCCCATTGATGCGGAGAAACCCTACCGTATCTCTCTCTTTGATGATGAAATAGAGTCGATACAGCAGTATGACGAAGCCACACAGAAGCGTTTTGAAGAGGAGCTGGAGGGGCTGACATTCACCCCGGCATTTCTGGCACTGGACAAAGAGGCATATGAAGCCCTTAAAGGAAGGGTGGAGCGCAGTCCGTACGATACCTTTGTGAAAGATATTGACTCTCTTGGACTCTGGCATCTGGAGAGTTTGGCACAAAATGCTCTGGAAGTATTTTCGGGTGTATGGGCAAGCGATCTGGATGAGGAGCTCAAAGAGATCTATGAACTGGGAGAACCGCTGATCCCCAGAAAGGATTTTCTGCTTCCTACCATTCCCGAGGGGAACAGGTATCGTGACCTTGAAGCGGTCGATCCCAACAAACTGCTTGAAGCCCATAAAGAGAAGAAGATCACGATCATTGCCAGAAACGAGAGTATTGTGCGCGGGTCCGAACTCAGTACGTTTGAAAATATGGAGTTTCTCTATCAGGAGGGAATTGTCAATATTATGGGGGATGACAGGCTCATTCTCTCTTTGAACAAACCTCTGAAAAAAAAGCGGGTTAAAAAAGCGACCATCATTCTTGATGAACTCAGACCGGGGGACTATGTGGTGCATGAGAACCACGGTGTAGGTATTTTCAAAGGGATCGAAAAGCGTGATGTGCTGGGGGCAACCAGTGAATTCGTGGTGATCTTCTATCAGAATGAAGATTCTCTGCTCATTCCTGTCTCCTCTTTGGAGGTCATAGACCGTTATGTGGCCGAAGGCGGTGCGCTTCCCATACTGGACAAACTGGGGAAGGCCAGCTTTAAAAAGCTCAAGGGCAAGGTCAAGGAGAAACTCTTTGCCATTGCTTCACAGATCATTAATCTTTCTGCCCAGCGTCACCTGAAAAAGGGTATTCAAATGAAGATAGACAGAGAGGAGCATACCCTCTTCATGTCCAAAGCGGGCTTCCTTCATACCGAAGACCAGGAGAGGGCTATCAATGAGATGCTGGAAGATATGAGTTCAGGCAGGATGATGGACAGACTGCTCTCTGCCGATGTCGGTTTTGGTAAAACGGAAGTGGCGATGAACGGGATGTTCGTTGCCGTAAAGAACGGATATCAGGCGATGATGATCGCACCGACCACACTGCTGAGTGCCCAGCACTACAAGAGTCTCAAAGAGCGTTTTTATGATTATGGCATCAAGGTGGCCAAACTGGACCGTTTTTCAACGACCAAAGAGAAGAATGCTACGCTCAGAGGGCTTGAAGAGGGGACGATCGATGTGGTGGTAGGAACCCATGCTCTGCTCAAAGCGAAGTTCAAGAACCTTGCGCTGGTGATCATTGATGAGGAGCATAAATTCGGCGTGAAGCAGAAAGAGGCACTCAAAGAGATCGCCATTGATGTGCATCTGCTCTCCATGTCGGCCACACCGATCCCGCGTTCGTTGAACCTGGCCCTCTCTGAGGTCAAAAGCTTTTCTGAAATACTCACACCGCCTACCGAGCGCCAGGGGGTAAGGACTTTTGTCAAGAGTTATGACGAGAAGGTGGTCAAAGAGGCCATTTTGAGGGAGATGCGCCGCGGCGGGCAGATCTTTTATGTGTTTAACTCCATTGCCGGGATAGAAGAGAAGAAAAAAGTACTGCTGGAGATGCTACCCAAACTGCGTGTTGCCGTACTGCATTCCAAAATCTCCTCCAAAGAGACCGAAGAGGAGATGATGAAATTCGAGGATGGAGAGTATGATGTGCTGCTCTCCACTTCCATTGTCGAGTCAGGTATCCATATGCCCCATGCCAATACAATGATCGTTGACGGTGCGGACAATTTTGGTATTGCCGACCTGCATCAGCTTAGAGGGCGTGTCGGACGGGGCGGTAAAGAGGGGTATTGCTACTTTATGGTGACAGACAAAGAGCGACTGAGTGAGAATGCCAAAAAGAGGCTCATTGCACTTGAATCCCACTCCGATCTTGGTTCAGGTGCCGTACTGGCTTTCCATGATCTTGAGATCAGGGGCGGAGGGAACATCATTGGTGAGGCGCAGAGCGGGCATATTAAACAGATAGGGTACTCACTCTATCTGCGCATGCTCGAAGATGCCATACGCGAACTCTCCGGACAGGACAAAGAGGTGGCGCATAATATCGATATGAAACTCTCCATTGATGCCTATCTGAGTGAAGAGCTCATTGAAGAGGACAGGTTGAGACTGGAACTTTACCGCCGTCTTTCACTCTGTGAAACGACCGGAGAGGTTTACGAGATCGAAGCAGAGATCGCTGACAGGTTCGGCAAACCCGATACCATTACCAGACAGTTTATTGATGTGATGGTCATGAAGGTGCTGGCAAAACAGCAGGGAATCTCCAAAGTCTCCTCCTACGGGGAAAATGTCTTTATTGAATTCAGAGAAGAGGGGAAAGAGCGTGTGGTCCTGAAGTCTGCAAGTAAAGATGATGATGACATTATTGCAACGGCAATGGGCTTTCTTAAGCAAAGCTAGATTTACGGTTTAATATCTCTTTTATTTGATCTAAAACTATAAAAGAGATAAAACGGTAAAAAATTATTTTGAGCTATAAAAAATCTATAAGAATAATAGATAAAAATCTTTATTTTACTTAAAAAAATAGTTTTTTCTTATATAAAACATGTTTTTAATGATATTTTAGTGATAATATAATGTTAATATAAGCGTCATTAAGTGTTATAAGGCCAAACTATCTGTGAAGTTAGGACGGAAAGCCACGGATCTCATGCAGACCGCCGGGTTACATCACTATCAATTCTTATCATTTTGGACACAAAATGATATATTATAAAGGGTATGTAGATGAAATCGGTAAAATATATGATTGCAATAGTATTGTTTTCCATAAGCAGTACACTTCTTTGTGCAAAAGTAGAAAAATGGACAAACTTTGAGAAGAAAACAACAATTCAGACTCCCTCTTCTCTTTCCCAAATGGTGATCGTAAGACCTGAAGAAATACCAGGCAAAGCTATCAATATTTATGTAGACGGTGAATATATTGCCTCATTGCTCCCCGGTGCCTATACACAAGAACTTGTCTGTCCGGGGAAACATCGTATTCAAGCAGCTTACACCAACATTCTTAACAAATATAAAGAGAAAAAAACAGGAGGTGAGCATGATATACTCCAAAAAGGTAAAGCTCATTTCTATCGTCTTGTGAAACGAATGAACAAATTGGTATTGCAAAAAATACCTGATAGTGAAGCCATGAATGTATTGAAGCACTATTCAAAAAAACAGTCACACACTATTTCGCGTCTAAATAAACGTCAATGTACACAAGCTAAATAAGTATACAGGTAAGGAAAAATAAAAATGGTAAAAGAAGTAATTGTTCATATTAATTCGGCAGAGCACACCATCGCGGCACACACGATTAAAACACATGCAACACATCCGGCGCTTGCAGGGAAAGCAAAACATATTAAGGCACAGTCAAATGTCAATTATGAACTGATTGATAAAACAACAGGCTATGCTCCGGAAAATATTGCAACAAAAAGAGTAGGAAGCGATCTGCATATTGCTTTTGAAGGCAGTGATATTACTGATCCTGATCTGATCATTGAAGATTATTATGCACATAGCGGAGAGCTTATTATCGGTCAAGCAGAAGATGGGCTTTATTACAATTATGTTCCTGAAAGTGCCGAAACATCGGATGCTATCAGTGCATTGGATGGCGGTGAATTTGCAGGACAGGCTCTGGGGGGAGAAGGTGTTGTAACACCTTTTTGGATCTTGGGAAGTGAAGCAGGTTTCTCAGGGATGGAACTTTTAGCAGGTGCAGCGGGAATCGGGGCAGTTGCTGCGGCCGCAGGTGGAGGAGGTGGAAGTGATGGAACAGCCGTTTCTCCGGTTGAACAACCGGCACTCTCCATAAATGATGTTACCGTCAATGAAGATGAGGGTACAATGACCTTTCAGGTATTGCTCTCCAGTCCAAGTACGGAAAATATTACATTTGAGTATCTTACACAAGGTATTACGGCAACAGAAGGTACTGATTATCTGCCGATATCCGGTACGGGAACGATAATAGCAGGACAAACAAGTACGACCATCACAGTACCTATTCACTCTGATTATTATGCAGAAGATCCAGAAACACTTAATATTGTTCTTTCTAATATACAAGGTGCTACTGCTTCGGATAACCTGGGTGTGGGAACGATTATTGATGAGACCAATGCCTACGATCCAAACGATCCCGATCAGCCAAATGAGAAAGACAATGTAACTGTCAGCCTCAGTGGAGACGAGAGTGTGATAGAGGGTGAAGATGCAGGCTATACCATTACACTTAAAGATGATGAGGGCAATGCGGTTAACGCCAGTGAAGATCTCAGTGTAGATTTCAACTACACCTATACTACGGCAGAGGGTGAGGATATTACCGAGACGGCTACGGCTACGATTGCAGCGGGAGAGAGCAGTGCGACCTTTACCGTGGCGAGTGTGGATGATGTCTATGCCGAAGGTGCGGAGGATTATCAGATTGCGATCAATGCCGTAACCGAAGGAGAGACACAGTTTGAGAATCTTACCATTGATCCGACGGCAGTGACCACAACGATCAATGATAAAAGTGGTTCAGATAATCCGTCAGGAGAGGAAGATACTGCACAAATTTCCATTACAGGACCAGCGAGTGTGATTGAAGGGGACACTACCACAGACTACATTGTTACAATCAATCAGGATGCAGAGAATGTAACACAAGATATTACGGTGACTCTTAGTTATACAACAACTGATGCAGACGGAAATGACTATACTGCTGTGACACCGGTAACGATTGTAGCAGGGACAAACAGTACCGCTTTTACAATTGATACTATTGATGATATTTATGCTGAAGGTACAGAAGATTTTATTGTTTCTATTGACAGTATTGATGATCAGGGGCAGTTTGAAGCTGTTATACCTGACAATAATGCAAATAGTGTGACCACCACTATTACAGATGATACGGGTACGCCAAACGATACCACAGACGGTCCGGAAGCAGACCATGAGTTGGTGCAGATCAAACTGGTAGCACTGGATGAGAACGGAGATCCGATTCTGGATGGAGACGGGAACTATACCTTTGCCAATGATGTGACTGAAGGCAGTGATGCGAAATATATGGCAGTGGCATTCAATCCGG